>Ga0209347_1003910_pt1 | contig 16456 bp, 15 predicted proteins | sample AutmiccommuBRH23_FD_187382 | JGI IMG/M metagenome (GOLD analysis project Ga0209347, IMG submission 187382) | Deep subsurface microbial communities from Mt. Terri, Switzerland - Autotrophic microbial communities BRH/23 (SPAdes) (version 2) | ecosystem: Environmental > Aquatic > Deep subsurface >...
AATCCTACGACGACATCCTCGACCATGCCTGCCGCGCTTGGCGAAACATCGAAGCCCAACCCTGGCGCATCATGTCCATTGGAATGCGCCTATGGGCTCATGGGTTCTGATCAATGAGAGTTGGTATAAGCTCTGTTGACAGGAGTTAGGAGGCCCAAAGCCCCCGCTCCCGCCTAGATCGAGCGCCAACCGACGCGGCGGACCGAGCGACGCATGCTTTTCGGGCGCAAAGCCGGTTCGCCGCCGAGCCGACCGAGGTTCTCGCTGACGAAAGGATCTTTGACGATAGCCGACCCATTCCTGCTTGCTCGAATCCTTGCGCTGCTGCTCGTCGCCAATGGCGCTCCTATCCTCGCGACCAAGCTTCTGGGGGGTCGCCTTGCCGTACCACTTGACGGCGGGTCCACCTTCTTCGACGGACGCCGCCTGTTTGGCGCGGCAAAGACCCTGCGCGGTGTCGTCGCCTCAGTTCTGTGCACCAGCCTGACGGCCGGTCTTTTCGGGCTGGGCTGGGGGTTCGGCGCGATACTCGCGGCATTGGCGCTGACGGGCGATCTTTTTGCCAGTTTCAGCAAGCGGCGCCTGGGCCTCGCGGTGCATGCGCGGGCGTTCGGGCTCGATCAGATTCCAGAATCCCTGCTGCCGCTCCTCCTTCTCCAGGCTCAGCTGAATCTGGGCGCTGTCGATATTGTTGTCCTGACCGCCGCCTTCGTCCTCCTCGAAACGTTGCTGTCCGTCTTGCTGTACCGGCTCAAGATCCGGGACCGGCCTTATTGAGTCTATGCCCGCAGCAGTCGGTGCAGGGTCACTTCGGGCGGGCAGTTCAGCCGCACATCCACGATCGAGGTGCCCGCCCCCGCCGACGTGTAGCCGGCCATGTCGTGCCAGCGCCACGACCCCTTTGCCATGGCCCGCGGACTGTCCGCATCGGTCAGGATGGGAATGCCGCCCGGCAGGCAGATCTGTCCGCCGTGGGTGTGGCCGCACAGCATGAGATCGAATCCGGCATGGGCCGCATGCCGATAGGACTCGGGCGTATGCGATAAAAGAATGGAAACGGCATTTTGCGGAATGTCGTGAGCGGCGCGATGATAGTTTTCGAGCCGGTAGAAATGCGCGTCATCGATGCCGGCGAGATACACCGTCTCGCCGTCCCGCGACAAGCGGACCCACTCGTTGAGAAGCAGGCTATAGCCCGCCGCCTCCATCGCCGGCACCATGCGGATGGTGTCGTGGTTTCCAAGGATCGCATAGACAGGGCCTGATAGATGCGGTCGCAGACGGCGGAGGTCGTCGACCGCTGCCTCCCACGGGCCGAAGGTGAGCGCGCGATAGTCACCGGTGACGACGCAGAGATCATAGCGAAGCGGCGCGAGCATCTCCAGGAGTGACCCAAGAAAGCCGGAGCTCATGCCGAAGTGGAGATCGGAGAGCTGCAGGACAGTGTAGCCATCGAACGCCGCAGGCAACCCCGCTAGGCGGACCTCGTTGTGACAGACCCGGATGGCGTGAGCGTTGCGCTGGCCGCGCCGATGCAGGCCGGCAAGCTTCAGCCCGCCGCGGATCAAACCGTGGATCGAATACCAGTTTTCGATGTGGAAGAAATGCGTGCCCCGTCGAAACACATGGGCCTCATAGTCCCTCTCCAGTCCGAGCCGCTGTCGGACATGCAGATGTCCGATGCGCGACTCGAGCAAAGCGAGCGCGTCCCGCTCTTCCTGCGTCAGATCCGGTGATCTCACTGTGCCCGCCTTCTTTCGTGCTCCGCCGGGAGGAATTTTCCCTGAACCCTGGGCTCGTCTCAATCCGGAGAGACCGAGGCATGTTCCGCACCGCAAGCCGCGCGTCCGGTGAGATGTGCACCGTGCCGGCGAACATCGAGCTTCGACATTGATCCGCATCAATGCGTAGGTCGGGTCGATGTCGTTGCATCGGTGGCGCGTTCGGCGCGATCCGTCCGCGGACGGGGAGAGCAGCGCGCAGCTTTTACGCATCGATCTCCGGGAGAACAGGTGTGGACATAACGGATCGTTCCACCGCTCTCCCGTCGCGCGGAAGCAACGTGACCGGCGATGAGGCTCGGCAACGTCTTTGATCATCGATGGAAGGAGCCCGCTCGCTGTGGCCGAGATAGATCTGAAAAGTCTGCTGATCCGCTGTGCGACGACCTCAGAGGTGGATTTGGACTTGGTAACGAACATTCGCCGCGCTCTCGAGGAGCACGTGCCCGCAGTGGCCGAGCCCGCCGACTCCCGCGACGCCCTCGCGTCGACGGATGGCGCGCTGGCCCTTGTGGCCAAGGCTTTGCCCGGATGGGCTGTCACCTTGCGGGGCGGCACGCGTCCCGGCTCTCCATGGAGCTGTGTCCTGCGGGAAAACGAATCTCAGGACGACGATCAGACGATAGCCGCCGGGCGCGGAATTTCGCCAGCGATCGCCATTTCGGCGGCCGTTCTGCAATTGGTCGCGGGTGTTGAAATCGGCTTCCACTAGACCTTGAGAAGCCGTGTCGGAGACGGCGCGGGATGGGTGTGTAATGTCCGAGAGCGACATTCTCTGGTTCGACGAGATCGTGCGTGACGACGTCGCCACGGTCGGCGGCAAGAACGCCTCGCTCGGGGAAATGGTCCAGAAGCTCACCCCCGCCGGTGTGGCGGTTCCGCCTGGATTTGCCACGACGGCCGAGATGTTCAGACGTTTCGTCGCGGCAAACGGAATTGCGGCGATCATCCGGGATACGCTCGACCAGCGCATGGCCGGCAAGATCACGCTCGCCGAAGCCGGCCGGGCTATCCGGGCGGCGTTCTTGCGCGGCGACTGGCCGGACGAATCCGCCGCCGCGATCACGAAGGCCTACGAGGAACTGTCGCGCCGCTCCGGCGTCGGCGATGTCGATGTCGATGTCGCCGTCCGCTCCAGCGCCACCGCCGAAGACCTCCCGGATGCAAGCTTCGCCGGCCAGCAGGAAACGTTACTCAACGTCGCTGGTACGGCGAAGGTGCTGGACGCCTGTCGGCGCTGTTATGCCTCGCTCTTCACCGACCGCGCCATCAGCTATCGCGAGACGAAAGCTTTCGACCACCTCAAGGTCGCGCTGTCGGTCGGCGTTCAGCGGATGGTTCGCTCCGATCTCGGGAGTTCGGGCGTGATGTTCTCGATCGACACCGAAACCGGCTTCGACCGGGTGGTGATCATCAATGCGGCCTGGGGACTCGGCGAAAACGTCGTGCAGGGCGCGGTCGATCCCGATGAATATCAGGTCTTCAAACCGTTTCTCGACAATCCCCAACTCAGGCCGATCATCCAGAAGACGCTCGGCGCCAAGCAGATCAAGATGATCTACGCCAAGGGCGGCGAGCGACCGGTGAAGAACGTGCCGACCTCGCGCGTCGAACGGCAAAGTCTGGTGCTGAGTGACGACGATATCCTCGCGCTGGCCCGATGGGCGCAGGCGATCGAACGGCACTATGGCTGCCCGATGGACATCGAGTGGGCGAAAGACGGCCGCGACGGGTCGCTCTTCATCGTCCAGGCGCGACCCGAAACCGTGCAGTCACAGCGGGCCGCCGGTGTGCATAAAAGCTACCGGCTCGGCGCCCATGGCGGGACGCTTTGCACCGGCCTGTCGATTGGACAGGCGATCGTCTCGGGGCCGGTTTGCATGATCCGCACTCCGGACGAAATCGACCGCTTCGTGGACGGCGCCATATTGGTGACGGAAACCACCGATCCCGATTGGGTGCCGATCATGAAACGCGCGAGCGCGATCGTTACCGATCACGGCGGGCGCACCTCGCATGCGGCCATCGTCAGCCGCGAACTCGGTCTGCCGGCCATCGTCGGCACGGGCGACGCGACGCAGCTGCTGCATGACGAGCAGGCGATCACGGTGTCCTGCGCGGAGGGCGACCAAGGATTTGTCTACGAAGGCGACGCGGACATCACGGTCGAGGAGAGCGATCCCGGTGAGGCGCCATCCACGCGCACCGAGATCATGCTGAATCTTGCCAATCCGGCCGCCGCCGCGCGCTGGTGGCGGCTGCCGGCCGACGGCGTCGGCCTCGCCCGCATGGAGTTCGTCATCAACAACGCCATCAAGATCCACCCGATGGCGCTGGTCAATTTCGCGGCGGTCGCCGATGCGGCCGTCCGGACCGAGATCGAGGCCATCACGCGCGGCTACGCGGACAAGCCGGCCTTCTTCGTCGACCGGCTGGCCGAAGGCCTGGCTCGTATCGCCGCCGTCGCACACCCCCATCCCTGCATCGTGCGGATGAGCGACTTCAAGACCAACGAATACGCGCATCTCGTTGGCGGACAGGGCTTCGAGCCCGAGGAGGCGAATCCGATGCTCGGGTTTCGCGGCGCCTCGCGCTACTACTCGCCGCGATACCGGGAAGGCTTCGCACTGGAGTGTCGCGCGATCCGGCGCCTGCGCGAGGAGATGGGCTTTGCCAATGTCATCGTCATGATCCCGTTCTGCCGCACGCTCGGCGAGGCCGATCGGGTGCTGGAGGTCATGGCGGAGAATGGGCTGAAGCGCGGCCAGGACGGGCTTCAGGTTTATGTCATGTGCGAAATCCCCTCCAACGTCATCCTCGCACGCGGCTTTGCCGAACGCTTCGACGGGTTCTCCATCGGCTCCAACGACCTGACCCAGCTGACGCTCGGCGTCGACCGCGATTCCAGCCTATTGGCCGAATTGTTCGACGAAGAGGACGCGGCGGTGAAATGGATGATCCGCAGCATGATCGAAGCTGCCCACGAGGCCGGTGCGAAAGTCGGTCTCTGTGGCCAGGCCCCGAGCGACAATCCCGCCTTCGCCGCTTTCCTCGTCGAATGCGGCATCGACTCGATCTCGATCAGCCCGGACAGCTTCGCCGCGGTCAAGGAGCATGTCGCGCGGGCCGAAGGCCTCGGATCGACAGTTTGATCTGACGCAATGCGGATATCGCGGACGCGCCCATAAAGGATGATCGGAATAGTCGTCCGGAGGACAGGATCATGAATGACAGCGCAATTCCCGCCTTCTCCCATGGAGCGCAACAGGCGCAGCAATGGGTCAACGAACTCGCCGACGATTTGAACGAGGGCCTTGAGCGTCACGCCTTGCGATTGCTCCGATCGGTCCTTCACGCTCTCCGCGACGCGATTTCGGTCGAGGAAGCCGCGGATCTGTCGGCGCAGTTGCCTGTCCTCATTCGCGGCATCTTCTTCGAGGGTTGGCAGCCCTCCGCGACCCCGGCCTGGAACCGGACGAAAGAGGATTTCGTCGCCCGCGTCGAGAACGATCTCCGCGATGATCCGTTCGACGACACGGAGGGAGCCATCGCCGCGGTTTTCAGACTGCTGGACAATCATATTTCCGAGGGCGAGATCACGCAGGTCCGAAATTCGATGCGCAAGGCGCTACGCGACCTTTGGCCGACGCACTGATGCATGGCCTGTCGCGATCGCCGCCTCGGGCGGCGTCGATGGCTCCCCGCCCGCATTCGGTTTGATGCATATTATGCCGAGCGACCCGACATCCGCTGACATCCCCGCGTCGCCGCCTGATGGCGCCGACACTCGAGCCATCGAAGCCAAGGTCCGCTTGCTGCGCGAACCGGCCGCCTACGATCGTGCCCCGGCCAGTGTCCTCGTTACGGAGACCCACATGTCCTGGGTCTTTCTGGCCGGCGACCTCGTCTACAAGCTGAAGAAGCCGGTCCGCTTCCCGTTCCTGGATTTCACCACGCTGGCGGCCCGGGAGGCCAATTGCCGCGAGGAAGTCCGTCTTAACCGGCGGCTCGCGCCGCAGACCTATCTGGGAACAGTGCCCCTTACCGAGGACGACGCCGGCGCGCTGGCGCTGGACGGCCGCGGAACTGTGGTCGACTGGCTTGTGGTAATGCGACGCCTGCCGGCGGACCGTATGTTCGACCGAATGCTTCAGGAAGACCGCATCGGCGCGACCGAGACCGACCAGATCGCGAATCTCCTGGCGCGGTTCTACCGTGCATCCGACCATCCGATCGTCGATCCGGCGGCCTATGTCGACCGTCTCATGGCGCAGCAAGCGGAAAACCGGGCGATCCTGACAAGCCGCGCCTTCGCGGTGGACCACGCGCGCCTTCCCACAATCCTGGACCGGCTCGACCAGAGAATGGCGGAAGACCGCCCGTTGATCGAGGAACCGGCGCGGGCCGGCCGCATCGTCGAGGGGCATGGCGACCTGCGCCCCGAGCACATCTGCCTGACCGACCCGATCGTGGTCTTCGATTGCCTCGAATTCAGTCCGGAGTTGCGCCTCGTCGACCCCTTCGACGAGTTGGCTTTTCTCGGCCTGGAATGCCGAATACTGGGCGCGCCCTCCATCGGACCGACGCTCGTCGAGCGGGTCGCGGACCAACTCGGCGATCACCCGCCGCCGCGACTGGTCGCGTTCTACACCGCTTTTCGCGCGGTGTTGCGCGCCCGGCTCTCGCTCGCCCATCTTCTCGACACCGCGCCACGGGAACCGGCCAAGTGGGAACCGCTCGCGAGCCGATACCTCACCGTGGCGGAGGAATCCCTGCGATAGCCAGGCGGCGCTGTCGCCCTGCGGCCCCGGTGGCAACGGCGCGGTCGGATTTCGCCACATGGGAGCGAGCGGACATGATCCTTGTCAAAGCCGGGCGTCGCCAATGCGGCTACCCTGTGATCCTGGATCATCGAACGCAGGAAGTGTCATCGCCATGACCACGGTCAAAATTCCGCACCATGCGCGGGTTCTCGTTGCCGACGGGCGCAAGGCCCTTGTTCTCAGAAACGAAGGCGGCCCGTTCAATCCGAATCTAACGGTCGAGCACGTTCTCGAAGCGCCGGACAACCCGCCCACCAGCGAGCAGGGAAGCGACGAGCCCGGCAGAACGCAGACCCAGGGACGGCGCAGCGCCGTCGGGCAAACCGACTGGCATGCCGCGGCCGAAGCGGCGTTCGCATCCAAGGTGGCCGAGGAGATCGACCGGCTCTGCGCCCGGGAAGATGTGCGGGCGTTGATCGTCGTGGCTCCGCCGAAGGCCTTGGCGGATTTGCGAGGCCGCTTCACCGACGCGGTCCGCAAGCTGATCGTCGCCGAGATCGACAAGGACCTGACGAAGCAACCCGTCGGCGAAATCCAACGTCATCTGAGCTGAGGCCAGCACGCAGGCATCCTCCGCTCGGGACGTGATCGTCCCGACGCGTCAGGGCCGACGGCGAAGGCCGGTATCCGCACCACTACAGGCCGTGATCGCATCGGCGAATATGTCCGCCGTCTCCAGCACGACCAGCCGGTTTGCGACCGCGGCGGCATCGAGTTCTGGCAGCGGCACGGTATCCGTGATCACGACTGCGTCGATCGCCGCCTCGCTCCAGAGTGCATCGGCGCCTTCGGCGAACAGGCCATGGGTCGCCGCGACCGAAACCTTTGTGGCCCCCGTTTCGCGGCAGACCGCCGCGACCCGAGCCATCGTGGTCCCGCTGCTGATCAGATCGTCGACCACGATCACCATGCGGCCGTCGACATCGCCGGCGAAGAGGTCTCCCGTTACGACACCACCACTGCGCTGCTTGTCCATGAAACCTTTCGCGACGGGACGGCCGAGCGTCGTTTCCAGCCGCTCGCGAAAGATCTCCGCCCGCTTGGCGCCGCCGAGATCGGGCGAGACGACCGCAACCGGCGCGTCCCCGATCTCTTTCGCGAAATGACCGATGAAGGCGCTGTTGGCGTCGAGATGGACCGTCGGATGGCGAAAGGCGTTCTGGAAGGCGGCGAGATTATGAATCTCCATGGTCATCAGACGATCCGTCCCTACGGCCTCGAACAGTTGGGCGACATAGCGGGTCGTGACCGGGTCGCGGCTCTTGGTCCGCCGGTCCTTGCGGGAATAGCAGAGATAGGGAACGACGGCGGTGACCCGACCGGCGCCCGCGTCCCTCAGAGCGCCGATGAAGAAGAGTAGCCGGCACAGCTTGTCGTTGCTCGTGTGCCGCAGATCGCCGGTGAGGCTGTCGATGACATAAACATCGCGGTCACGAACGCTGACAAGCGGCCGCGCCTTGTGCTCGCCGTCTTCGAAGAAACGTTCCTCGTGAGCCGCAAGCATGATGCCGAGATGTCGGGCGACACGCTCTCCGAAGGCTGCGCTGGAACCGAGCGCGAACAGCATCGGACCGTCCTGGTGGACCACGGCACGTCTTTTCGGGCTCAGTCCGTCCGCTCCGATCGGGCGAAGCGACAGCCCACCGACGATCGCGTCGACGGTATGGCCGTCCTCGGAGAGCGGCGCCAGCAGGATCTCGACCGCGTTCGCCTCGCCGCCCGCCTCGTCGAGCGTAAATTCCGCAAGCAAGGGTTCGCCTGCTTGTCGGACAACTTCGAACAAACGCCTGAGCCGTACCGCCCCGCGACGGCGTGGCGCGGCGGCCAAGCTCGCCCCGACCTCGCAGTGGCCGAGCACCGCATCTACCGATTTGGCGCCAGAACGAAGCGTATAATTTCGCCCCTGCTCCGCCACGCCATATACGAAAGCAAACTTGCCCTGTGGATCGAGATTCTCGATGTCGAGATCCCTTTCCGACGGAAAAATCAACTCATCTCGTCGCGCTTGCCAGACCGTGAGCAGGCGCCCCAGGAAGTCATCTCTCGGGAGGGGCGCGAAGTCGAGCCTGCGAAACAGGCGTCGAAGCGGATAGGCTGTCTGCACGAGTGTCGTCACCGGCTTCGTTCCCTCCTGACTGTAGACAGGCGCGCGATTGCGGCCCCAACGATCCTGGAAACCGACACGGCAGCGGCTAAGTCAGGGTGCAAGCAAGCTCGCCCGGCCGACCTTCGCAGGCATTGATTTCGGTCAAACGCGGGGCCTGACGCGGTCCAAATCCTGATGATTAGCGTGGTCGGCCCTGGAGGCGACGCCATGGCCGCCAATTGTCGGCCGCGTCGAACGGATCGAAGAAATGCGTCCGCCCAAGCAATTGATCGAGCCAGCCCGGCCGCAACGCCGGGAACGGATCGAGGTGCCTTCCCTCTGCTTGGTTGAGCATAGTGATCGTCGCAATGAGACTGCCCGATCGCTCCAGCTCGGCGGCGAAAACTTCGGCGGAGCGACCGACATGTTCGGCCACGAGCCGGCTCAGAAGCATCTGAATTCGCCGTCTCGCTGCCGGATCGTCCGATCCGGCCTCGATCGCCACATCGCATTCCGTATCGAGGCCGAGTGACCGATTGTTCAAATTGGCGGATCCAACTCTCAAAAACCGATCGTCGACGACCATCAGCTTGGAATGCACCGTGATCGGCTGATCGATCGCGGCCATGGGGGCGAAGACCCGCAACCGTTGGTGAATGTCCTTGCCACGGAGCGAGTGGATCAAGGGGATGCGAGGGCGGTCCATGGCCAAGCGTTCGAAGATTCCAGCGCTTCGGGCCGGGCACAGGATGACGATTTCCGGCCCGTCGCGCTCTTCGAGACGTTGTGCCAAGGCGTTGGCGATGACCGGCGACGTGACGTACTGATTCTCCAGATAAATCCAATGTTCGGCGGCGGCGATCGCGGCGAGATAGAGGGCTTCCACCTCCCTGACGGCGGTCGCGCGCATGTCGGCGGGCTCGGTCCGGGCGATCCCCAATCTGACGTCGCTCATGTCGGGTGCGAGATTTTCGGGCCACGCAGTCTTTTCGGCGACTGGCCGCGGAAGTTGAACACCGGTGGCGCGACGCCAACGTCGTCTCGCCAGTTCGCCAAGTGCCGCCGCCGCAGGCCCCGCGACGGCGAGCATCACCTCATGACGAGGTTTGTAGAGGCTCCCGTCGAGCGTGCGGCGACGGCGATCGACGGGCAGGTGCAAAGAGGTGTCCCAGCGGTTGCGCGTGAAGTCGGAACCTCCGCAAAATGCGACGCTGTCGTCAACGACCAGTATCTTCTGATGGTGCGAAGCACCGACCGGATGGCCGCCGTCCAGCCGATATTCCAGACGATCTCGGGGCAGCCATCGCGCCGCACGCTGGGGACTGTCTCGGCGCTGGACGCTGTAACCAATCGCCATCTTCCAGATAAGAATATGGACCTTGAGATCTGGGGTTAGAGCCAACAGGCGCGTCATCAGATCGCAGAGCGGTTCGGTATCTCCATTCTCGTCGGTTGGGGGCCCCAAAGGCACACGCGCGTCGAAGTCCCATCCGATAAGCAGAATGGAATGCTCGGCCCGCTCCATAGCGGCGCGCATGGCCGGCAGGTACGCCCAGCCGTCGACCAGTAGCGCAACCTTGGTCGCATCTTCAATCCGCCAGCATGTGTCGGACTCCCGCAGGATGGAGTTCTTCCAGGTCATGTGTGTTCAGCGCCCGATGGATCGCCCCGTCCTGCGCGGCAAGCTCGAGCCGGCGATCGGCGCGACCGAGTGCGATGGGCCAACATGCGAGGCAGTTCGTCGACCTCCGGATGGCTCAATGGGATAGGAGGCAGCATTTCGGACAGCGACGCAGCAGGTCGTGGGTGACGCCGCCAAAGACCCATTCTCGCAAGCGAGTATGGCCATATCCGCCTGCGACAATGAGGTCGGCACCGTTCTGCTCGGCAATCAGGATGAGTTCATCGGCCACGGATGCCTCCCGCTGCGCGCGCACGTCCGAGCGCGCCTTGACGTGATGACGCTCGAGGTGACGGATGACATCTGCGGTGCGCGCTTGCGCGGCGTCTAACTCCGCTTCCTGGGCGATCTCGACGACATGGACACTGGCCGCCGCCCGCAGAAACGGCGACGCATCCCAAAGCGCCCGGCGCGCCTCGCGTGTGTCTTTCCAGGCGATGACCACGTGATCGGCTGAAAGCGCGCTGGTGCCTGCCGGGACGACGAGGACCGGTCGACCGGCGGCCATCATCACCGCGCCGGGATCGGCAGTCCGGTAAACGTCGGCACGCTGGCGATCCAGATCGCGCCCGATAACGATCAGATCGGCCGAACGGGCTTCGCGGGCCAGCATTTCGGCAGGCATATCAATCGCGGAGCGCCATTCCGTCGCGAGGGTCCGGCTGGCACAATGTGAACGAAATCGCGCTTCGGCGTCTCGCAGTTCGGCAGCGATCTGTTCTCTTTCGTCGGCGACGACATCGACGAACACCACACCGCCGAACGCGTCGACCGGCGGTGGACGGAACGTGGCGGCGGCGGCTCCGATCAGAGCCGCGTCGAAGCGTTGGGCAAGAGCGACGGCGAGGTCGAGCCGCGCGTGTGAGGACGCGGCATCGTTCTCGACATGCACCAAGATCGACGCATAACTCATGCACGGCTCCTGACGACTGGATAAAGCCGTCGCGATAATCCCGGTGATCGACGAATCCGGGATATCCTTCCCGTTCCGCTTCCCGGATCCACTTGACTTCGTCACACCGCTACACGGCGTGCCGAGCTGCGACTGGCACATCCGCTTCGCAGCCCCAACATCAGAAACCGTTCGCGCCATCTTGGCATTGATCGACGTCAACCGCTTCCGTCAAAGCTCCTTGCAAGTCCCGAGCGCTGGAGCGGAAACCGCGCGAATGGTTCGGCCTGCCACCAGTGTGGTTCTACGGATTTAAGCGGTCGAGGAATTCGGTTCGGGCGACGGGCTGGTCGGTTGGAACGATCGCACATCGGGAGCGCTACCCGCTGCTTCCCGAGGCATAATCCTCAGTGCTCTGAGCGCGTTGAGGATGACGGCGACGTCGATCAACTCCTGCAGCAGCGCCCCCTGCACCGGCGTGAGATAGCCGAAAGCCGCAGCGACCATTCCGGCGATCGAGAGGCCGATCCCGGCGAATACACTCTCGATCGCGATCCGGCGGGATCGTCGGGCCACTTCCAGCCCCGGCAGCAGCCGGTCGAGATGATCGACCAGCAGGACGACATCGGCCGCCTCGGCGGAAGCGGCCGCCCCGCGGGCCCCCATGGCCACGCCGATGTCCGCGGCCGCAAGCGCCGGCGCGTCGTTGACGCCATCGCCCACCATCATGACGGGACCGTTCTTTCGCTCGGCCAGGACCAGCAGAACCTTCTGGTCCGGGGTCAACTCGGCTCTCACCGCGTCGAGCCCAAGCCCCTCGGTCACGGCCGTGGCCACAGCCTGACGGTCGCCCGTCGCCAGCAGGATACGCCGGATGCCCAGCCGCCGCAGGCCCGCAAGCAGCTCGGCCGTCCCCGACCGCAGCGCATCCGCCATCACGAGATGGCCAGCGAGCCTGCCGTCGACGGCAAGAACGACGAGGACAGAGCCTGCTTCCCGCGCGTGATGCTCCACACCCGGCAGGTTGACCTGCGCCGTCACGAAATCCGCGCCGCCCACCACGACGTCCCGGCCGTCCACTCTCCCCGCGACACCTTCGCCGGGCATCTCCTCGACGTCGAGCGGCACCGGCAAGACGACGCCGCGCGTCCGCGCCGCGGCGACTATGGCCTGCGCGATCGGGTGTTTGGAGGCCTGATCCAGGGCGGACGCGAAGTACAGGACCTCGTCCCGGGACAGTGCTTCATAGGGTTCGATCGAAACGATCTGCGGGCGACCGCCGGTCAGCGTGCCGGTCTTGTCGAGAATCAGCGTCTGGATGCGCGCCAGCGCTTCGAGCGGTTTGGCGCCCTTGATCAGCACACCGAAATGCGCCGCGCGGGACAGTCCTGCGACAAGGGCGACCGGGACGGCGAGGATGAGAGGGCATGGGGTGGCGACGACCAGAACAGCCACGGCGCGGATCGGATCGCCCGTGAACCACCACGCCGCCGTCGCCAGCGTTACAGTGACCAGCAGGAAGAGCAGAGAATACCGGTCCGCGAGCCGGGCCATCGGCGCCTTGGACCGTTGCGCTTCCTCCACCAAGCGGACGATCCCGGCATAGGTGCTGTCCGCAGCGCTTCGATTGGCGCGCAGATCGAAGGGTTCGCCCGCGTTGGTCGAGCCGCTCATCACGTCCTGCCCACGCTCCAGGCGGATGGGCATCGACTCGCCGGTCAGCGCCGACTGGTCGATCATTGCGCGATTGCTTTCGACGGTGCCATCGACGGGCGCAACATCGCCCTGCCGTATCAGCAGAAGATCGCCGGGCTCAACGTCATCCAAAGGCACCTCGTCGAGCGCGCCGTTGCGGTGACGTGTGGCGGTGCGGGGCACACGGGAGAGAAGATCGCTCATCTCGCGGCGGGCGCGGCCCTCCGCGAAGCTTTCAAGGAAAGTCCCGCCGGAGTACATCAGCGCAACGACCGCCGCCGCGAGCGTTTCGCCGAACAGCAGCGCCGCCGACATCGACAGTGCGGCGACGATGTCGAGCCCGACCTCGCCTTGCCGCAGACTCCGAACGATCTCCACCACCAATGCGGCGAGGACGGGCAGAACCCCGGCGATCCAGATCGTCTCCGCCAAGCGCGGCAGATCCGCAAACGTCAGGCCTAGACCCGCGAAAAGACCCAGCAGTGCAACGACTAGAAGGGCGATCTTCAGACTATACTTGAGCATTGAACTCATCGACACATCCGATTCCGGGGTCATCCCGCGTAGCCGCGAACAGGGGATGCCGTGCCATCCTGCGGAGGTTCGCGACATTGGCACGATTCAGACATCGGCGTGGACGGGACGCCTGACGTCTCGGTTCCACGTCGCCCCGTCTCAAGCCAGGTTGGAGAGACCTTCGAGCTATCCGGCAACCAGCAGGATCGCCGCTTATACGATCGCCGACCACCATGTCCGGCTACGGCGCCGTCGTGGTGGGCGGGCCGGGCGGCAACTGAAGCGGCGAAAAGCTAATTGCCGGCGAACGGGTTGCCCTCGACAGGTTCCAGAATCGCGAAAACATTGCCCTCCGTATCCTTGAAAGAGACCAGATAGCCAACGTCAGGAATCAATGTTTTGGGCTGGATAATTGAGCCGCCTCCCGCTTCTATCTTCTTTGTGTACGCGTCGGCGGATGGGACATCGATTGTCGGCGTCACTGTTTGCCATGCCTCTTCGCGCTTCGCAACGCCCGCGTTGATGGCGGGCTCGTCGTTGTTCGCTGAGGTGGTGCGGATCAGCCAGTAAGGCATCGGCCCTTCCAGCTTCTGAGCCTGCCAACCAAAGACCTTTGTATAGAAGTCGACCGCGCGTTGCGGATCCTCAGCGGAGATATCTATGTGGACAAATCTCGGCATGCAGATTTCCTCCCATGCCCACTGATGGCGCATAGCGATTGCATTGGTGATGATGGCGCAGGCAGCGGTACCGCGTATTGACGCAAGTCAAAGGAAGGAAGGAGATTCCGCCAGGGCGAGTTTGTGATTGACGGTCTCAGACGATCAGACCACGGCGAACTCCGCCGCGACTTGCGCAAGGTCAAACAATCGATCGAGACAATGTGCATCATGACGAGAGGTACAGGCCGCCCGGAGTCACTACGGTGGTGTCGGCCGCTTCGGATCTGGACGCGAGGATGACGGTGATGGAAACATGCCGTCGGACGCAGCTGGCTGTCGCACCCAACCAGGCGGAGGGAGAGCGGAATGACCGAGACTCGTGTGGTTTGCAGCAAGTGCGGCGGCGTCAACCGCTTGCCGCCGTCGCGATCGGCAAGCGGTGCCAAATGCGGGAAATGCGGGGCGAAGCTGTTCGCCGGCCATCCCGAGGATGTCGGCGCTGAGAATTTCGACCGCCAGATCGCGCGCGGCACGGTGCCGGTTCTCGTCGATGTCTGGGCCCCCTGGTGCGGACCATGTCTGGTGATGGCGCCCGCCTATGAGGCCGCGGCGCGCGATCTGGAGCCGGGTGTCCGCATGATCAAGCTCAATTCGGAAGCCGAACAGGGAGCCGCCTCTCGCCTCGGCATTCGCGGCATTCCGACGATGATCCTGTTCCTGGATGGGCGGGAGGCGGCCCGAACCTCGGGCGCGATGTCGGCCCATCAGATCGTGCAATGGGTGCGTGACAAGTTGCCGACTGCGGCGGCTTGAGCCTGCCATCCATCGGCGCCGCAACAGAGGCGTCGGAGCGTTGCGCAGTACCGATAAAGAACACGGGCATTCGAGGCATGGTTGACATGGAATCAGTTGCATGAAGGACCCTTACGAGACCCTCGGCGTCGACCGCTCTGCGACCAGCAAGGAGATCAAGGCGGCGTTCAAGAAACTGGCGCGCAAGCACCATCCGGATCTGCATCCGGGCGACAAGGAGGCTGAGAGTAGGTTCAAGGACCTCTCGGCGGCAAACGACCTGCTCAAGGACCCGGAAAAACGCCGGCGCTTCGATGCGGGCGAAATCGACGCCAGCGGAGCCGAGCGCCCGCATGAGCGGTTCTATCGCGACTTCGCAGACGGCCCCGCCTACGCTTCGCACGCCGCACAGGACGGATTTTCGAGCAATGAAGATCTGGAGGAGTTTCTGTCCCGCGCGTTTTCGGGCGGAGGACGACGAGCCCAGGGCACGTTCAGGGCGCGTGGACAGGATGTGAGTTATGCGCTCCCGGTGGCTTTTCTGGATGCGGCCAATGGCGCGACGCGGACGATCACATTACCCGAAGGCAAGACCTTGCAGGTCAAGATTCCAGAGGGTGCAGCCGACCGGCAGATGCTGCGGCTGAAAGGGCAAGGAATGCCCGGGTTCGGCGGTGGAGCCCCGGGCGACGCCTATGTCGAACTGCATGTCCAGCCGCATTCGTTCTTTCGCTCCAAGGACGGTAACATTCACGTCGAAGTGCCGGTCACCTTGACGGAGGCGGCCCTGGGCGCCCGGATCGAGGTGCCGACCATTACCGGGCCGGTCAAGGTGACCGTTCCGAGGTGGTCCAATACCGGCACAATTTTGCGGCTTCGCGAGAGAGGAATCCGCAACCACAAGACCGGTCAGCGCGGGCATCAGCTGATCACCCTCAAAATCGTGATTCCCGCGGCCGAGGAGCCCGAACTGGTCGCGTTTCTGGAGACATGGGAGCCAAAGACCCGTCTGGAACCGCGCAAGGAGATGCTGACATGACGGGTATCGACGCGCTTGTCGCGGCCATCTCGGCGCTGCAGCGAAACGATCTCGAGGCTTGGCTCCGCGATGAACTCGTTTCGGCCGAGCCGGATGCCGGGACCCTCGCCTTTTCGGACATGGAATGCGCCCGGGTCCGCTTCATCTGCACGCTGCATTACGACCTGGAGATCGACGCGGAGACCCTCCCGGTGGTGTTGACCTTGGCCGATCAGCTCTATGAGACCCGACAACGCCTGTTCTCGCTAACAGCCGCTGTCGCGGCGCAGGACGAGCCCATCCAGAAGGCGATCATCGCGGCTCTGTCGCCGGGCAACCGATCGCCTGAGACGGAGTGACGGCAAGGTGGACCTGAGGGACTGATACCAACTCTCATTGATCAGAACCCATGAGCCCATAGGCGCATTCCAATGGACATGATGCGCCAGGGTTGGGCTTCGATGTTTCGCCAAGCGCGGCAGGCATGGTCGAGGATGTCGTCGTAGGATT
>Ga0209347_1003911_pt1 | contig 16456 bp, 9 predicted proteins | sample AutmiccommuBRH23_FD_187382 | JGI IMG/M metagenome (GOLD analysis project Ga0209347, IMG submission 187382) | Deep subsurface microbial communities from Mt. Terri, Switzerland - Autotrophic microbial communities BRH/23 (SPAdes) (version 2) | ecosystem: Environmental > Aquatic > Deep subsurface >...
AGTTTTGCCGCCGACTTCCTTCAGATTCCACCTCACGATGGACACCCTTGTCTTAAGCTAACGGTTGGCACTACCAGCCCCCGTATCGGACTTTCACCGACTAGTTTGCGCCCATGCTGGGCGCACTAAAAATAGACCCACTAATATAGCAGGTCTATTACAGGTTATATACTTATCTGAAAAAAAGACAGGAGAAACGTCCCCCTTGTCATGTATCTTATACTTTAAACTTCCCGATGATATTTTGCAGTTGATCTGCCATACTTGCCAACAAGGCGGCAGATGAATTAATTTCTTCCATAGAGGCTAATTGCTGTTCAGTAGCGGCTGCTATGCTTTGAGCTTTATCTGAACTGTTTTTAGTAAGAGCAGCAATATCTGTTACGGATGCGGTGGTTTCCTCTGAACCTGCCGATATCTGTTGGGCTGTTGCTGTTACCTCTTGTATTTGATCACTTATTGATTCCATCTCATTTAGAATTTGATTAAATTTGGTTTCGGTTTGGCTGGCAACCTGCGCGCCGATCTCCACTTCTGATGTTGCGCTCTCAATATACTTTACAGATTGTTTAATATTCAGCCTAATCTCCGTAATTAAATCAGCTATTTTTTTGGCAGACACTTCAGATTCCTCTGCCAATTTCCTCACTTCCTTAGCGACAACCGCAAATCCTCTTCCATTTTCTCCGGCTCGAGCAGCTTCTATTGCCGCATTTAAGGAAAGCAGATTTGTTTGATTAGCGATCTCCGAAATGACCGTAATAATTTCTTCAATTTTAACAGAATGTGTTTCTAACGTCTTAATTGAGTTGTTAGATTCATCTACGGAAGTTTTTATTGACTTCATTTGGTTTAGGTTCTTCACAACGTAACCTTGACCTTCATGTGCTAGGTTCGTGGCACTTACAGTTAGCTCCGAAACCCTAGCCGAATTCTCTGCAATAAGTTCATTGCCTCTGGCTATTTCCTCTAAAGCTTGAACGCTTTCTGTAGTACTTACAGTTTGCTGCTCTGCAGCATTTGCCATATCTTGAATATCAGTTGTAATCTCCTCAGTTACTCTGTTCATTTCCAAAGAATTAGCATTCAGTTCCTCAGCAGAGGCCGCTACCTCATCTGCTATACCTTTACTTGTGTTGATGATCTCTCGAAAAGCTTCGCCCATCTTATTAAAAGCTAAACCAATAGTAAGAATCTCATCTCTAGTAACTAAGTTAACCCTTGTAGTTAAATCCCCTTCAGCCATTTTCACTGTAGCTCTCTCTAAGCTGTTAATCGATAAGGTGATTGAATAATAGAATCCAAAGAAAAGATAGATAACTAAAGTAGAGATCGCCGCTAACAGCGCAATTATTAAGACCCTCCTCTGAGTCAGCTCAGTAATCCTGTCTTGTAATATATTATCAAAGCTTGCTATCTCAGTATCATACAAGGAGATTAACGGAGAAATTGTTTCTGTTGCTTGATTAAAATAAACTGTCGAGTTTTGTTGAATTACAGTAGCATCCAATAAATTTGCTTTAGTTAATTCTAAAAACTCGGTTATCTTTGTCGAAACATCTGCTAATAAAGGATTTAAAACTGGTGCCAGCTCTTGGTTGTTATTGGTAATAACCTCGATATCTCTTTTCAGCTCTCCATTATAGACTGTTATTGAACTTAAATAAGAAGTAAGTTCTGCCCTTTGTACATTGCCAAGGATTTTTTCTTCTGCAACTTGTGAACCACGCGCCCTAAGTTGACCCAACTCTTCTGTAAGTTGGGGAATTGTTTGCACTATATTCTTTACAAGATATGAACCACCCAAAGTTGCATCAAGTCTAAGATTCGAGGAGTCTCCTACGTGAACAAGCAACATTAGAATCTCGCGAACTATTTCATTATGCTCAGAAAAACTTTCTTCAGACTGCTTACTCATAACATTTTCCTGAAGCTTGTCCCACTTATCCTTAATCTGCAGAAAACGGTCTGTTGTCATTAAAGTATTGCCAAACTTACTCTCTAATAGGTCGAGGGTCGCAATATTATTCCCAATTTGTTGTTGTTTTTCGGTGATTTGTTCTATTAAGCTGCTATTGCCGTGAAGATAGGTGTTTACTAATCCTCTATGCTCCTGCATATTTTTAAGTAAATTTTTCACAGCACTGTTGTACTCGGCTCCCATCTCCTCTTTTTGGATAAATTGAATATCACTATTTATCTGATTGAAAACTAAAATCAACATTACTAAAAGAGGAATACTAAGCACAAACGATATTAAAGCAAATTTAGTTGGATATTTTAGCCTGTTCATTATAAGAATACCCGGATTAAAAATATTCTTTAACTTTGCAAAGCTATGCAGTCTACTCACCATAACCCCTCCTTTTGTAAATGCCTATAATACTATTCGCCGAAAAACCAGAAAATCCTCTTAACATAGTAAAAAAACTTTATAATATCTATATAGTAATATTTTCAAGCTTTCATGTTTTTCTTGCAAATAAGCAAGTTCTGCATTTTAACAGAAGACAAGAGAAACGTCCCCTTTGTCTTTTGCTTATATAGTGAATTTTTTAACTTGGTCATTCAGTTTTTGAGCCAAATCGGATTGACGTTTTGCAATTGCTGCAACTTCTCCGATTACTAGGGAAACCTCGGAAGTATTCCCAGCAATCTCTTGTGAGCTTGTTGTCCCCTGTTCCGCTGAGGCTGCCACAGCCTCAATTGCTCTATTAATTTGCTCAATCGAGCCGGAGATCTGTTCCGCATTTGTAGAAAACTCCCCAAATAAACTACTCATTTTCTCAGCATCCCTTTGATACTGTATTCCTGTTTCTAAAAGCATCTGATAATCCGGAGTTACTTGTGCATCTACAAAGGATAACAGTTCATTAGCATTTGTAGTTATGTTAATAAAAGCAGTTTCTACTTGTACTACAAAGCCTCTAATTTCTGCAACGGTTTTCGCTGATTCTTCAGCGAGTTTTCTTACTTCCTCAGCTACAACAGCAAAACCTTTACCATGTTCACCGGCTCTTGCCGCCTCAATGGCAGCATTTAAGGCTAACAGGTTGGTCTGCTCAGCTATTTCCGATATTATCCCGGTCATCCCATTTATTTGCTCAACAACTTTGCCCTTTTCGATCGCTTCTCTTATCTGAAGCTGCTTTTCAGCATAGATTTCTCCAGCAAGCTTAGTCGATTTTTCCGCTTGACGCTTTATGTCATTAGCTTTTTTATCAATTTCTAAAACACTTTTATTACCGGTTTTTGCCTTTTGCGCTAAAAAATTTATTACTCTAGCAACCTCTTGACCTGATGCCGCTACTTCTTCAATTGAGGCACTTGTTTCCTGTAAACCTGAAGCAATCTCTTCAGTTGAAGCATTTATTCCCTGAGTCTCTCGATTAACCCCTTCAACCGAACCGAGTAGTTCATTACTGCCATTCTCTAATTCTTTAGAAGTATCTGTAGCCTCCTTAATTAAGTTGCTGATATTAACCAACATTGCATTAAGGTTTGTTCCTAGCTTCCCAAACTCATCTCTAGACTTGATAACTGCTCTTGCGGTTAAATCACCGGCAGCTGCTTTACTATGAGTTTTCATTAAAATATTAATTGGCTTAGTCACCCAGCCTGCTAAAACCGCGGCGATGAATAGACTAACTACTGCTCCAATTAAAACACCAATTATAATAAAACTCCGAATAGCTTGGGTATCCTGCAACAATTCATCAAACTCCAGGGCACCTAATAATTTCCATCCAGTTCGCTGGTTTGTAGCATAACTCAAAAATTTTTGCTTCCCTTCAAACTCATACTCTGAGAAACCAGTATCATTACTCTTGGCGGTATCCCAAAAAGCAAGGTAAGTTATGTCTTCCCCAATCATTTCTTTATTAGGATGGGCAATTACAACTCCTTGACCATCAGTAATAAACAGATAACCCTCTTCGCCCACCTGTACTTCGGCAACTCTATCGGATAACTCCCGTAAACTTACATCGTATCCCGCCACACCGACAACTTGTCCGTTATTTATAACGGCTTTTGCGATAGTTATATACATAATTCCTGCATCATCTCTTCTAGGCTTGCTCCAGACAAATTGCTCCTTATTTTTAAATGCCTCTTGATACCAATCAGCTGATTTTATACCGCTAACATTAATTCCTTTGGCGTAAGGATAGATATAATATTGATTATCCGTTGTAAGGTAAAAAGCGTTAGCGATATGGTCATCATTTAGCTGAACTGTTTTTAACAATTCCTCCATATTTGCTTCGTTTTCCTGATTTAGTGATAAGAAGCTGGAATTGTTAGCCAAAATATTTAGTGAATCCTCAATCCCCGACAGATATTCATCAAACCAATTATTAACCTCAACTACATACTGCTCAGTAGTTAGCGAAAGCTTATGCGCTAAAAGCGAATTCACTTCATCATTAATGAAATAGCCAAGAATCATCATCGGAACAACTATCACTGCGATCAATACGATAATTAGCTTGTTTTTGAACTTACTTGTAAACCCTTCCCGCGTAGCTGACTGTTTTTTCTCTTTTCCCAAATTAATTCCTCCTCACAAAAATTTATGAAAAACAGAAAAAACACCCTTCCGTCTTTCTTTGCCCCCAAATAGAATTACACTTTGCTTTCACCAGAAGACAGAGGAAACGTCCCTCTGTCTTCTCTTGATCTCACCAGAAGACAGGAGAAACGTCCCTCTGTCTTACACTTTCACCAGAAGACAGGAGAAACGTCCCCTCGTCTCCCTCTGTCTTATGAAATGTTAAGCATCCGGTTGTCTGACAAAACTTTCAGCAATTGATTAAACATTACCGGCTTGCTTAACAAATAGCCCTGTATTACGTCGCAATTATTTTTTTCTAGAAAAACAGCCTGCTCCTCTGTTTCAACGCCCTCAGCAATCACGCATAAATTAAGACTTTTTCCCATTCTAATAATTGCTTCAACCAACACATTGTTGCCCTTGTTTACATTAATATCTTTTGTAAATGCCCGATCAATTTTTAAAGTATCGAAGGGAAAATGCTTTAGATACAATAATGATGAATAGCCTGTCCCAAAGTCGTCAATCGACATCCTGACCCCAAGTCTTTTTATTTCGTTAATCTTGTTAATTACCTTATCTGTCGCTTCAAGAAAAATACTTTCTGTTATTTCCAGCTCTAAAAAATTAGCCGCAACCCGATTTCTGTTTAAGTAATATCTGACCATTTCTACGAAATTAGTATTATTAAAGTGAATTACAGAGATATTAATCAAAATTCTTAATTCTTTAAAGCCCAGCTTATGCAGCATATTTATCTGCAGTAATGCTCGATCAATTAACCACTCGGTGATCGGGACTATTAATCCATTTTTTTCTGCTAAAGGAATAAATTCCATCGGTGTTAGAAGTCCATAGGTGGGGTGATTCCAGCGAATTAACGCCTCAATTCCATAAAATCGTTTTGTTTCTGTGGTAAGTAATGGCTGGTAGTAAATCTCAAACTCTTCGTTGTATAAGGCGTCCAATATATCTGCCTTCTTTATTTTTGTCTCTCTGCTGTAACCTCTTTTCTCGGCGAATTCTTCCAGCTTACAAGGTCCCTCTTCTGATTCACAATTTATAACATCTTTTAGTGTGGCGATATAATAAGCCTTTTTGTCCATACTGTTTATCCTATTAATCGTTAAGCATTCCAGATAAACTTCTCCGGATTTTCTTTTATTCCAAATAAGTCCATGCCAATGACCATCAATTTGAATAGAAGTCCAAAGATTACTATAAAAATCCTCGCTATGCATTCCTGTTTTTAAGAAGCGCGGGTTCTTTCCTAAAACTTCTTCAGAAGTGTATCCGGTAATTTTGGTAAATTCTTTATTTACCGTCTGGATTTCTCCGTTTTCATCTGTGATGAGCAACCCTTCACCACCAGTCTCCCTCGGTTGTTTGTCCATTATCAGCACCCCACAATATTAATAAGAGCCAACAACTAATAAAGCTACTTAGTTGTTGGCTCCCTATAATTTGCTATTAATATAGTTCTTCCCTATAAGCTTATGATTAGGCTTGGCTCACAATCTTGTAGATGCAAGTTCTATGATCGCTCTTCCAAACAATTATTTATCTATTTTTGTGGCCACTTACCTACGCACAGTGACTATTCATAATTTTATACATAAAATGACAATATGTCTATAGTTATGACAAAAAAAACAGTCTTTTGTTTTAAATTTTTTCACATAGTAAAATACATTATCCAACCGCTCACAATGAACAAGATTTCCGATAAAATATGGGGGAAAAACCGCAGGAGTACTTAAGGTAGTAACGGCCGCTTAATCGCTTATCTCGACATACAACCTTTTGTTGATTTTCCCTTTACTTTTATAATCGACAATTCTTATCTTGCCAATTTCACTAGTATTCTGAACATGAGTACCTCCATCTGCCTGCAAGTCAAGACCGACAATCTCGACTGTTCTGATTTGCTCAATTCCAGCTGGAAGGAGATTTATCTTAGTGCGAATTAAATCAGGGATTTTAAAAGCCTCTTCTCTTGCCATTACAGCTGTCCTAATATCCCTTTTGTTAGCAATTTCCCGATCGGCTTTCTCTTCAATCTCCGCAATAAGTTCCTTAGCAAAATCGGCGAATTCAAAATCCATTCGCGCTTTCAACGGCTCCATGTTCCCTCCTGTAACCTGTACAGCGTAATCATTCCAAATTAGACCACTTAAAAGGTGCATGGCGGTATGGGTTCTCATCAATTTATATCTATTCTCCCAATCCAGCTCTCCTTTACATTCTTCGTTAACAGCTGGCAGCTTCCCCTCAATATAATGATAAATCTTTTCTGCAATTTTTTTTACTTTAGTAACAGTATATATTCCCTCCGCTGTTACCAACTTGCCAATATCACATGGCTGACCACCGCCACCTGGGTAGAAAGCGGTTCGATTTAGGATAATAGCATTTTCCTCCTCGACAATTTCGGACACGGTACAGGAAAACTCTTTGATGTAGCTGTCTTTTAGATATAATAACTCAGTCAATTTCTTTTCTCCTTTCACATCTCACAGTCAAATAATACTACAGGGTATAGCAAAAGGTAGAGCCACTTGTCTTTTAGCCCTACCTTTAAAGATAGCTTAATTCTTTACTTTGCCGGTACGGGAGGAGTAAAGACTCTTTGTGCCAACTCAGAATCAAGCATAAACAATGCGCTATGATCTTTTTCAATACGCTTAAGCTTCTTGACTATTGAATCAAAGGTCGACTCTTCTTCAACCTGTTCGTCAATAAACCATTTCAAAAAGCTGATAGTTGAATGTTCCCTTTCCTCCATCGCGATGTCGGAAAGATTATAAATACGTTTTGTTACTAATTTTTCATGATCTAGGGCTTTGGCAAACACCTCAACAATTGATTCAAATTCATTGTTTGGTGCCTCAATTCCTGTAAGCGTCACCCTGCCACCCTTATCGTTGATATAATCAAAAAATTTCATAGCGTGAAACTTTTCTTCTTCAGCCTGTACCTTGAAAAAGTGTGAAAACCCTTCAAAGTCTTGATCAGCGCAATAAGCTGACATTGCTAAGTAAATATTTGCTGATTCAAATTCGAACATCAATTGTTCATTTAAAGCTTGTAGTAATTTTTCTGTTAGCATTGCGTGAGCACACCTTTCTCTTGCATAATATCTTCCATTTTATCACTAAAATCTATTATAAGTAAACACGCGCTCAAATATACTCCCAGATACTTTGCAAATACCTTCTCTGCGCTTTATTTGATATTGATAAACAGCTCAATATCCTTCTCAATTAACTTCAAAGACTTGCGCCAAAAGTCCAGCGACCGGACATCGATCCCCATTATTTTAGTAATATCGGCAATATCCAGCTTGCCTGTAACAGCTAAAAGACTATCGTACTCCTTGATAAAAGCCTCGCCCCTGTTTAAATATTCTGCATAAAGTCCTTTAGCGAATAACAAACCAAAGGCATAGGGGAAATTATAATAGTTGCTGCTGGCAGAGTAGTAATGTGGCTTGCAGACCCACATATAGGGATGCAACACTTCAGAGTCTAAGCCATCTCCATAGGCCTGTTTTTGCGCCTTAAGCATTGCTTCTTTTAATCTGTTTACCGATAAAGAACCTTCCTCTCTTTGAGTGAAAAGCTCAGTTTCAAAAAGAAATCGGCTGTAAATATCAACAATTACCTGCCCGGAATCGGAGAGATCGTTTTCCAAAATTGCAAAAGCTTCTTCCTTACCAGCCTTCTGCAGAGCAGCGTTTTTAATTATTGTTTCACAAAAAATTGAAGCTGTTTCGGCTATCGGCATCGGGTAACCACTATTCAAATAAGTCTCGTTGGCTAAACAGGCTCCGTGATAACCATGACCCAGCTCGTGAGCCAAGGTAGTTACGTCATTAAAACTACCGGTAAAATTGGCCAGTATTCTACTCTCGCCGATGCTATGCAGGTTAGCGCAAAAAGCTCCACCGCTTTTTCCTTCCCGTGGTTCAGCATCAATCCATTGCTTGTTAAAAGCATTTTCTGCAAAATCCGCTAACTTATCACTAAAGGAGCGAAAATTTTCGACAATGAACTCTTGTGCTTCTCCATATGTATATTGCAGATCAGCTTGACCTAGTGGGGCGAAGAGTTCATAAAAGGGCAGTCCCCCTTGGTAGCCCAAAATTTCTGCTTTTCGGCGATAAAATCTGCGAAAGGTCGGTAGACTTTCTTGGATTGCTGTCAGCATGGCTTCAAGAACCTTGTTGTCTAAACGAGAATCAATTAAGGTTTTCGCTAATGGTGAGTCATAACCCCTCATTTTAGTTAAGGTTATGACCTCTCCCTTGATTCCGTTAAGACAAGCAGCCGAAGATTCTTCTATTTTTTTATAGGCAGAAAGCTCAGCCTCATAGGCAGTCTTTCTGACTGCTTGATCTTTGTCATAAGCTAGATTTCTGACGATTGGCAGCGGAAGCTTTTTTTCTTCACCATTCAAAGTTATATCTACTTGAAGAGTAGAGCTTAACAGCTCTTGGAGCTTTGACCAGGCACTTGATCCGGTATTCTTCAACTTACTAATCATGACTTCTTCTTTATCACTTAATAAATACTTACTCTCTCTGACAATTTCCTTTAGATAATAGGAATGCTCTTTTAGAACATCAGAAGCAGCAATTAGTGAATCTAGATTATCCAGTTTGCTAACCCATTTCTGAAATCTGACACTTGGCTCTGTAAGCTCGGTTCTAACCAGTTGCAGCTTCTCAATTAAAGCTAGTGCTGCTTCGTTTTTAGCATCAACACTGCGAACCAGACTTCCATAGCTATACAGTCGACTATATTTCGCCATTAAAGCATTTTGCATTTGAATATACTCAACTAATTTATCTGCCGGATTTTGATTATCAACAAGCTTTTCCTTTGCCCATTCTTTAATTCTCTCGATCGAATCCAAGCATTCCTCCATATCCTTCTTAAACAGCTCTGCTTCAAAGGACGGATATAATTCCGTCAAACTCCAGCGCATATTCATAGTCATAATCGTTACCATCCTTGTTTAAAATTTTTTCTACTACGTCGAAACACATCCAAGCTGAAATAAGATCGTTGTACCCGGAGGGTGCACCTTCCTAATAAATATATACATAGTCATATCTTTCCACAATACAGACTATTATATTATTTAGATATTCGAAGTATTTATCGATTTTCCTGCTTAGCTGCAAATTATTTTTCAAACCAATTAATTCTCAAGAGCCCCTCATTAAATTTAGCTTCAGAAAGGTTTATTATTTTCCCGTTTACAGTAAATTCAGGATGCTCAACACATTTTTCTGGAATCAAAATAACAGCATTTTCCAGACCAATAATCTGCAAATCCCATTTTCCCTTAGTAATTTTAGTTTTTACAACCCATTTATTATTTAAATGATCTTGAACTACTTGCTCCATCTCTTCTTCAGGGTATAGACGTATTATAGGAACATCGTATTTGTCAATTTCACTTCCCACATCTGAGCCAAGAAGCAAGGAACTATCACAATTACACAAGATAGCAGATCCACTTTTTACATAAACAGGTATTTTCATTAACGGAGCATGAACTCTCTTCTGTATTGGCCCAACTATTGTTTCATTTGACCATAAGTCGATCCATTTACCGGTCGGAAAATAGACCATTCTCTCTGTTGAATTCTCTTCAACTATCGGAGCAACTAATAAATAATCTCCAAACAAATATTGATTATAAAGCGAATAAGTTTTTGGATCTTCGGGGTACTCAACAAATAATGCCCGCATAAGAGGTATTCCCGTCCTGCTTGCTGCTTTTGCCTGATCATAAATATAGGGAAGAAGATTCATCCTTACATTAGCATAAAATCTATAGCCTTCAATTGCTCGAGAGTCCCCTGTTCGTTCAGCTATATTCCACGGTGTCCGATCCTGATTAAATTCCCCTTTACTTTCGGCATGGTACTGCATAATGGGGCAAAATGCGGCCATTTGAGCTGATCTAATAAATAATTCAGCTGTTGGGATATCTCCATTAAAGCCGGCTAAATCCCAACCCCAAAAAGGTATTCCGGATAGCCCTGAAGTTAACCCAGCAATTAAAGAATTGCGAAAAGCTTCAAAGGATGAACGCTCATCCCCTGCCCAATGAGCAGGAAAATTTTGCGCTCCTGTGTAACCCGCTCTGCTAAATGTCAGGGCATTTCCTTGATGATACTCTGAGGCAAATTGATAATATGCCTGAACATAATCATTAGGATAGAGATTACGCCTTTCTCCACCTGTTTTACCATCAGCAAATTGCAAATTTCTGCCGAAGACAAACTCTCCGCCATCTGTTTTGAAGCCATCTACTCCAATATCTAATAAATATTGACGCTTACTAAACCACCACTTGCTTCCTGCAATATTTGAAAAGTCCATTAACAAGCTTCCTTTAAACCAGCCTTCCGGTATCCTATATGGAGTTCCATCGTGATTTCTGACATGAAACCCCGATTCTAGCATCTGCCTTTCATCTTCGTCTTTTTGAAGATGGTATTGCTTATTTAAGTACTTTTGAATTGGTATTTGCCAAAGAATCAGCTTTAAGTCATTATCATGAAGATACTCGACCAACGTTTTGGGATCAGGCCATCTTCCCCATTCCGGGAAATAATAATCAGCATATTCAATAGACTCATTTCCGCTTTTTAGCTGATGCTGAGCATCATTAAAGATATAATATGTTGCTTCATCACTCCATTGTTCGATAACGAGAACTGTAGCAGGAATTTGATATTTTTTAGTTTTTTCAACTTGCTCTCTTACAATGGAATCCCGATCCCAATTATTACTTGACATCCATGGACCAAAAGCCCACTTGGGAGGTAGAACCGGTTTACCGGTTACGTTAGTATATTTCTGCAATATTTCTTTTGGTTTTCCTAAAAATAATCTAAGTGCGCAGCTTGGCTGTTTAAAATCCAGGTTACTGCTAATCGATAATAACTCTTGATAATTGCTTCCGACATCAAAAACAGAATAAAAAGCCGTTTCCAGAAATAATCCATACCCCAGCGAACTTAGATACAACGGAACGGGCAGATATGTCCGGGTTCCCTGATCACGGTACTGGTTATATACATAGCAGTCCAATTTTTCTCCGTGCTGTTCAAAACGGTTATATCTTTCTCCAAATCCAAAAAATCTTTCATCAAGACCTGATTTAAAATTCCATTCAGCTCGGCTGATCTCACCTTTACTGTTAATAAACCATCTTAGTACAGGAAAAACTTGATCATATCCTTGCAGCAAAGTGTTATCTAATGAATTAGAAACTTTGATTTGAAACGGTGATTTTTCTAATCGGCATACCCAAGTATTAGTATGGATAATAATAAATTCGCCTTGATCAGAGTATTTTATTTGAGCATTGGTATCATTTATAATATTAGCCCTTAGATACTTTTCCAGAGGATTATGCTTAAAATCAACAATAAATTGCGGACCTTCACCAGTACTTAAGATCCCAAGATAAACTGAACTAATATTTAAGCTATCCTGCCCTTGAAACCAGATGGCATTATCCTTTTCTCCAATTTTTTCAATTGATACAAGATGATTAGTATTTAAAGGAGAAAAAGAATAAATATCACCTTGATTAATTACCTTATCTTCTTTTTTAACTAAAAAGCAGTAATTTACCTCTTCTTCAAAAGAAAACGAACCAAGTGCAGCTTCCCAGACTACTTCATTATCAATTTTTATCGGCAGACAATTAACCAAAAATTGACGTTTAACTGTCTCTACCTTTACAAACACTTGAACATTTTCTTGCTCAGGCCAGAGTTGGGCTTGGACCCTAACTTCTTGATTTACCTCAGGTTCTCGGGGAATTCTTTCAGTTTTCAGAAATTCATAGGGATTATCATTTCCATAAGGTGTGTGAACGATTTTAATCTCCCCAGCAGATTGAAAAATATCACTAATAAAATAATCTACTATTTTGATCAAAGCTTCAGCAAATGCTTTTTCATCTTGATTAGAAGTCTTAGTCAAATTCTTACTGATCATCAGGTAATACTTCGCTTTATTAAGATTCCCTTTTTCCGCAAAATACCAAGCAAGCCAAGCTGCACTAACAGGTGATTCATCGGCAGCGCCGCGATAGCGGATTACTGATTCATTTGTTACTAAATGATCTTCAATCTCCTTTACCGCTTCTACCATTACTAAATCTTCCGGAGAAAAAAGGCCAAAAGGCATAACTGTTACCAATAAATCTGTTGAAACCTCTTTATTATCCGGCGATCGAACAAGCATTCCTTGTAATAAACCATGTTCAAAAACGTAGTCCCGAATAGCTGTAAGAGTCTCCTGAATCTCTTCTTTTCCTGTTACTCTTTTTGATAGGTTTAAAGCTCCGTAATAAATCCCTACATTGGAGATATGCACCATTTCTGAATCATCTTCCAAGATATTAGGGGCGGCTTTATCCCAATTATTTATTACCGAGGAAATAATATCTTTAATCTTTTCTTCATATTGAACTAAAAGCTTATCAACTTTACTCCGTTCTATATGTTCCATTAAAACCCAAAGCCATATCGCAGCTTCAAGTAGATTCTTTTTTTCGGAAATACCACCCGAAATTTGAATTATTTGATCTTGAGACCTGTCAAAACGCCAATTAAGCTGATCATTATATGCTTCAAAAAGTCTGATAATATTTTTCATCAAGCATCTCTCCAAATCTTCGATAAATTTTTATCTTCAGTTTCTACAAGACTCCAGCGAACTAAGTCTCGCATTATTTATTACTTAAGTATTTCCGCATAATATTGATGGCTTCTTGATGCCTCGCATCAAGATACTCCGATAATTCTCTTTCTAATACATTTAACATTTGTTTAGCTGCATCTAGAATGGGCTTAAGTAAAATCTCGTTTATTTCCTCACCAAGATCAGGATACATAAATTCAAACCTTCTAAAAGGATCAAGATTATCAATTATCTCCTTATTTTCTGAAGGTAAATATTTTTCAATTAAAATCATTAAGCTTTTTAAAGCTGTAAATTTTACAAAATCATGTGCGCTAACTTTTTCACCTCGCTGATATCTTCCAACGCCAATCCATAAACTAGTAATAAACTCTCCTAACAAGACATTATTCGCAAAAGTTAATTTCGCTTGTTGAGAAGTTATTTTTTTTATTTTTTTTAAATGCTCCTCTACATTCCCTCTATCGATTAATATTCTATAGCGATTGATTTTCAGTAAATAGAGCTCTTCTATATCAATAACTGCAAATTCAATTAAATGTCCATTGTCATATAATACTTTAAATCCGTGCTCCGATTCTTGAAAAAATAATACTATATTCCCGTTATCCGGCAACCAAGATAAGTCTTCAGGAAATTTTCCCTGATAACCAGTCTCTACAATTACAGCAAAATCATGATCTGACCATTTATCTGGTAGATAATCCTGTTCAGCCATAGATCCAACAGCAACTAGACCAGTAACTTCTTTATACTTGAATAACCCATCCTTTAACTCATTTGTAAAGATATTATATTGAGTAGAATTCATGCTTTATCCCCCTTAATCCCAAATGCTTGATAAATTGAATATGCTAAAAACCCTGCACAGGTCGCAAAATGTTCTCCCGTTCTAGGTGTACCGGTATTTTCATCGATGCTTTCACAAGCTATTCCGCCATCCATTGGTGCGCGAAGAACTAAGTCCCTTGCCTGCTCCTTCCTTCCCGAAAGAAAGCTGTTAGCTATACTTAAAACCCACGGATGATTTGCATGATCACAACCGAGCTCTGCAAAATTACATCCATTAAATGTATAGGGGCTATCACTGGAGCGAATCGCTTCAACTGTATTGCGATATATTAAATCTTCCTCGGAACAAAAGCCATAGTAAGGTAAAAGTTGCAGACTACCCGGTGGTTCATCATATATCTGAAAGCTCCCTTGTAAATCTATTGACCAGGCAAAAATCTGTTTACCTTGATGCTCTACAACCATGTGTTGATATATCGCCTTTTTAACACTTTCAGCTTTTTGTCTATAAACTTTAGCATCTTCAAATTTAGATTCCTGAATAGCTATTTTAGCTAAAATAGAATAAACCTTCCATACAAGAGCATTATTATATGTTAAATACGGATAAATTACCGGATCATCTGTAGGTTGAAGAAAAGTATCATATAATTCCCAGTCCGAATGTCGATGCTGAACTAATAATTCTAAGATATGTTCCAACGCTTTTTTTACATAGGGTTCCTTAATATAATTCCAATCATTAGTATTATTTAAGTACATTTCTAATGCGAGAATCGGTGCACATAATTCATCCAGTTCAAAACCCGGTTCCAATACGGTTCCGTCAATATAGCGACTATGAATGCCAACATTTCTTTTTTGAATCGTAAATACATAATCCAACATGCTAAGTGCCCTTTTGCGGTCAGTAACAAGTATTGATGGAAAACTCCACAGCAAACTATCTCTATCCCAATAAGAAGCACTTACATAATAAAGCGGACTGCGCGAGGTAACTAATACATCCTCCTCAGTATCCAATGTTTTCCCAGCAGCAAAGAAATAATTGAAAAAAAGGTTTAAATTCATCACTTCATCCAATCTTCTATCTCCTGTTGTCAAGGTTCTTTCTTGCAACCATTGGAATGTTGCTTGTTTTTGTCTTTCCCTGCCCTTTCGAAACATTTCTTTAGCGGAAGTCGTCGCCCCTACCTCTTCTAACCCTATCCCCCAAAAAAAGCAAATAGAAAACTCTTCTTGAGGTTTTAAAATAACCGTTTTCGCTAATTGATAATTAATGCTCTTATTCTCCGAATTCTGCTCCCATTTTGTAATATCTAAATCCTGATCAGCTATCGGAGCAAAAGCAAATAACGGGGTCTCTCCAAGCAATTCAAAACAGATGGAATTATTCCAAGAACTTTGAAATACTTTTGGTGCAGCTGTAACTTCCTTGCTTTCATTAATCGTCTGTAATGTTTTATCCCAGCACCCTTCCATCCCCAGTTCAACAGTTTCTTGTTGCTGACCGATGTTTTTAGCCTTTAGAAAATAATAAAAACCTCTTTCACCTACGGGGGCAACTATTTCACCTGATAAAGAAATATTCTCTTGTTCAGCACTAAATTCCGGAACCCAAAATAAAGCTCTTTGCCAAGTTAATTTCCCTTGGAATTGCTGTTGATTAACCCGAAGGATTGGTTGGATTAACGGATAATCCGCTGATTTACCGACAATCTCAATTAGTCCCCGATGTCTCATGCTGATAAAATTAATACTCTCAATTCTGCCATCAGTATACAGTGTAGGGATGGAAATTTGTTCATTTCCAGTCGGCATATATATTTTATCTGAATGTATTTTCATTGTGTTATCCTAACCCCTTGACCAATTTTATAATCTGATAATTTAATTATCAGTTTTCTGCACTTTCAATATAACCCCAGCAATTCTAGAAGTGAGAAATAGTCTAGCCTCTCACTTCTAGTATGTGGGTTTTTCTAACTCTAATCCGACCTACTTAAGCAAAGCGTTAAGACCCTTTTCAATATCTGCCAAGGCTTCAGCAGGGGTTTTTTGATTTAATTTAACCTTATCAAGCTCTACACCGATTAAATCTGTCATTTCGCTTTCCTTTTCAATTACAGGTGGAACAATTAGGGAGTTTAATGCTTCAAAAACTACTTCTCTACTCTGTGGAGGACTTTGCTGTAAATAAGCGTCTACTAATTCTTGGTCACTAACAGCCGGTAATTCCCAAGCTGCATCAACGCGAATCTTTGCAGCCTCTTTACTGGCGCTCATAAAACTAATCCATTTCCACGCAGCTTCTTGATGCTCGGTATTCTTCGATACTGCTAGACCATTAGAGAAGAAATGATGAGCTTTT
>Ga0209347_1003913_pt1 | contig 16452 bp, 9 predicted proteins | sample AutmiccommuBRH23_FD_187382 | JGI IMG/M metagenome (GOLD analysis project Ga0209347, IMG submission 187382) | Deep subsurface microbial communities from Mt. Terri, Switzerland - Autotrophic microbial communities BRH/23 (SPAdes) (version 2) | ecosystem: Environmental > Aquatic > Deep subsurface >...
TCTGGCTGGGGCACGTAACGGCCGTCTCGATAGTAGAGATGCTCCTCGGGATCGTAGAGATAGTCGGAGGTCTCCCACCACATCGCATTCATGGTGTCGAGATACTTCGGGTCGCCCGTGGCGCGGGAGATCATGGCGAAGGTGGGCGGCGCCATGAAAAGGGCATCGCACCACGACCAGTTATCGACCTCGCGCCATCCGACGACCGGCCCGGGGCGCCGGTCCGCGACGATCTCATCGAGACGCTCGACGGTCGGCCGGATCCTCTTGTCGTCGCGCTCGTGCAGGTAGAGCTCGGCGTACGTCTGCGCGATGGCGAACTCGTCTCCATGCCTCGGCCGGGGGCCGGGCCGCCATGCGTTTCTCTCCGAGATGTCGACCGCAGCTCTCAGATACTTCGGATCCCCGGTCGCGCGCCATGCAGCCATGACACCGGTGAAGAAAGCGCCTCGCACCCATTCGGTGTCGGAGACCTTCTGAAATCCGCCGTCGGGGAGCGGAGCCTCGTAGACGACGTGAGCGAGCTGCCAGTCGGCAACGCGCTCGATCGTCTCCATCACCTGTCCGCGAGACTGGATTCCTCCCGGACAGATCGATTCCCCCGCGGAGACCGCGGCGAGCCGGACGTCGGAAATACGGATGGTCAGCGCCCCGTCGGTGGAGAGCTCGAATGGCCGCGTGACGTTCGACATCACCGTACCAGCGTCCTCGAAGCAGCGGAGCCGGATCCGGATGGTCTGCCACTCGTTCAGGGGCAACCCGCGAAGAGTGCCGGTGAGATCCAGCGCTCCCCGGCACCCGGTGCCGCACCCCATGGCGATGATCACCGGTTCGGCGGGACGCTCCTCGACGAGGATGTCGAAGCTGAGGGAAAGCTCCCCGTTGGCTTCGCGCGAGAGGTCAACCGGAGTGGATGCCTCGAGGAAGAGCCAGGCTAGCCCGGTACCGTCCCATCGCGCGCGCCGCGCGTCTCCCTGCAGGTTGCGATCGACCGGCTGGACGACGAGCCGGCTCGAGTTGACCGTGGAGGTTCGGGTGCCGATCACTTCGAGTGCGGCGCGCTCCTGATCGTCGCCGAGAAAGAGGCGCCACGGCGCGGTGGGCCCGGCTTCGTAGTAAACGGTCCGGCTCATCGCCGTACCGGTTTGTCCACTCTCCTCGGAGAGTTGCGGCAACGACCCGTCGGCGGCATGTGTGAGACCAAACCCGTACGGAAAGAGCGGGTCGTAGCCTTCATCTCCCCTGTTGAGCGCTGCCTGGTCGGGTCTGCGGGGCCACGAGTAGGAGAGCTTTCCGCGGAAGTCGTGGTTGGTGGTCCCATCCGGTTTGCGGAACAGGACATCCGCGATCGCATTACCCTCACTCCCCGGCAGCCACGCCGCCACGAAGGCGTTCGAGGCATTGAGCTCGGGATTGACCCATAGCGCGCGGCCGGAGAAAAAGACGGTGATGACGGGGATGCCCCCAGCTCGCAGCTTGCGAAGGAGCTCGAGATCTCCCGGATGAATCGCGCGGTACTCGAGACTCTCGAGATCGCCGCGGAACTCGGCGTACGGCTCTTCCCCGAAAGCGACGATCGCGACGTCCGGCTTCGTGCTGTAAGCTCCGTCTTCGCTGAGGACAGCCGTTCCTCCCGAGCCTTCGACCACCGCACGAACGCCGTCCCACAGCGAGGTGCCGCCGGGGAAGTCGCTGTTCACGTTTCCGCTTCCCTGCCAGTTGAGCGTCCAACCGCCCGCCTGCATGCCGATGTTGTCGGCACCGCGGCCCGCGACGAGCACGCGCTGATTCGGGCGAAGCGGAAGAATGCGCGCTTCGTTCTTGAGCAGGACGAGCGACTCGCGCACGGCCTGGGCGGCCACGCCGCGATGCTCGGCGCTCCCGAGAAGGTCATCACGTCCGGCGAGCGGCCGGCTGGAGGGGCGTCCCCGCTCGAACAGGCCCGCCCGCATCTTGACCCGGAGAATGCGGCGGACCGCGTCGTCGAGCCGCTCCTTCGGGATCTCGCCCGACTTTGCCTGGGCGAGCGTGTTCTCCCACAGCTCTCGCCAGTCGGTCGGAACCATGAACATGTCGATTCCGGCGTTGAAGGCGATCGGGCAATTCGCGTTGGTACATCCCTCGATCTGGCCGTGTGCATTCCAGTCGCCGACGATGAATCCGTCGAATCCCATCCGCTCCTTCAGCACGCCGGTGAGGAGATCGCGGTTCTCGTGCATCTTCTTGCCGTGCCAGCTCGAGAACGAGGCCATCACCGATTGCACACCCGCCCCGAGCGCTCCGACGTACCCCGCGCCGTGAATGTCGCGCATCTGCTCTTCGGTGGAGAGGTTGTCGCCCTGATCGCGCCCGCCTTCGTTGCCCCCGTCGCCGAGAAAATGCTTCGCCGTGGCGATCACGTGCTCCGCATCGAGGAACTCAGGAGTTCCCGGCTCTCCCTGCAGCCCCAGCACCATCGCGCGGCCGTAAGCACGCACGATCTCCGGGTCTTCGGAGTACCCCTCGTAGGTCCGTCCCCAGAGATCGTTGCGAACCACGGCGACCGTCGGGCCGAAATCCCAGTCGAGACCGACCAGAGCCATCTCGCGCGCCGTGACCTCCCCCACCTTCCGGATCAACTCCGGATTGGCCGTCGCGCCGAGCCCGATGTTGTGCGGGAAGATCGTTGCGCCGGTGACGTGAGAGTTGCCGTGAACTGCATCGGCGCCCCATATCACGGGGATCGGCTGGCTCCCGTCAGACGTGTCCATCGACGCGTTCCAGAACGCATCGGCGAGGGCGATCCAGTCGGCCGGCTTCGTATGCTTGGTTCCGCCCGGGTGGGAGTCACCTCCGCTCAGGACCGAGCCGAGGTGATAGCGGCCGACCTCTTCCGGCGTGACGTTGAGAATCTCGGCCTGGATGGTCTGGCCGACCTTCTCTTCGACCGACATCCGGGAGAGGAGCTCCTCGACTCGGCGCTCGATCTCGGCATCGCGCCCCACCGGCGATGGAACGACCGGCCAGATCTCCGGGTGAACCGCGGTCGGATCCGGATCGACCGCACGAACCTCCTCGGCGGATCGAGGCTGCGTCACCGGGCCGCTCGTCGCCGTTCTGCAACCGAGGGTCGGCAGGAAGGTCAGGATCACGATGAGGGCGAAGCGTCGCATGGTCTCCTCCTTCGGGGTCGTCACCCCGCACTTCGGGTTCCGGGCGAATGGGCAGATTTCAGCGTGACCTGAGCGGAACCGGCGCGCGCACCCACTCGAGGATCTGACGCGCCGACACGACGCGGACGTCCGGATGGGCTAGTGCATGGTCCAGCATCTCGCGCAAAGCCTGGCGCCGCTCCTCGGCGGTCGTCGGCAGCTCGGACTCGTACTGCTCGGAGTAAATGTCGCTGTGCGCTCCGAAAGTCAACGGGGCCCGATTTCCGGCGAGGCGCTGGTCGAGCGTGTAACGGAACGTCGCGACGACTTCCTCGCGGCTCATCCCGAACTCGACCCAGAGGTTCCAGTCGAAGCCCGTGATCTTACCGTCGGCCGGGTTGAAGTAGTCGCGCACCGCGTGAAGCCGGTTGCGCAGGCCCGGCTCGACGCCGTACTTCGCGCACGCTTCATCCGGAGGAACCACCAGCGCATAGGAGGGAATCTCCCACAACTCGTTGGCAGTCGAGGGCGCCCCGCCGTACGCGTGGGCGATGCGATACGGCCAGTAGACGTTGTGCGCGCCGAATTTCGCGTCGAACCCCTCCTGGATGCTGCAGTCGTAGCGGACTCCGGCCTCCCGAAGAGCCGGGAAGAGCGGCGGGCCGTGCTCGAGGTAGGGTGTGCGAAAGCCGACCAGGTCGTCCGACTGAAGCCCTGCGCCGCTCGTCTGGCCGGGGAGGTGCTCCCTGGTCAGCCAGTCGCGGCACATCCGAATCTCTTCCAGCCACTGAGCGGTCGTGTGTTTCGCTCCGTGCGGATGGGTGTGCGTGTGGAATCCGATCTCATGTCCGGCGTCAGCGACCGCGCGCCACTCCGCCTTCACATGCTCCGGCTCATCAATTCCCGGCTCCACGATGTAGCGGGTGACGACGTACAGCGAGAATCTGGCGGGCTCGCCATCCCAAGTCCACGGGTTGCCGTTCCCGGCGGGATTGCGGCGCCCTTCGAACAGCTCGCGAACCGCGCGAACCCCTCCGCTGGTCCCCGAGCCCTCGCGCCCCGAGATCGCGTTGTCGTCGAATCCGAAGTTCACGAACTGAGGCACTTCCCGGGGGTGCAGCCCCGCCGGAGGGTCCTGTGATGCGGTTCCACCCCCGGGGTGGCCCGAGGCGCACCCGGCCAGAAGCAGGATCGCCAGCAGGAGAGAAAACGAGGGGGCCGAAAAGAAAAGACGGATCGCTCGCATTGGCAGTATGATAGTACTAAATCGATTCAGGAAGGGACACGGACCCTCGGACATGGATCGAATCAAGCTGGCAATTCTTCTTCTCCCCCTCCTTCTCCTCTCGTGTGGAACGACCGCCCCGGGTCCGGCGGCGGTCTCCGGTCGCGATCGGAATCCCCCGGTCGCGGCTCAGAGCGATTCTGCCGGGGCGTGCGCGAACGAAAGGCTCACCGCTGCGCCCGCCCTCCTCGTCATCGCTCCTCATCCCGACGACGAGGCGCTCGGATTCGCCGGCCTGATCGACGCCTATCAGCGTGAGGGCAAGCCGGTGAAAGTGATCGTGGCCACCGACGGGGACGCCTACTGCGAGGCATGCCGCCTCTGGAAGAACAGCTCCCTGGCCGGTCCCGTCTGCGACGCCAGAGATTTTTCGAACTTCGAAACGGCGGCTGTGGACAGCTTCGCGGAGGTGCGCCGCGCCGAGAGCATCGCCGCAGCGCGCCACATGGGGCTTCCTCCTCCCCAATTCCTCGGCTACCCGGACACCGGGCTGGCCGCTGCCTGGACCAACCTTCAAGCCGGTGAGCTGGCGAAACCTCTTCGCCGCTCCGATTTCTCCGCTTGCTCTGACTGCTGCGCCGAGGGGTACGGGGGAGGTCCGCCAACGAGTCTCACGGCGTCGACCCTGATCGAAACGCTTCGCACCGCGATCGCAGCCATGTCGGCGGGCACTCTCCTGGCGACGACGCATCCGCTCGACGGACATGGCGATCACGCGGCGCTTGGCGCGCTGATCCGGAATCTCAATGAGGATCCCCGCGCGCCCTTCGCGCCCCGTCCGATCGCCTTTGCGGTCATTCACGCGCACACTCCCAAGACTCAGACGCATCCGGACTGCTGGTACCCGGCCCCCACCGCTCCCGTCTGCCCCTGCCTCGACGAGCAGCGCGCGCTCAGCCAGCCGGGGTGGGTCGAGGAGCTGGCGAGCCATCGGTTCCTTCCCGACTCCCCTGCCGCGCTCCCCGACGACGCGGACTATGGGAGCGAGATTCAGCTCTGCCTGTCGGAGCGGATGTTCCGGGGAGCGGAAGCCATCAAGCTGAAAGCCGTCGTCTCCTACGCGTCGCAGATCGGCCGGCTCGCTCGCAACGGATCCCATCCCGGCGCGCTCGACGGCATCCTCGACTGCAGCGGATACCTCATGTCGTTCGTGCGAAGCACGGAAGCCTTTGCGCTGGTCGACCCGCCGGTGCGCGCGGGTGAGAGTTTCATCCCCACCCGCGTCTGGTCGCAGGAGGAGGACGCGAGGATCCTGGCAGCGTTCGAGGGTCTGAGGGCGGCGGATGTTTCGGACGGGCTCGACGCGGTTGGACTTCCGGATGCGGGTCTGGTCGATCCCGCGATCGCGGCTCTCTGGCGGGATACCGACGGCTTCTCGCATCGCATCACCGGCATCGCCGTGACCGCGCGCTACGTTCCGACGAACCGGAGGGCCGGCCCCCCCGCCGGTCAGCAGTTCGGAGAGTGGGAAGGTGCGTGGTACACCGAGATCTCGCCCGAGCCTTTCGTCGAGTATCTCCGCCCCGGATCGGTCATCGTGATCGATGCCGCGGATGACGGCGACACGGGAAGCATCGGCTCGTACAACATCCTCGCCTGGAAGCTGCGGGGGGCCGAGGGGGTGGTGACGAGCGGTGGGGCGCGCGACACCGACGAGATCATCCGGCAGGGCGTTCCGCTCTACATGCGGCGTCTCGGCCGAGGAATCCGGCCCGGCCGGAACGAGATCGAGTCGGTCCAGCGTCCGGTCACGATCGGCGGAGTTCTGGTCCGTCCGGGAGACGTCGTGGTCGCCGATGGCGATGGAGTGGTGGTCGTTCCGCGCGAGCACGCGGAGCAGGTTGCCCGGGTCGCTCACGCGATTCTGGAGTCGGACAAGGAGGGGCGGCGTGAGCTCTACCGACAGGCCGGACTGCCCGAAGATCCCAGCGTCCAGTGACCTCCGGATGGAGCCCGTTGCGCTCCGGCAATCCGGATCACCGCGCGGTGAACCGCAACTGCTCCTACTGGGACCAGCTCGTAGGCTGACGGTCCCACCGGTGCTCGCGAAGCTTTCCGATCATGTCGGCGTCCAGAGGACCGGCATCGCTCGCCGCGATGTTGGCCTCGACGTGAGAGGACTTGCGCATCCCCGGAATCACCGTCGCCACCGCCGGCTGGGAGAGAATGAAACGGAGCGCGAAGGTCGCCATCGCCATCTCCGAGGGGACGAGAGGTCGCAGCTCCTCCACGCGCGCAACCGTAGGAGTCAGGTTCTCCGGAACGAAATAAGTGTTTCGCCAATCGCCGTCGGGCCAGGTGGAGTCGGCGGTGAGGTTCCCGGTGAGAGAGCCTTCATCGAACGGCACTCTCGCGATCACGGCGACGTTCATCTCCGCCGTCGCGGCGAAGAGCTCGTCCTCGGGCGCCTGATCGAAAATGTTATAGATCACCTGCACCGAATCGATCGCGCCGCTCCGTACCGCGCGCACGCCGTTCCACGGCTCCCAGCGGTTGATACTGATCCCGATCCCCTGAATGAGCCTCTGGCGTTTCAGGTCGTCGACGGCACGCCGCCAGCGATCGTCGTCGGTCCAGTCGTCCTCCCACACGTGAAACTGGAGCAGGTCGAACCGCTCGAGCCCGGACTCTTCCAGGCTTCGATGAAGGGAACGCTCGATGTGATCGGGAGGAAACACGTCCTCGAGCGGAGTTCCCCGCAGGCTCGGCCACTGATCGTTCAGTGGCGGAACCTTCGTTGCCGTGTAGATGCGGCGCTCGGGATGACGCCGGACGAGCTCTCCGAGGAGCCGGTCGCTGCGGCCGTCTCCGTACGCGAGCGCGCTGTCGAAGAAGTTGCAGCCGCGCTGCACTGCCAGCGCGAGAGCGTCGAGCGAAGCGGCGTCCTCGGAGCCGGACCACTCGCCCATGCCCCACATCCCGTAGCCGATCTCGCTCACTTCCCAACCGAGCCTTCCGAACGATCGATAGCGCATGACGCCGATTGTAAGCCCGCGGGCGCGGTACGCGAGACCGGCTCGGGAATGACAGATTCCGAGGAGATAGAGTGAAACGATTCCTCTCACACGCCACGGTCATTCTTCTGCTGGTCATCCCGACGGCAGTGGCCCAGGAAACGCTGACTGTTCAGGAGCGGCTCGGCTATCCCCCCGACGCCCGGCTTTTGATCATCCACGCCGACGACCTTGGGATGGCCCACTCGGTGAACCGCGCCTCGTTCGAGGCGCTCGAGCGCGGATGGATCACGTCGGCGAGCGTGATGGTCCCCACTCCCTGGTTTCCCGAGGTGGCGCGTTTCGCGCGGACACATCCCGAGGCGGATCTCGGCATCCATCTGACCCTGAACTCGGAGTGGACCGATTACCGATGGGGACCGCTGACGCCCCGCGCCAAAGTGCCTTCGCTGCTCGACGAGCATGGATATTTTCCGCTGGTGGAAGAGCCGGTCGTCGCCAGGGCAACGCCTGAGGAGATCGAGCAGGAGCTGCGCGCGCAGATCGACAAGGCCCAGGCGGCGGGAATCGCCATCTCTCATCTCGATTCGCACATGGCGGTGCTGTTCCGCTCGGAGCCGCTTTTCGACGTCTACCGAAAAGTCAGCACCTCCTACGGGATCCCCATGCTGCTCGAGAGTAAGGGAACGCGGGGCGGCAGCGAATCACCGTGGGCAAAGCCGAGCCGGGAGGCTTTGGTGGACCGCGTCGTGTCGATCGGCCCGGGGGTCTCGATCGCCGACTGGCCGGAAGCCTACGAACGAATTCTCCGGCCCCTTCCTCCGGGCGTCTATCAACTGATCGTCCATCTCGCGTACTCGGACGACGAGATGCGCGGCGCAACCTGGGACCATCCCGACTGGGGGGCCGCGTGGAGGCAGGCGGACTTCGATCTGGTGGGAAGTGAACGTTTCCGCAGTTTCCTGAAGCAGCAGAAGTTCGTGCTGATCGACTGGCGAGAGCTCGCCCGGGCAGGGTCGTTCTCCGCCGGGGAGAAACCGCAGGAGTGAGCCTCACTCCGGGCTCTGGTTAGGAGGGTCTCATGAGTTCGCGTGAAGCAGTGCTCGGCGTCGACCTTGGAGGAACGCGCGTTCGCGCCGGGAAGGTCCGTTGCGGCCAGGTCGAGTCCAACATGTCCCAGCGGATCTCGGGGAAAGAGAGCATGGAGGTCGTCCTCGGCGAGATTTTCAGCACGATCGACGAAGTGTTCGATCGCGAGGTGGCCGGAATCGGGGTCGGCGTTCCCAGCGTGGTCGACGTCGAGCGCGGGATCGTTTACTCGGTGGAGAACATCAAGTCATGGCGGGAGGTACCGCTCAAGGAAGAGCTCGAGCGGCGCTACAAAGTTCCTGCCTGCATCAACAACGACGCCAATGCTTTCGTCGTCGGTGAGCTCCACTACGGCAAGGGGCGCGGCTTTCGCCATCTGGTCGGCCTCGCGGTGGGAACCGGTCTCGGGGCCGGTGTGGTGATCGACGGCCACCTCTACAGCGGTGCGAACTGCGGAGCCGGCGAGCTCGGAAGCATCCCCTACCGGGACGCAACACTCGAGCACTACTGCTCGGGCGCCTTTCTGCAGCGCGAGAGCGGGATCGCCGGCGAGCTGCTCTACGAGAGAGCCAGGGACGGAGACGCGGAGGCGAGGGAGTTGATTGAAACTCTCGGAACCAGTTTCGGAGATGCGATCCTCATCGTGATGTACGCTTACGATCCGGAGATCATCATTCTCGGCGGGTCGGTCAGCCGGGCTTACCCCATGTTCGAAAGCCGGATGAGGCGTCGGCTGGCTTCGTACCCCTACCCGCACGCGCTCGACAAGCTGGTGATCGAGCGGAGCGAGATCGAGGACGTCGCCCTCCTGGGAGCCGCTGCGATCTACCTCGATGCCATGTTGACTAAAACGATTTAGTTCACTACGATCCTCTCCGGGTTGGCCGGATTCCCCAGGCGCGGTAAGGGGCCGTTTCCAGTCGTTTCACTCACGATGTTGCCCTCGCCCGCCGGGGCGAAGAACCACCGAGGAGTGATCGTGACCACACGAGGAAAACCAACGGGCAGGAACGTCCGGGCAAAGAGCGATGGGCGCGCGCTGCATATCCCGACTCTCAAGGATGTTGCGAAGCATCTCGATCTCTCCCCCGCGACGATTTCCCTGGTGCTCAACCGGGCTCCCGCCGCGGAAGCGATTCCGCAGGAGACCCAGGCGAGGGTGTTCGAGGCGGCCCGCCTGCTCGGCTACCGTCCCAATTATCTGGCGCGCTCGCTTCGCAACCGCCGAAGCCATTCGATCGGCGTGCTCGTCCCCGAGATCAGCGACCCCTATGCCGCCGAGATCGTGAGCGGCATCGAGAGCCACCTGCTGGGAGAGGGTTATCACTACCTGGTCACCAGTCACCGCCGGTCCACGCCGAAGCTGCTGGAAGAGGACCTCGCGCTTTTCGCCGATCGCGCCGTGGACGGAATGATTCTGGTCGCGACGGAGCTCGACGAGGCTCCGTCGCTGCCGGCGGTGGTCATCTCGGGGCACACCCGCCTCAAGGGCGTGGCCAACGTGGTCATCAACCACGACCGGGCGGCGCACCTGGCGCTCTCTCACCTGATGGATCTCGGACACCGGAGGATCGCATTCTTCAAGGGGCAACCGGGAAGCTCCGACACGGAAGACCGTGCGCGGGCGATCTCCGAAGCGGCAACGGCCCTCGGACTCGAGCTGATCCCGGAGCTCACGCTGCAGTTGAGCGGCGAAGAACCGGAGGAGGTCTTCGCTCCGGACGACGCGTTCAAGGAGGGTTACGCCTTCGGCAGGAGACTGCTCGAGCGCCAGGCACCCTTCACCGCCCTGTTCGCATTCGACGACGCTTCGGCGATCGGCGCGATCCGCGCCTTTCTGGACGCGGGTCTGGCAGTTCCGAAAGACGTGTCGGTGGTCGGCTTCGATGATATCCAGAACGCGGCTTTCTACAACCCGCGGCTCACCACCGTCCGGCAGCCGCTCCGCGAGATGGGCCAGATCGCCGCGCGGGTGCTTCTCGACACTCTCAACGGAAAACCGCCGGCCGACGGATCGTTCGTCGTGCTCGAACCGCAGTTGATCGTTCGCGATTCGACCGGTCCGGTCAAAGAGCGCTGAAAACCATGGAATAAGGGAGCAAGAGATGACAAACGGGATTCGGTACCTGGGAGCCTGTCTCCTCGTCATGACCCTGATCGGATGTGCCCATGCCGATCCCCCGCCGGCGGCCGGAACCTCTCTTCTTCCGGGGAGCACTCTCCCTCTCAGCAGCGGCTGGTCGATCCAGTCCTCGGCGGCGACCGGCGCAAGCGGCAGCGAGATCGCGACCCCTCGCTTCGACAGCTCGGGCTGGCTCTCCACCGAGATCCCCTCGATCGTCTTCACCGCGCTCGTCCGCAATGGCGCGGTCCCCGATCCTTTCGAAGGGAAGAACCTCGAGACCCTGCCGCGCGAACCGTACGACGTCCCGTGGTGGTACCGGACCGAGTTCACCCTCGACGAGCTTCCTCCCGACGCACGCCTGGTCTTCGAAGGAATCAACTACAGCGCGAACATCTGGCTCAACGGCAAGCGGATCGCCGGGCGGGATGAGATCGTCGGATCCTTCCGGGTCTTCGAGCTCGATGTCACCGATCATCTCAACCGGGGCGCCAATGCGCTGGCCGTTGAGGTGTTCCCCCCGCAGCCGGGCGACCCCACCATCGGATTCGTCGACTGGAACCCTTCGTCGCCCGACGACTACATGGGACTGTGGAGGGGCGTGAGCCTGAAGATGACCTCGGGCGTCGCGCTCGACGACGTCTTCGTGCGAGGTGATGTCGATCCGGCCAACCTCGAGGCCGGCCGGATCACCATCGAAACTGCACTGACCAATCGAACCGATCGGGCCGTGGCCGCATTGGTGCGAGGGAGAGTCCAGCCGGAAGGAATCGCATTCGAAAGAACCTTTCAGCTCTCCGCCAATGAGAATCTCGCGCTGACCCTCGGCCCCGATGATTTCCCCCAGCTGGCGATTCAGTCGCCGCGACTCTGGTGGCCGGTCAACCTCGGAGAACCCAACCTCTACTCGCTCGAGCTCGAGGCGGTGGTCGACGGAACGGTCTCGGATCGCCACGAGATCACGTTCGGCATCCGCCACGTCGAGGATTACATCAACGACGCGGGCCACCGCGGCTACCGCATCAACGGCCGTCCCGTCCTGATTCGCGGCGGCGGCTGGGTAGACGACGTGCTGCTGATCGAGGACCCCCAGCGGCTCGAGGACCAGATCCGGTACGTCCGCCACATGAACCTGAACACCATCCGCCTCGAGGGCTTTTGGGGGAACACCCACGAGCTCTACGATCTGGCGGACCGCTACGGCGTCATGGTGTGGGTCGGCTGGAGCTGCCAGTGGGAGTGGGAAGACTACCTGCTGCAGCCCGTCGACGCGACGTACGGCGGGATCGATACCCCGGAGGAGATGGACCTGATCGTCCGCTCGTGGAACGACCAAGTGGTTCGTCTCCGCAATCATCCGAGCGTGGTCGTCTGGAACCTCGCCAGCGACATGCTGCCGAATCCTACGCTCGAGCGCCGATACCTCGACGAGCTCGCGCGGATCGACCCGACCCGGCCCGCCCTGGGCGCCTGCTCCACGCGCACGAGCGAAGTCAGCGGTCCCACCGCGGTCAAGATGAACGGGCCGTATGAATGGGAGCCGCCGAATTACTGGTACGACGAGAAGGCGCCGGGAGGGGCCTTCGGCTTCAACACCGAAACGGGCCCGGGAGCGCAGCCGCCCGTCGCCGCGAGCATCCGCCGGATGCTGCCCGAAGAGAACTGGTGGCCGATCGACGAGATGTGGGACTACCACGCGGCGCGAAAGGAGTTCGGCAGCCTCGACCGCTACGTCGCGGCGATGAACGCGCGATACGGCCCGGCGGACGACCTCGACGAGTTCGCGCTCAAGGCGCAGATGGTGAACTACGAAGCGATGCTGCCGATGTTCGAGTCGTTCTCGCTTCGGCGACCCCTCGCCACCGGCGTCGTGCAGTGGATGCTGAACGCCGCGTGGCCCAAGATGTTCTGGCAGTTCTACGACTACTACCTGGTGCCGACGGGAGCATTCTATGCGGCGCGTGATGCCAACCGGCCGGTCCACATCGCGCTCGACCACGGCACGCGCGAGATCGTGGCGGTGAACGACACCGGCGAGCCTCTCCGCGGAACGGCGCGCGTGAGGGTGCTCGACTCTTCCTCTCGCGTCATGTTCGACGAGCGCCGCCCGGTCGACGTCGCACCCCATTCGCGTGAGAAAGTCCTCCCTCTCCCCCCCTCGGCCAGCGGCCAGTTTCACTTCGTCGACGCGCGGATCGAGGGAAGCGGCGGAGGCCCGCTCGCCTCGAACTTCTACTGGCTGCCGGCGCGACCGGACGTTCTCGACTGGGAGAACAACCAGTGGTTCTACACGCCGACGAAGGAATTCGCCGACCTGAAGGTGGTGAACGATCTGCCTCCCGCGCAGGTCTCCGTCGACCACCGGTTCCTCGATGCGGCGGAGGGCACCGCGGTCGAGGTGACACTGCGCAACGACAGCCCGCATCTCGCGTTCTTCATCGAGCTCGAGGTCGCCGGTGGAGAATCGGGACGCCTCGCCGCTCCGATCTTCTGGGACGACAACTACATCTCGGTTCTCCCGGGCGAGAGCCGCACCGTCCGGGCGACTTTCCCTGCTCACGCTCTCGAGGGTGAGGCGCCCGTCTTTCGCTATCAGGGGATGAACATCGGAGGGACGAAATGAAACAGCGCCGGCTCGGGATGGTACTTCTCTGCTTCCTGATCTTCTTCGTCATCTCATTCCTGACGAACATTCTCGGGCCGCTGATCCCGGACATCATCCAGGGATTCGATCTCAGCCTCGCGCTGGCCGGGTTTCTTCCTTTCGCCTTCTTCGTCGCGTATGGCGTGATGTCGATTCCGGCGGGAATGCTGCTCGAGCGCTTTCGCGAGAAGCCGGTCATCGTCGCCGCCTTCGCCATCGCGTTCGCAGGATCGCTCCTCTTCGCCATGGTGCCGACCTACCAGGTGGCGCTGGTGTCGCTCTTCACCATCGGCATCGGGATGACCATGCTCCAGGTCGCGATCAACCCCCTGCTTCGCGTCTCCGGTGGCGAGGAGCATTTCGCGGCGAACGCGGTGCTCGCGCAGCTGGTGTTCGGCAGCGCTTCGTTCCTCAGCCCCTTCGTCTACTCCTATCTGGTGACGAACCTGAACAGCGGTACCCAGGGTCCCGTTCTCAGCATCCTCTCGGGGCTCGTTCCCGCGAACCTTCCCTGGGTTTCCCTCTACTGGGTCTTCGCCCTGGTGGCGCTTCTGATGGTCGTCTTCCTGGCAGCGATCCGGCTTCCGCGCGCCGAGCTGGCCGAGGATGAAAGGGTCGGCCCCTGGGCCGCGCACAAGGAGCTTCTCGCCAAGCCCGCCGTCCTGCTCTATTTCGTAGCGATCTTCTGCTACGTCGGAACCGAGCAGGGGGTGGCAAACTGGGCTTCTCAGTTCCTATCGACCTACCACGGGTTCGACCCGCAGGTCGAGGGCGCGCGCGCCGTGGCGATGTTCTGGGGACTGATGACGGTGGGATGCCTCCTCGGCCTCGTCCTGCTCAAACTGTACGACAGCCGCAAGGTGCTCATCGGCTTTTCCGCGGCAGCTCTGATCAGTCTGAGCACGGCATTGTTCGGAAGCGCGACGCTCTCCTTCTACTCATTCATGATGGTCGGGTTCTTTCTGTCGGTGATGTGGTCGGTGATCTTCTCGCTCGCCCTCAACTCGGTCGATCGCCACCACGGCTCGTTCTCCGGAATTCTCTGCACCGGCATCATCGGCGGCGCGTTCGTATCGCTCGCCGTCGGGTCGCTCGGCGAGCGCTTCGGCCTCCGCACCGGCATGCTCCTCGTCTACCTCACACTCGGATACATCTTCGTCATCGGATTCTGGGCAAAGCCCCTGATCGACAACAAGACGATGAGCTTGGACGAGCTGCGCCTGTCGATGGTCAGCGCCTTCGCCAGATTGAGGGGAGCGCGGCCTTCGTCGGCGCCGCCGCAGTGAGGTGATGGCCATGAAGAGACTGATCTTCCTCCTGCTCATTGCAGCGGCGGCCTGCAGAACAGCACCTCCTCCATCCCCGGAGTCCTCGGAAAGGCCCCTGGCGGCCGGGTTCCGCTACTCGATCTACGGCCCCGAGTACAACCCGGGAGCGCAATACTGGGCCGATTTCGGCCGCGCGATGGCAGCCAGCTTTCCCGGTTCCCGTCCCGGCACGGTCTGGATCGTGGGGAGGCTCGCCGGAGACGGCACGGAGCTCAGCTTCCCCGGAACCAGCAAAGATCCGCTGATCCGGTTCACCGACACGGACCTGAACGAAGAGACTCTGTCGCTCTTCGACCGGCTGGGTTATGAATGCTGGCTGCAGGTGGAGCCGGGGAATGCTTCGGTCGACGAGACGATCCACCTGATGCTCGACCGCTACGGCCATCATCCTTGCGTGGTCGGAGTCGGCGTGGACGTCGAATGGTTCCGATCGGTCGACGAGCCTGACGGTGACGCGGTCACCGACGAGCAGGCTGCCGCCTGGCTGGCTGCCGCGCGCGAGCATGATCCGCGCTACCGCCTCTTTCTCAAGCACTGGCTGACCGAGAAGATGCCGCCGACGCTGCGCGACGGCCTTCTCTTCATCGACGACAGCCAGATCTTCCCCTCGGTCGACGCGATGGTCCAGGAGTTCACCCGATGGGGAGAGACCTTCGCGCCAGCGCCGGTGGGCTTCCAATACGGGTACGTGAGCGACCGTCCGTGGTGGAGAAGTCTCTCGAACCCGCCCGAGGAGATCGGCCGGCGAATCCTGGAAGCCGTCCCGAATACCGAGGCGCTCTACTGGGTCGATTTCACCGCTCTCGAAGTTTTTCCGCCGCCGCCGGAAATTGCGGCGGCGCATGCGGCGAGATCCGCGGCGGCCAACGCTGCGGTCGTTGGAGTGAAGATCTATGAGCCGCCGGGAGATCTCGATCTTCTCTTCGCCACCTGGAAGCGGCTCGGGGTCACCACGGCATTTGCCTCTCGGAACGTCGCCGAAGATGCGGCTTTCCGCGAGCGGGCGGAGGCCGAAGAGATCGACCTCTTCGTCATCTTCCCGGCCTTCTACGATCCGGCGGCGCTCGAGACCGACCCCGGCCTGATCGCGATCACTTCGAAAGGAGAGGAGGCCCGCGAGGGCTGGCTCTCTTTCGTCTGTCCGTCGCGCGAGTCGCATCACGCGGAAAAGCTCGATCAGGTCCGCGAGCTGGTGAGAACAATTCGCCCCGACGGGCTGAGCATCGATTTCATCCGGCACTTCGTCTTCTGGGAAAAGGTGGATCCGGCCACCTCTCACGGCGACATTCCGAACGCATGCTTCTGCCCCGACTGCATCGAAGCCTTCAGCCGGGAGAGCGGAATCGCGATCCCGGACACGCTCCGCGGCTCGGCCGACATCGCGGGATGGATTCTCGCGAATCACTCGAGGGCCTGGACTGAATGGAAGATCGGCCTGATCGATTCCATGGCGTGGGACCTGGCGCGCGTCGCCCGGGAGGAGCACCCGTCGATCGAGATCGCCATCCACGCCGTTCCGTGGACGAGAACGGACTTCGGCGGGGCGATACTCAGAAACGCCGGCCAGGACCTCGCGTCACTCGGCAAGTATGCCGATTACCTCTCGCCGATGGCCTATGCACACATGGTTCAGAGGCCTCCCGACTGGATCCATTCGGTCGTCGTGCGGCTCGCGGAGGAGTCCTCCGCCCCGATCCTCCCGAGCATCCAGGCAAGGGAAGCCTACCGACCGGGCGTCGACTTCCCGGACTCGGAGTTCGAAGAACATTTACGAGCGGCGCTCGAGCCTCCCTCCCGGGGAGTGGTCTTCTGGTCATGGGAGGCCCTCGCCGAGAGCCCGGGCAAGTTGGCGATCGCCGAGCGCGTCCTGGGCGAAGGGCGCGAGTAGTGGCGGTGGAT
>Ga0209347_1003916_pt1 | contig 16444 bp, 18 predicted proteins | sample AutmiccommuBRH23_FD_187382 | JGI IMG/M metagenome (GOLD analysis project Ga0209347, IMG submission 187382) | Deep subsurface microbial communities from Mt. Terri, Switzerland - Autotrophic microbial communities BRH/23 (SPAdes) (version 2) | ecosystem: Environmental > Aquatic > Deep subsurface >...
TGGAAGTGCATGGCAAAGCCGCGCGCATTGTCCTGCTGACTGTCGGAGGCTGCCGGATTGCCGCCTGCGAGCGAGAACCGCCCCACGAGCGGGACGGGCGCGGCAAAGACGGGGGCTTTGGTCAACGACGGCGCCGCGGCGGTCGGTGTGAACGAGCCCTTGACGCAAATACCCTTGGGATGCGCGGCGCGCTTGCCGGCGTGCTTGCCGAAGACGTCATTCAGGGCGTCGACGAGCGCTTCGGGCTCCGACTCCTGGGCCGTGTCCTGGGCGATGGCCACGCCGGGCGTGAGAAGGACGGAACACGTAACGACCGCAAATCCGCAGATCGATGTCACTGACATGAGGTTGGCTCTCCAATTTCCGCTTGAGCGCTCGACGAGCAGCAATCGTCCTGCCGCCGCGACGTGCCGAGCCTATTCGACCAGTTTGCCAGTTTTGTTTCGGGCGTTTGCCGGCTTCCAGCCGGGTCACTTTGGCGCGGGCAAGAAGCTGCCGTGCAGGCCGAACGGGATCATGTGCGGGCAGTCCGCGCGCGCCACCTCGGTAAGGCACGTTGCGTCGAGCACCTGTAGGAACGAGTTGCCTCGGCGTGCATCGAGCACCACCGACAAGAGAACGCCTTCACCTTCGGCGCGCGCATCGGGAGAGGCCACAAAAACCGGCTCGCCAGGATAGCAATCCTCGCGCCACCACATCTTGCTTTCGCCGCTCTCGACATCCACGCGCACGACGCAGTCGAGGAAGTCGCCCTTGACGCGCTGGCCAGCGCCCCAGGCATAGCGATAGGGGCGGCCCGCGCAGCGCTCGTAATCGATGCGGGGCATCTCGAACATGTCGGGGCCGATGCGGCGCGCCGTGACCTCGCTGTCACCGTGCGCCAGCGGCAGGACGTAGCGGGTCAGCGCGCCGGTCGCATTGATCGGCGCGTTGGCGCGCAGCGGCGTCAGGTAGAGCTCATCCAGGATCGTCGCATCGTCGTAGGCGACGAAGTCGACGACGATGCTGTCCTCTTGCTCGAACGCATTGACGTGATGGAAGGCGAAGGCCGGGTCGGTCGTGAGCGACGTGACATGTCGGCCGCCGTCCTTCTCGAACACATGGAAGCGCAAACCGCGCTCGGGCGCCCAGCGGTAGTTGCGGATGAACGGGGCTTCGGCCAGCAGCATCCGCAAGGGATCGACGACGAGAGGGAACTCGGTGAGTACGAGATAGCGCTCGGTCATGCCGAAGCTGTGCATGTAGGACGGCTTGTCCACGCTCATTTCGGCGACGATACGCTCGCTGCCGTCCTTGTCGTCGATTGCGAACAGCCGGTAGTGACTGTTGCGCCCGAAGGCTACGACGTAGCTGTAGCGGCAGGCGCGCGCGGTATCGTGATGGGGATGTGCAATCGAGATCTGGCCGCCCACCTCGCTGCTGTAGGCGCGATCGCCCAGTGTCGCTAACGTCTCGACATCGAAGCGCACGGGCAACGTTGTCTCGGTGAGCGCAACCGGCCAGCCGCCCAGGACATCGATGGCGACGTTGCCGTTGTCGGTGAAGTGCGGCGAGAAGACGGACGCAATGCGCTGGAACAGCGTGCGGCAGGGATCGGTCGCAAAGCCGCCGCGCGCCAAAGCTCCCGACGCTTCGCTCTCGCGATAGGCATTTGATTGCAAAAACCTGTTGCGGTAGGAGACACGCCCGTTCTCGAAGCCGAACCGGTGCAGCATGGCAAGACCGTCGAACCAGTGGTTGACGGTCTGGTGGCCGAGATCGAACTTTGCCGGGCCCGTGCGAAACAAGGTGCCCGACAGCCAGAGCGGAAATGATCCGGCAACCGGCAACGCATCGACGCTCACCTCGCTATCGAGGTCGCCGAAACCCACCGCATAGGGAAACCGCTCCGCGCTCGTCATGGCGCCCACGTTCAAACGCCGAGCGGAAAGAAATGGTCAACGCCGTCCTCGAGCATTTGATGGAACCGGCCAAAAGAACGCTAAAGGAAGGTGCGCCCACCGGCTAGGCCTCGGGGCCGTTGCCGTAGCGCAGGACCTTCACGTCCTCCAGGGTGACAAGCCCGCTGCCGATCATGCCATCGAGAGTGGGGACGAATGCCTCGATCTTGTCCTTGGCATCCACGATCTCGATGACGATCGGAAGGTCCTGCGACAGGCGCAGGATCTTGGTCGTGTGCAGGTGGCTCGAGTGGCCGAAGCCAATGGGTCCGCGCAGGACCGTTGCTCCGGCGAGGCCCTGCTCTCGCGCGGCGAGCACGATCGCCTCATAGAGCGGCAGCTTGCCGGCCCTGTCGTTCTCGCCGATGAAAATGCGCAGCGACATCGCGTCGGTTGGCACGTGCATGGCTACACCCATTTGATAGCGTTGAAGTGACCGGCGAGAAGATGCCCGATCCACACCGCGACAAGACACGCAACGACCGAGACGCCGACGTTGAGTCCGGCATAGAGCCATTCGCCGTCGTTCATGAGGTTCAGCGTCTGCAGGCTGAACGAGGAGAAGGTCGTGAAGCCGCCGAGGAAGCCGAGCATCACGAACTGGCGCGTCGTCGCATCGACGAACAGGCGGCCGTCCGGTGCCGTGATAGTGGCGAAGAACCCGATCAGTAGCGAGCCCAGGACATTGACGAAAAACGTCCCCCACGGAAACGTCTCGCCGATCAGCCGCGCCATGACGCCTGAGCACCAGAAACGCGCCATGCCGCCGAGCGCGCTACCCAGTCCGATCCAAAGATAAAGCTGCAATGACATGTCTCCTGCCACGGACGATGCGAGGTCGCCCGTCTTGTGGAACTGACGCGAGTAGCGCTCAACGCACTACTCATCGCTGGCAGGAGTCATCAGCCCGACATGGGCGGTTAAGGGGGGACCCCATCCCCGCGAACACGATGGATACGTTAGGAACTGGCGTGAGCGCGGTCAAGCGGCCGGAGCGACTGGACGCGCCGCATCCCGGGCGCGTCCATCTTGTTTCTTAAGGCCGCGTTACTCGGCGGCCTGTTTGTGCGAGCTCAGCACCTGATCAGCGAGCCTACCCGTCAGCTCGGCCAGATGATCGAACGCGGCCGTGTAGGTTCCGACGCCCGAGGTGGCCGAGCGCAGATCCACAATCAGCCCGTCCATCTCCGAGGCGGGAATCTGTGCCTGCACGACATCCCAGCCTTCCCAACCATCGCGTGCATCGAAGCCGAGGATGTGGCCGCGGCGCTGCGAGATGATGCCGTTGATGCGCGCAGTTGCGTCGCTGGGCACCGCGACCTCCACCGCCATGATCGGCTCCAGCAGCACCGGCTGGCACTTGGGCATACCCTCGCTCATGCCGATGCGGGCCGCCTGCCGGAACGCCATGTCCGAGGAATCAACGGTGTGATAGGAGCCATCGAGCAGCGTCACGGCGACGTCGACCACCGGGAAGCCCAAGGGCCCATGATGCAGGTAGTCGCTGACGCCGATCTCGACGGAGGGAATGAACTGGCGCGGCACCACGCCACCCGTGATCTTCTCCTCGAACTTGAAACCGGCGCCACGCGGCAACGGCTGGATCTCGATCACCACATCGCCGAACTGACCGTGTCCGCCCGACTGCTTCTTGTGGCGGCCGCGGATCTGCGTGCCGTTGCGGATCGTCTCCTTATAGGGAATGAGCCGGGACTGGCGATCCACCGCGACGCCGTACTTGCGATGCAGGCGTTCGGCGGCAACGCGCAGGTGCATCTCGCCCTGCCCCAAGAGCAGCATCTGATGCGTATCCTGGTTCTGCTCCAGCTTGAGTGAGGGATCCTCCTCGATCAGTCTGCCAAGCGCAGAGGTGAGCTTCACCTCGTCCCTGCGGTCCTTGAGGCCAAGTCCGATCGCAAACACCGGCTCGGGCGCCGCAGGCGCTGCGACCTGCACGATGCCGCCCTTCTCGGCGCTGATGGTCTCGCCCGTCACGATCCTCTCGAGCCGACCCAGCGCCACTGTCTCGCCGGCCTTGGCCGCGCCACGCTTCACTGGCTCCTCGCCTTTGATCGAGAAGACGCCGGCGATGCGCTCCTCGGTGCCTTGCGCGCCGGTGACCACCGTGCCGTCTCCGAACTCGCCGGCGAGCACGCGCGTGAGCGACAGCTTGCCGCCGTGCGCGGTGTGCATCGTCTTCAAGACGAATGCCGCCGACTTGGCGTTCTCCACCTTGAGCCGCCGCGCTGTCTGCTCCACGCTCGGAGCCTCGTGACGCAACGCCTTCATCAGCCGAAGAATGCCGTTCTCGTTCTGCGCCGAGCCGAGCAGCACAGGGCAGATGAGCCCATCGCGGAACTCCTGGGTCAGATCGCCGAAGACCTTGTCGCGCGTCGCCGGAATGTCGGAGAGAAGCTGTTCCATCAGCTCGTCGTCGTAGTCGGCGAGCTGCTCGAGCATGTGAAAGCGCGCTTCCTCCTTACGCTCGGTAATGTCGGCGGGAGCCTCGATGATCTCGGAAGGTGCATGCGCGCGATAAACGTAGGCGCGCTCGGATGCCAGATCGATGAACCCGGTCGCAACGCCCTTCTCCCAGATGGGAATCTGGCGCAGCACCAATGGCCTCGAGCTTGCCGGCTGCAGCACGCGAATGAGATCCCGGACGCGAACGTCCGAAGCATCGACCTTGTTTAGGAACAGGAAGTGCGGAATGCCGCGATCTTCCAACTGCTTCATGATGATCTGTAGCGCGGGCACGCGCTTCTCATCGGGCTCGCAAACGACGACCGCGGCATCGCATGCCGTCAGCGCCAATGCGCCTTCATGTTGAAATTCGATTGATCCCGGACAGTCGAGGAAGGTGAAGGTTTCGTCGAGGAAGGTCGTCTCGCCGACGTTGAGCGAAACGCTCATACCGTGCTCGCGGGCCTCTGGGCTCGCATCGCCGACGCTGTTCTTGTCAGTGACGGTACCGGCTCGAGCAATGGCGCCGGTGCGGGAGAGTATGGCTTCTAGAAGCGAGGTCTTGCCGCTCAGGTAAGGCCCGACGAGAGCGATGCAGCGGGGGCGCGAGCCCCCATTGGCCCCGGATCTTGGGCCGTCGGATTGCCCCATTATTTCCTCCCTTGGCTGGAGGCGCGCACGCGCGAGCGCCGCGCACCCCCGCGCCTCTTGGAGAGGAACACGGCTGAGGCATGTTCGCGCCGCCCCGAAGGAAGCGCAAGCCCCGCTTTCAGGGAACCCAAGCAGGACGCGGCGAGTTAGCTCGCAGTTCGAGTTGCCCGCACCACCCACGTTGCGTTGCACAATCTAGAAGTCGATCGATCACGAAAATGATGCAGCGCATGTAACGATACTTGATCGAGTTCAATTTTGACGCATTATCCACAGGGAGTGGTTCGTTCGAGGCGAGGTCGGGAGCGAACCGCGGAAACGGGTCGGGCGGGGGCTACGACCCAGGAAAGAGCAGAGGCGTGTGATGAGCGTGAAAGCGCTAATGTCCGCGGCGCATGCAGCAGGTTTCGTGATGGCGCCGCAGGAGCTGCCCCAGCCTGAATCTCGGGCCCTTTTGAAAGGGCCGGAGCCCGATCCCGTTGCTGCCGTACGCAGGGCTGTACCGGCCGTGATCCCGGTTCAGCATCCAACGAAAACGGATTGGATACGCGAGCTTCTGTCGGACTATTGGCCCGGTCGCGCCACGGCCTGAACGGGGCTGCCTGAACAGGGCTCGCACGCTCTAGCGCTCAGCGCACAAGCCACAGGATCAGAAGCGCGGCGGCGACCGCGATCAGTCCGCCGCGCCAGAAAAGGCACGTCCGGCACCGACCGCGCCGCCCACCGTCTGAGCTCACTTCAGATTGCCGCAGAACCGCTGAATGCGGTGACAGGCATCCTCGAGCACCTCCTTGGAGGTGGCATAGGAGACGCGGAACGCCGGCGAGCCGGCAAACGCCGCACCATGCACCACGGCGACGCCCTCTTCCTCCAGCAACGCGGTGACGAAATCCTCATCCGTGTTGATGGTGACGCCGGACGCGCTCGTCTTGCCGATGGTGCCCGCGCAGCTCGGGTAGACGTAGAACGCGCCTTCCGGCTTCGGACAGCTCAGCCCGCTCGCCTGGTTCAGCATCGACACCACGAGATCGCGGCGCTCGACGAACTTGGCGTTGTTGTGCGCGATGAAGTCCTGAGGACCATCGAGCGCCTCGACCGCCGCCCACTGCGTGATGGAGCAGGGGTTGGACGTCGACTGCGACTGCAGCTTGCGCATGGCGTTGATCAAAACCTCAGGCCCGCCGGCATATCCAAGCCGCCAGCCGGTCATGCAGTACGCCTTGGAAAGACCGTTCACCGTCAGCGTGCGGTCGAACAGTCCCGGCTCGACCTGAGCCGGCGTGCAGAACTTGAGCCCGTCGTAGATCAGGTGCTCGTAGATGTCGTCGCTCATCACCCAGACGTTCTCGTGCCGTAGCAGCACGTCCGTCAGAAGCTTCATCTCGTCCCAGGAGTAGGCCGAGCCCGTCGGGTTCGAGGGCGAGTTGAAGATGAGCCACTTGGTCTTCGGAGTGATCGCCGCGTCAAGAACGTCGGGCTTCAGGCGGTAGCCGTCCGCAGCCGTGGTCTCGGCGAACACCGGCTTGGCGCCGGCGAGCAGTACGATGTCGGCATAGGAGACCCAGCACGGCGCCGGCAGAATCACCTCGTCGCCGGGGTTCAGCGTCGCGAGCAGCGCATTGTAGATGACCTGCTTGCCGCCGGTCCCCACCGAGATCTGGCTGGGCTTGTAGTCAAGGGAATTGTCACGCGCGAACTTGCGCACGATCGCAGCCTTGAGCTCGGGGATGCCGTCAACGTCGGTATACTTGGTCTTACCGGCAGCGAGCGCCTGGATCGCGGCCGCCTTGATGTTCTCGGGCGTGTCGAAGTCGGGCTCGCCGGCAGAAAGTGAGATGACGTCGCGCCCAGCGGCCTTGAGCTGGCGTGCCTTGGTCGACACGGCAATGGTCGCTGAGGGCTGAATGCGGTTCAAACTGTCGGCGATGAAGCCCATGGTAGAAGGCCCTTCCTCTCATCAAATGCGCGTGATCTGGTGCGGCTTATCGCGCAAGCGCGCGCAAGCTATATTTCGCATCGCACAAACGCAATAAGACAAAAAACGCAGCGCTGCACCCCGTCTTTCCGGCCAGTCCGAACGCTGCATCGTGTCGTGATCGGCGCTAACCACCCGGCAAGTTACTCGCCAGCCACACACTCACAGCGCCTTGCGTTAATCCGAAGAATACGCTGCAATCGCCACAATCTCGGCCCAAGCCTGCCACGAAGGCGCGGGAAGCTCCTCGTGTGCAAGGCGCTAGTTGCGCTGGCAAGGAGATTGGCGGGATGTCCGGTTACGGGCCTTTTAGGCTGGTTCTTCGTACCACGGCAGATGCCCTTATGGGGCTGATGCTGTTTGCAGTCGTTGCATTCTCGGTGGGCGCTTACGAGCGCACCACGGTCGCCACGCACCACCTCGGCGAAATCCTCGCCGTCAGCTCGAGTGCAGGCGATCTTCTCAAATTCTCGCTCGACGACAGCCCGCTGATCGCGGCCGCCGTCGTCGCTACGGCGGTTCCGGTCCCTCATACCTCGACTGTAACCAGCCTGCGCACTCCCCCAGATACGGCATTCCTGCTGCTCGGAGGTATCTTCTCCGCGCTCGTCGCATTGAACCTGGCGTTTTTCAGACACCTACGCCGCGAGTACGCCTCCCCGCGGTGAGGTGACGTGGAGGAGGGGCTCCGGGCTCTGCTGGGAACCCTTGAAGGTCTCTCCTCCACTCCCTAAGATTCTGTAATGTTGGGATTCGACGAACGCTGATAACCACAGTCAACTCCCGGTCGACCCGGGCATTGGCACCAAGACTTGGAGCGAGCCATGGCCAGAGCTTCCCTTCGGTTGATCAACTTGCCGCTGGCGGCAGTTGGGATCACCGCTGTTGGATTGGGAGCTGCGGCGCTCGTCCTCGGGAATGGCGAAGCAGTCGTCACCCGCGGCTTCAAGCAGGCCCTGGCCACAATGCCCACGCGTACCGAGGGCGTCCGCACCGCGGCGCTGACCGGGATCGAGCAGACCTGGCTCACCCACGTGGTCCATGACCTCGACGCGCCGATCCTGACCAAGCCGGTGGCCGTCGGCGACCGCATCACCATCTCGTCGGCCAACAAGGCGCGCACGCTGCGCGTCGTATCCGTCGATCAGATCGACAGCTCCATCATGCCCGTATCGACGGAGCACTCGGTGCGCCTGCTCTTGGTTACCTGCCGTGACGAGGCAGCGCCCAAGGCCCGGCCCGTCCGCTTCCTGATCGAGGCCGACGAGGACGCTCCGACGCTGGCAGCCCCGAAGGCGGCACGCGCCCTCTAAGTCATTCTGAGCTAGCGGCTTTCCAATTCACCTGTCACATCGCCAGCGGCTGGCCCGCTGTTGCGTATCCCACGTATTCCCGTGATATGGTGCCCCCGCGCCCGACCAGCGCGTGGATGCCGGGACCGGCTCTTGGGGAGAAGGGGGAAACTTCAGTCATGCGGCTCAACCCACCGACGATTGCCATCTTCCTGATCTCGCTGACGCTGGCGCTGCTCGCGCTCATCACCAAGCTCGGTTTCGTCGGCGTGCCCCGTTATCTGCCGCACCAGGAGTTCTGGCTGGCGATCACCGCCTACATCACGCTGATGATCGGCAATCTGGTGCGCGGGCTCTAAGGGCCGCGCCTTACCAGGGAATCGGCTTCATATCGCGGAAGAAACCGCCGCTCGGGCCGTCCTCAGGCAGCGTGGCGAGCCAGACCGCCGTCTCCGCCCCCTTCTCCACCGTCCGCGTCGCGTTAGGCCCTCCCATCGCCGTCTTCACCCAGCCTGGACACATGGCGTTGATCTTAATCTCGCCGGGACCGAGTTCGGCCGCGGTGATGCGGGTCAGTGCGTTGAGCGCCGCCTTCGACATGCGGTAGGCGGGGAACCCGCCCTGCATGTCGGCGAGCTGACCGGCACCGGAGGACATGTTGACGATGCGCCCGTAGCCCTGCTTGCGCATGATCGGCACCACCTCCTGAATGAGGAGCAGCGGGCCGACGGTATTGGTCTGGAAGTTGCGCATGACGCGGTCGAGCGGAACGTCGAAGACGCTCGATTCTTCGGGCGAGAAGCCTTCCTCGAGAATGCCGGCGTTGTTCACCAGGACGTCGATGCGGCCGAACAGCTCCATTACGTCGGCGACACACTTTTTGATGCTGTCGGGGTCGGCCACGTCGAGGGCCACGACGGCCGGCTCAAGCCCCTCTGAGGCGAGCGCGGCGGCGGCCTCTTTGCCCTTCTCAAGCTTACGCGAGCCCAGCGCCGTCATCAGCCCTTCGCGCGCGAGCTGGCGCGTGATCTCGAGCCCGATTCCCCGATTGGCCCCGCTGACGAGCGCAATTCGCGTTTGTGTCATTCCCCGTCCCCGCGTTGCCGTCCCTGTGCTGCAATTGCGTGGCCCTATTCTTGGACCTTCCGCACAAGCTTACGCGCTCTTGTCTCGGAAGCAAAAGGAAGACCGACGGATCGGCACTTGCCGCTGCGTTGCATAGCGAGGCCACAGGAGAGCTCAGCGTCGCCATGTCCAGGATTCTCACCCCGCAGATCGGCCGCCGGCACGTCCTTCGCGGCATCGCCGCCGCCGGCGCGGCAGCGCTCGTGCCTGGCGCCGCCGAAGCCCTCATCGCCGGCCGACCTTTGGTGACGACGCCCGCGCAAACCGAAGGCCCCTTCTATCCGACCGACTGGACCGGCGACATCGACAACGATCTCGTGCGCGTCATGGGGGAGGCCGCGCAAGCCCAAGGGCACGTCACCCACATCGTCGGCCGCGTTATCGACAGCTCCGGCACGCCCGTGCCCAGCGCCATGGTCGAGATCTGGCAGTGCGACGCGACAGGGATCTATCGCCATCCGCGCGACACGCACTGGTTCCGCGAGCGCGATGCACGTTTCCAGGGCCGCGGCCGCACGCTGACGGCGCGGAACGGCGCCTACAGGTTCCGCACCATCAGGCCGGTCGCCTATCCCGGTCGCACGCCCCACATCCATTTTCAGGTCATCACGCCGGGGCACGAGCCGCTCGTCACCCAAATGTACGTCACCGGTGAGCCGCTCAATGAGCGCGACGGCATCCTCAACGCCATCCGCGACCCGCGTCAGCGGGCGAGCGTGATCGTCGATCTCGAGCCTGCCGAGCGCATCGAGGAGAAGGCTCTCGTCGCCACCTTCGACATCGTGCTGGGTTAGCGCGCCGCGTATCCGATAAACACGCCCACGAACAGCACGGCGAACGAGATCACCGTGGCGATCGCGATCCGTTCGCGCGAGACGGGATGCATGACCATCTTCGCGGCCTTCTTCTTGGCGCTCTCCGGCATGGGGATGGTGACCATGCCGTGCTTGAGATGGTTCTGAACCAGCCACCAGTTCATCGGGTAGGCGCAGGCCGCGCCCACCATGAGCGCAATCGACATGCGGAACCAGAACAGCCCGTGCGTGGGATCGTGCGCCTCGGGGACAGACCGCCAGGCCAGCGCCATCACCGGCACCATGCCGCCCATCAGGCAGTTCATCGATAAGAGCTCGGGGATGAAGGTGGACTCCAGCGAGCGCTTGTAGGAGCCACCGGCCATGTCGCGCATGGCGAAGGCCTGGAAGATCGTCCACCCGAACGTGAAGCCGAGCACGTACTCCAAGGCGACATCCACGATGAACGCCAGCGAGACCACGGCGCCGATCACGGCGCCGACGACGATGCCGATGCCGTCGCCGGCCACGCAGTGCATCGTGGAGCCGAGCACCTGGCGCCACGGCGAAGCAACGAAGGCTGCATGCTCCTCGGGCGTGTATCTGCGACAGCCGAAGGTGTAGAGCGCCGCACCGATCGGGCCTGAAAATAGCGTGAAGACGACGAATGCCAGCTTGAGGACGGGATGCTCGGGCGTGTTAATGCTGTCGATCGCCACGTAGAGCGCCGACACCGCGGTGAGCACGAACCAGAGTAGCATCAGGCTCTCGAGCATCGTCTCCCCCGCTGTGGCCTGCGCGCCGTCTTGACGACGCCGAGATGTCACAGAGAGGTATAGCTTGAGTCGCGGCCGGCTCGGCCTACTTCTCCTGGATGCTGTCCAGATAGTGGGTCAGCTCCAGCACCCTGACGTGCGGCGGCAGCAGACCGAACTCCGTCTCCTGGCCTTTGAATCGCTTCCAGAAGTCGGGCATCTGAAACGTCTCGTGCCCGGGCACATGCGATTTCCCCGACACGATGCGGTAGACGCGCCAGAAGGGAAACTTGTCGCCGTTGGCCCGGGCGAGCCCGGTCAAATCGGTCGGCTGCTTCACCAGCAGATTGGCCATCGGGCCATCACCCTTGCCATCGGGTCCATGGCAGGCGGCGCACTGCCAGTCGTAGTCGCCCTTGCCTTCGCGGATGACCTGGGGATCAGGCGCCTCGTCCGCCATCGCTTCGGTGCCAGCGCCGAGCAGCACGGCAGCGAGCACAATCGCCCGGCAGCCCACGTTGCGACCTCTCATGACCTTCTCCTCCGGCTTCTGCTTGCGGGGATCGATATCGTCGCAGCTACGTTGCTCGCTCAGGACGGGGACGACTTTGATCCACCTCAATGCGGGGGAAGAGGCCTTGCGTGGCGGCGCTTAGGCTCTACTACCCGTCGGAGCGATTGTAGGGCCAATGCGCGCGCCATCGCATTAGCGTCGCCGCATCGAGCTTGGGCGGGCCCAGATCGGGCTTTGTCGGCAGCTTCTGGAACAGCTCGAACTCGCGCAGACGGTATTCGCCCAACACCCAGAGGCGCTTGTAGCCGACGAGGAACACCGAGCCGACGAGCACGGGGCTGATCACCCAGGCGAGCGGCAGGTCATAGGCGGCAACGAGGAACGCGTTGATGCCGGCGGGCGGATGCAGCGAGCCGGTGACGAGCATCAAGAACACCGCAAGTCCCAATGCGACGGCGCACGCCGTATCGCCGGCGCCCAAGATCCAAACCGCGATCAGTCCCGCCAGACAAGACAGCATGTGACCACCGACGACGTTGTAGGAGCGCGCGGGCTCGGCCTCGGGCAGCGCCATCACCAATACGATCGACGTCACGAACGGCACGCGCGATAGCGGCTCCTCCGCAGCGCGTGCGAGCACCTCCATCAGGGCGATGGCGACGCCGGCTCCGATCGCCCGGTAGAGGAAGATGGCGACTTGCTGCAAAAGTCCGGTCCCTCGGACATGCGGAAGAGATGGGAGGCTGCAATCGTCTCCCTGTGCGCTGCAACGAGTATAGGCGGAACGTTCTTCAATAAAAGAGGCTCACCGTCGCTGTTAAACTAGGATCGCAGCCTTGGCGGACCCTTGAGGGTTAATACGCTCCCTGCAACTGCCGCAAATCCGCTATATCAGCGCCGCAAGCAACGTGCTGCAATCGGCGGCATGCAAGGGGAGAAGAGAATGTCGTTCCGGCTCGGTTCCAAACCGCGCTTCTTCGGGTTGGCACTGCTGATGGCTGCAGTTGTGCTGCCCGCGGCCACGCCCCACCGCGGCTCAGGCGCTGCCAACGCGCAGACCGCCGAGATCGAGGTTCCCGAGCCGAAGCCCGCGCAGTCGCCCAGCATGAAAAAGCGAATGGCGATCTACCGCAAGCAACTCGCCGCTTACAAGAAAGCACGCGCAGCCTACGAGAAGCACGCCTCCCCTTACTGGAGTAAGGTGAGCTCGATGCGCACGAAGCGGCGGCGCAAGCGCTCGCGCGGCGCGACGGTAACGCTCAAGGACTACGTGCTGGAGCAACCGCCGCTCTACAAGGGACCGAACGAGCCGCGCAATCCACAGACGAAGAAGCGCGAATCGAGCGACATCCCCGTTGTTGCCGATTTCCTCGCCCACGCTAGGCGGCACTTCGATTTCGTGCCCGAGCGCCCTCAGAGCGAGATGGCGTATAAGCGCGCCTACGCCAGGGTTGCATCTGAGGCCGGGCTCACCAAGGAAACGTGCATCAGGGTCTACGGCTTCGAGTCCGGCGGCAACGGAAAGTACGACGTGCAGGCGGGGCTGGAATACGGCCGCCCAGGCGAGCGCGCCATCTCCACGGCGCTTGGCTACAATCAGCTCCTGACCGCCAACACGATCGGCTTGCTCGCCGAGCACGGCAACGAGTTCGTGGCCAACTTGCGCGCCAAGGCAGCCGGCACCAACGGCGAGCGCAAGGCGAAGCTGGAGGAAAAGGCCGCCAAGCTCTCCAGGATGGTGCGCTTTACGCGCAGCGTCGCCAATGACTGGTACAAGCACGTGCGCCTTGGTCGGACGGATAAGGGCCGCGGCGTGCATGCGCTCAATCTGGACATCGACATCGGTCCGATGCTCCAGACCCAGAAGCTCTTGAACTCGGTAATCTTTGCCAAGCGCGTGGGCCATGACGAGACGCTGTCTGCCGCCGAACTCGAGATGATGAACCTGACGGGCGACGGCAACGGCATCGACATGGTGATGATGCCCGAGGAGATGCGCAAGAAGGTGCCCACCTCCAACTTCTTCCTGCAGCGCGGCTACGAGCGCAATCCCGTCGCCATTCGCAACAACACGGTGGCCAAGCTGATCGGCGCCACCGACGCCAAGATGCAGCGCGAGGCGAGACTTCAGGGCGCCAGGGACCTTGCAGCCGCCTTCGACGAAGTCGCGCAGAAGTAGCAGACCATTGTCCGAGAGCTCCGCACCTCACACCATCTACGTCGATGCGGATGCCTGTCCCGTCAAGGACGAGGCCGTGCGCGTCGGCGAGCGCCACGGCTGGCCGATCTATTTCGTCTCCAACGCATGGATGCGGCTGGCGGAAGGCCCGCTGATCAAGCGCGTCGTCGTCGCGGAGGGACCCGATGCCGCCGACGACTGGATCGTCGAGCACATCGCCGCAAGCGACGTCGCGGTAACGGCCGACATCCCGCTCGCCTCGCGCTGCCTGGAAAAAGGCGCTCAAGTTATCGGCCCCACCGGCAAGCCGTTCACGCCGTCGAGCATCGGCATGGCGCTCGCCATGCGCGATCTCTCCGCCCAACTGCGCGAGACCGGCGAAATCAAAGGCTACAACGCCAGCTTTACGCGCCAAGACCGGTCGCGTTTCCTGCAGGCGCTCGAGGAGGCGGTCCAACGCACGCTCCGCGGGATGACGACGCCGCGCCGCTGACACGAGAACCGCCCCCGATTCAGCCGCCAATCGTCACTCGACCGCTTCGAGCCGGACCTCGCCCTCGTGCAAGAAACAGCTCTTGGTGAAGAGTGAGAGATCGAGCGGGTTGGGCAAGCGCACGTCAGAAAGATCCGGCAGCGGCTTTCCCCGCAGCTCGAACGCCCGATCGATCTGCGAAATCACGACCACGATCAGCTCAGATCGCTGCGCGAAGGCTCGCAAAGCGCTGATTTGGTCGGCGAGCACGGGGTTGCTGCGCCTTTGATCCAAAATCTGGAGATAGTCGATGACCGCAATCGCGCCCCGCGGGGCTCCGGCAAGGTTGGCGATGATATGATCGGCGCAAATGTCATCCGACGTATCGAGCGCGAATGTGCCGCTTGCTGCCGCCGGATCGACGCCCAGCGAGCGAAGACGCATCAGGACGTCGCCTTCATGATAATCGAGGGTGAAGAAGAATCCTCGACGGCGTTGCCGCGCGGCCTCGACGATGAGTTCGAGCCCCAACAGCGTCTTGCCATGGCCAGGGCGCGCGCCCAAAAGCACCAGGTCTCCGGAATTGAGCTGCGACAGTATCTCGCTTGCAGGCCGGTGCTTGGAGGCCGAAATGGCAAGGTGGCTCCAGCTCTTGAAGCCATCTTCCCTTGCGACCCGGTCAAGAGCCTCATGTAGCGCAATTCCCCTCTCACGCGCCAGCAGTTTGGCACGCCGCTTCAGACGAAAAATGGGGGCAGACAGTCTCATGCGAGAACCTCCTCCAACGAGCGGTATCCGCAGTCCCTCCTTATGCGCAAGCTCGAGCAGAGTGGGCTCAAAGATGTCTTGAGGCCCTACATGTCGGATGCTTTCCCGTTTCGGAGGGGGGAGGCATGGGCCCTGCCTGTGGTGTGGCAGGCTAGTTGCCGAATCGCGAGAGTACAAGCGGCTCGAAGCCGTGCACACGCACCTGCAATCGACCTGGCTCATAGGTCCTGATACCCGATGGAGAGGCGACATGAAGGTTGGATTGATCGGCACCGGCAATATGGGCAGCGGGCTCGCGGCCAACCTCATCAGGGCCGGCCACACCGTCACTGTCTATAACCGCACGCGCGCCAAGGCCGAGCCGCTTCTCGCTCTAGGAGCAACGTTCGCCGAAACGCCGGCCGATGCCGCACGCGGCGAAGCCGTCTTCACGATGCTCGCCAACGATCACGCGGTCGAAAGCATCGTGTTCGGCGATGACAGTGTCATCAGCGGTCTCGCCAAGGGCTCGCTCCACATCTCGTCGAGCACGATCAGCATCGATCTTTCGCGGCGCCTCGCCACCGCACACGCAGACGCCGGCCAGCGCTACATCGCCGCTCCCGTGCTCGGCCGACCCGACGCCGCGGCCGCCGCCAAACTGTTCATCATCGCCGCGGGCGAGGTCGATGCGCTGGAGATGGCGGCTCCGCTGCTCGGCGCCATCGGCCAGCGCACCTTCGTCATCTCCGACAGGCCCGAGGCGGCCAATCTGGTGAAGCTCAGCGCCAACTTCCTGATCGCCAACGTTATCGAGTCGCTCGGCGAAGCGATCGCGCTTGTCAGCAAGGGCGGCGTCGACAAGCACGACTACATCGAGCTGCTCACTTCGACGCTGTTTGCCGCGCCCGTCTACAAGACCTACGGCACTCTCGTCGCCAATGCGCAGTTCGAGCCGCCGGGCTTCGCCGCACCGCTCGGGCTCAAGGACATGCGCCTGGCGCTCGCGGCCGGCGAGGAGCTGCGCGTGCCGCTTCCGATCGTGAGCCTTTTGCGCGACCGTTACCTGGCGTTGCTGGCCCAGGGCGGCGACAACCTCGACTGGTCCGCCATCGGATCGCTTGCCGCCAAAGACGCCGGGAAGGCATGAGACATAGGCGCGGGGTGACGAAAACCGGGCCGGCCTGTATGGAAGAGCTTGAGGCTCGAAATCGCGGGCGCGACCTTCGAAAGGGGGATTGATTGCACGAGACCAGTCAGACCAACCGGCTTGACCGACCTGTCACCTCCAGCGATCACATCCTCGGCCCGGACGGTGCCGCCATTACGCTCGTGGAGTACGGCAGCTATGCCTGCCCCTACTGCCGCGCCGCCAACGAGCGCATCGCGGACGTACGCGACGAGCTCGGACCGCGACTGCGCTACGTCTTTCGACACCGCCCCTTAACGGGAAGCGATCTGGCGCTTCGCGCGGCGATCCTCGTCGAGTGCGCACCGGATTCGGAAACCTTCTGGGATGCGCACATCAAGCTGATGA
>Ga0209347_1003918_pt1 | contig 16425 bp, 14 predicted proteins | sample AutmiccommuBRH23_FD_187382 | JGI IMG/M metagenome (GOLD analysis project Ga0209347, IMG submission 187382) | Deep subsurface microbial communities from Mt. Terri, Switzerland - Autotrophic microbial communities BRH/23 (SPAdes) (version 2) | ecosystem: Environmental > Aquatic > Deep subsurface >...
AGAAGCTCGAGGACCAACTGGTCCTGCAAGCGCGCGAGCTCGGTGAGCTTCGTGAGGCCCTCGAAGACGTTCGCTCCCTTGGCGGACCCAAGGTGCGCCGCCTCGAGACGTTCGTACATCAGGTCTCCTCTGCCCAAGACTCACGCCAACTGGCGCCCGCCGAGATCGAACGAGCCAGGCGTCTGGCACGTGACCTACGCAAGCTCATGGAGTCGAGCGTCTATGCCGAGCAGACCGGCGCTGAGCAGCCCGTTGCCGACGGAACTCCTGGCAAGCAGATGGACGACTACGGCGACCAGGAACGTTTCGGGCGCCCGGCCTCGCCGTTCTCGATCCACACCGAGGCCGGAGACGTCAGCGCCCCGGATGCGGACGTAGCGGAGCTCTCCGAACTCACCGCTGCTACCGCCAACGACGAGTTACCGGCGGCCGCAGGCGATACCTATGCTGCTGAAGGCGGGTTGGTCGTCGAGCCGCCCGATGACGTCACAGCCGACCTCGAGAGCGGAACGCCGGCGGCAGCTAGCACGGCGCCAGCGCAAGGGCCGGCGTCGGAATCCGCTGCGCCCCAGGCAGGCGAAGACCTCGAAGGCATCATCGACCTCGAGTCAGAGGACGAAGAGCTCTTGAGCATCGACACTTCGCAGCTCGATCCGGAGGTAAGCCAACGCCTGCGCTTGCTGGATCTGGCCTCGGAACTACACGACATCAACCGCTTGGAGAGCGAGCATGCAGAGCTCTTCAACTACCAACCTGGGCTGGCGGGACACCTCGCCGAACTACGCGCCGAGGTCGAGGCCGACCGCTCGGTGGCCGAGGTTCTCGGTGGACTCGAGAGCGACCTCGATGCCGCCACCGTGGTCCTGCGCGACGACCTGCGTGAAGAGCTCGAGGAGATCGCAGCGGCACTGGTAGGTGTTCGCCCCGAGCTCGAGACCTCCGAGCTGACGCAGGCCGTTCGAGTGACGCTTGGCATCCTCACTACTTCGTTGCCGAGCCACGCCGATGTCGAGCACGTACGGCAGTTGAAGCGCCTGCTCGCCGAGCAGGACGAAGCAATGCAACGCTCCGATGCGGCGCTCGCCGACCAGTTACGCAGCCAAGACGAACTGTTGGCGCGCCTCGAGGGCACCTTGGTGCGTTACGAGTCAGAGCAGAGCGCCAGCGACGACGTGCGCCAACTGCGCGACGAGCTCGAATCGCTCCGCCTGGCACAAGAGACGCGCACGTTGGCGCCGGAGGCGATGGCCTCGGCGCGCCAGGTAGAGGAGCGGATCGCCAGGACCCTGGCCGAGAGGGCAACAGAAGCCTCCGACCGTCGCCGCGCACGCCTCGAAGCGTTACGCGCTCAGCTTGAGAGCCTCCCCGTGACCCAGACACTGGCCGACCGCAGCGACGGCGCCCGTCGTGAGATAGACCGGCTGCTCGACCAACAGATCGGTTCCGAGGCCGCCGGGGCGCTTCTGCTCGACGATCCAGACTCCCCGTTCGGGCCAGAGCTGTCGCTTACGGGCGGTGACGACGACCTCGACGCCCTCGATGGTCTCCTTGCCGGGCTGCGCGAAGAGGCCCACGGCAGCATCCAGCGGCGCCTACAGGAACTGGCCGGCGAAGCCGGTGAGATCGGTAGCGCCAGGCTCGCCGACCGCATACAAGCAGCACTCGCTGAGATCGAAGACGGGCGCTTCCCCGACCTCGCACACCTCGTTGCCGCCGTAGCGCAGGAGCGCGAAGCCGTAAGGCTCGAACAGATCGGTGAACTACACCGCCTCAACCGCGCCTTCACTCCGTACCAGGCCTTCGACGACGAACGCGTGCGCCAGCTCGCCGAGCTCCTCACGGATCAACGCAAGCGCCTCGACGAAGGTTCGCCAACCACGCAGCTCGAGCGGGCGGAGGACCTGCTCGAAGCCCTTGCACAGGAGGCGGAGTCCCGCGTCAGCGGCATGCCGGAGCGGCTCGACAGGGCGCTAGCGCGCTTCAACGAAGTGGCCAAGCTCAACAGCGAAGACGTAGCGACCGTCAGGCGCATACTCACGCACCTCGACTCCCAACGCGCGTCGCTACAACGAGTATCGGTAGGCCTCAGGCTGCAGCTCGAATCGTCGCTAAGCCAGGCAGAGACGCTGCTCGACAGCCTCGAGGAGGAGTACGAAGCGACCAGGGTGATCGCCGAGGAGCTCGTAAGCGAGGGGCTCCTCGACGGCGTGCTCGGGCTCTTCGGTGACGGCGCTGCAGACGGCCAGCGAGTGGCGGAGGTGACGGACGCGTTCGACGCCACGGGGCTAACCGCTCGCTACGGCAGCGTCGCGGGCGTCGAAGCGGTCGTGGTCTACTCCGCCCAGGACGAGCTGCTGGCAAGCGACGGCAGCTCGCTAGACGACGCGACCGGCTCGCAACTGCTAAAGGTCGCCAACCTCAGCGCACTGAAGCACGCTGGCCAGGCGCTGCTTGAACAGGGCGATGACGTCGTGTCGATCGCCAGCATCGAAGCGGCAGGCAGCTACCTCGTCGCCGGTTTCGCCGCCGACGGCACCGCTGTCGCACTGCTGCTCGACTCGTCGGCCCTGGTGCCGGTGATGATCGGACGACTGCGGCGCGATCTCAGCGACACGGATGGTTGACGGCACCGCATCGCGGGCGCTGCCCTTAGCAAGCCTTGAAGACACCAGGCGGCTCGCCGCCGCTGTCGCCGCTGCCATGCCGGCCGGCTCCATGCTGCTCCTCAGCGGTCCGCTAGGTGCGGGTAAGACCACCTTCACGCGCTTCCTAGCGGCCGCGCTTGGCTCCAGTGCGGCCGTGTCGAGTCCCAGCTACACACTGGTCCACGAGTACCCGACACCGCACGGTCCCCTGGTACACATCGACGCCTACCGCCTGGACGATGCCGCCTCCGAACTCAACGACTTAGGCCTCGACGAGTACCTCGACAACTCTCGGCTGGTAGTAGTCGAGTGGGGCGAGGCGCTGGAGAACTCGTACCGTGAGGCCGGTTGGTTGGAGTTCGCCTTCGACCTGCCGACAGCGGCCGCAGACGACCTGACCACGGCCGAGGAGCTGCCAAGTGGCAGGGTCGCCCGCTGGCGACGCCGACCAGGGACCGCCGGTCCCGCCGCGGCCGACTCTGGGGACGAGCCGTGAGCGGCGCCTTCAGGTTGGCACTCGACTGCTCTACGGAGTACCTGGCGGTGGCACTGATCGACGAACAGGACCGCGTGACGGCCGCTGAGTCCACTGCGGTGGGGCGCCAGCACGCCGCACGCCTGCCCACAGCGCTGCAGGCGCTGCTCGCCGACGCCGAGGTTGAGCGCAGCGCCTTAGTTGGTCTGCGGGTGGGCGTCGGCCCCGGCTCCTATACCGGCATCCGCGTGGCGCTGGCGACCGCGAAGGGGCTCGCCAGGGCGCTCGGCATCGAACTCGCCGGCGTCTCGAGTTTCGTGGGCCTGGCAGCAGCGGTGCTGGAACCGGGCAGCGAAGCGCTGGTGACCCTCGACGCGCGGCGCGGCAACGTCTACGCCCAGGTCTGCCGCCGTGAGTCAGACGGGGCGAGCGGAGCCGCTGCGCGAGTTACAACTCTCAGCGAAGCCGTCAAGCTGCCAGTAAGCGAGGTCGCCGCGCGCTTCCCCGGCTTGGCGCTGGTACCGGCACAGGGATTCGACGCTGCGGCGCTGGCCGGCAGCGGCCAACTCATAGCCCCAAAGGCGGTCTACCTGTGAGTGCCTGCTGGCGAGAAGTTATACTGCCGCGAATCCCCACGGGGCGGGAGTGAGAATGTTCTTCAGACTAGGGCAAGAGATCGGGGTCGACCTCGGTACTGCCACTGTGTTGATCTATGTAAAGGGCAAGGGAATCCTCTTGAGGGAGCCCTCCGTTATCGCCATGGTTCGAGACACCGGAGAGGTCAAAGCCGTCGGCGAGGAGGCCTACCGCATGTTGGGCCGCACGCCCGGCAACATCGTCGCTGTGCGGCCGATGCGTGACGGCGTCATCGCCGATTACGACCTCACCGAGAAGATGCTGCAGGCCTTCGTCCGCAAGGTCCTTACCGGGCCCAGCAGGCTGTTCAAGCCGCAGGTGATGGTCTGCGTACCGTCAGGCGTCACCGAGGTCGAGCGGCGCGCCGTGCTCCAAGCGACTCGCGAGGTCGGCGCTCGCAAGGCGTTCCTCATCGAGGAGCCGCTAGCCGCCGCGATCGGCGCCGGCGTGAAGATCGCCGAGCCTACCGGCAGCATGATCGTCGACGTCGGCGGTGGCACGACCGATGTCGCCATCATCAGCCTCGGCGGCATCGTCGTCTCCGAGAGCCTGAGGATCGCCGGCAACGAGTTCGACGAGTCGATAATCCGCCACATCCGCCAGAAGGAGAACCTCCTCATCGGTGACCGCACCGCCGAAGAGGTCAAGACCAAGGTCGGGGCGGCGATGGTGCGCAACGAAGGTGACAACCTCGATCTCGAAGTACGCGGGCGTGACCTCATCAACGGCCTGCCAAAGAGCATCACGGTAACTACCGAGGACATCGTGGAGGCTCTGAAGGAGCCTCTGCAGAAGATCGCCGACGGCGTCAGACGCGTCCTCGAGCAGGCACCGCCAGAGTTGGTAAGTGACGTCATCGACCGCGGCATCATCATGACGGGTGGTGGCTCGCTGCTGCGCAACTTCGACGAACTCTTGCGGAACACGACGGGCATCCCCGTGATGGTCGCCGAGAACGCCACGGACTCCGTCGCGCTTGGCACCGGCCAGGCTCTCGACATGATCCACGTACTGCAAGACGCCTTGATCTCAGATAACTTCTTGCGACGCTGAACATGAACCTGCGCCTCCTGGCCGCATTGGCGCTCCTTGCGCTCGGCTGCATCACGGAGGCGCAGCGTGCAGCGCAGGTAGTCGCTCCCCCTGACTTCCCCATCGAACTCGTGGCACGGGGTGCGTCTGGCTACGCGCTGACGGCCGGCGCCGACAACGTCATCGAACGCTTCGATATCACCGTGCTGGGCGTCCAACACGACGCCGGTAACGGCTTCCCGTTGGTGCTGGTGCGCGCCTCGGGGCCGTTCATCGAGAGCGTCGGTGGGGTAGCTGCCGGGATGAGCGGCAGCCCTGTCTACCTGCCGCTCGACGGCGAGGACGCGCTGTTGGGTGCCATCGGCTACGTCTTCCCCGACGCCGATCACAGCGTTGCGCTGGTTACGCCCATCGGCGCCATGCGCGACGACAGGGTCTTCGCGGCAGCCCCTGCGGCTACCCCCGGGGCATCAGCGATCCCGGAGTCGGCTTCAGTAGGGGCACCGTCGTCGGTCCCGACGCCGCCGGCCTGGTCGGACTACGGCGTAGCAGTACCGGTAGCGACCCCCATCCTGCTGTCCGGCGCCGACAGCAGAGCGACGAGACTACTAGCACCGCTGTTCGCCGGCACCCAAGTCGTTCCGTTCCCGACCCAGGTCAGCGGCGTAGCGGTCGACGACACTGCGTACGAACTGGTCCCGGGCGCCGCCATCGCCGTGCGGCTCATGAGTGGCGACTTCGATCTAGCAGCCATAGGCACCCTGACGACACTCGAGACCGCCAGCGAGACCGCCAGCGAGGCGACCCGCGAGGCGACCCGCGAGGCGACCCCCGAGGCGCCAGCCCACTCGTTCCTCGCCTTCGGACATCCGTTCCTCGGCAGCGGCACGGCGTCATACGCCGTAAGCGGAGCCCATGTGCTCGAGATCGTCGCCAGCAACAGCGTGCCGTTCAAACTCGCCAACGTCGGGCAGGAGATCATCGGCGCCGTTCAACGCGACACGCCAGCGGCGTTACATGGCACGATCGGCACAGCAGCGACCACCGTGCCACTGACGCTCACGATAAACAGCGGAGCTCAGCAGCAGCGCTTCGAGGTCGCGCTGGCGGCAGACCAGAGGCTCTATCCGACGTTGACGGCGATCGCGGCGTTACGCGCCGCCGACCGTCTGATGCGCTCGGCCGGGCCGGGGCACGCCGCCCTTGCCTGGGAGCTCGAGCTTGGTCGCGGGCGCCGCGTGAACGTCATGGAGCAGACCAGCAGCGATAGCGACATAGGTTTTGCAGCAGCTGTACTAGCGGGTGGGCCACTGGCGATCCTGGCCGCTAACGCCTTCGAGGACCCGGCTCTCGAAGCGATCGAGCTCAGCATCACCCTCAGCAGCGACCCGAACTCGGCGACCATCGAGAGCCTGGTGCTGGAAGAGGACCCCGTGCGCGCAGGCGACAACGCGATCTTGCACGTGCGCTTGCAGCCGTTCAGACAGCCGGCGGTGGTGAGGACCTTCAGTGTGCCGCTGACAGCCGACATGAGCGGCGAGTTGACGCTGCTGGTACGCGGCGGCGATGTCCCGCGGGAGATCGAAGGGGTACCTGAGGAGGGCGGCGAGTCCGCTGAACCGCGCTCCTTCCCCGAACTGCTCGATGCCTTACGCGCGCAACTGCAGGCCAGCGAACTGGTCGTCGAGGCGATCGACGAGTACGGTGAGGTCAAGCGCCTGCTGCGCGTCGCTTTACCGTTCGTGGTGTTGGGCAGCGAGGATCTGATCATCGACGTCGAAGCTAGCGGCGACAAGGAGCCTGACGAGCAGCCTGACGAGGCACCAGCACCAGCCGAGGCTGAACCCGATAGCGCCGATGGGAGCGTGAACTGACGGATGTCGACGACCGAAGGGCACGAAGGCGGAACGGGCTTCACGGCGGCTGAGTTGGTAACGAGGCTAGCGCGGGTTCAACAGGCCGTAGGTGCGGCCGCACACGGGGCAGCGGGCGGCGCCCGGGCCAGGTTGGTCAAGCTGACGACCGTTGCGTCCTTGAGCACCGCGACAGCCGCCGACCGGGGTAGCTGCGTGATCGTCGTCCCCAGCCAGGACGAAGTCGACGAACTGGCCGAGCTCGGCGAGCCGTGGCCCGGTCTGCTGGTGGTCACCAGGGGAACGACGCTGCCGGCGACGATGGCCTCGGCCGGCGTCGTGACGGTTGACTCCACCAGGCTGGCGTTGGCGACCCTCAGCCAGGCGTTCGACCTGCGACCGACCGAGCCTCGCGTGGTGGACCCCGACGCCCGGATAGCCGCCGATGCAGCGCTCGGCGACGGCGTATCGGTTGGCCCAGGCGTGGTGGTAGCCGCAGGCGCCAGCGTCGGTGCTGGCACCGTGCTGCGTGCCGGCAGCTACGTGGGTGCCGGCAGCGTCATCGGCGCAGACTGCGTGTTGCACCCCCACGTGGTGATCTACGACGGCATCGAACTCGGCGCCAGGGTGCAGGTTCATGCCGGAACGGTCATCGGAGCAGACGGCTTCGGTTACGCAGCGTCACCGCATGGTGCCGCTAAGATCCACCATCTCGGCAGCGTGCGCATCGCCGACGACGTCGAGATCGGTGCCAACAGCGCGATAGACCGCGGGACGCTTGACGACACCTCGATCGGCGCTCGAACGAAGATCGACAACCACTGTCAGGTTGGGCACAACGTGGTCATCGGCAGCGACTGCCTGATCGCCGGCATGACCGGCATCGCCGGCTCGGTGCGGATCGGTGACGGCGTGATAATTGGCGGCGCCGTCGGCATCGCAGATCACGTCGTCATCGGCAGCGGAGCCCGCATAGCCGGCCGTAGCGGCGTGACCAAAGACATCCCGCCAGGAGAGACGTGGGCCGGCTTCCCCGCCCGCCCCTACCGGCAGTACACCAGGAGCCTCTACCTGGCCGAACGCCTCGAGACCATCTGGCATCACCTCAGGGGCTCCATCCGGACAGCGGACAGCAACAATGACCGGGACGATACGGCGGCCGAGGCGCAGAATTCGTCACGGGACCCCGACGAGCCGGGACCTGCAGAGCGTTGACCAGCACCGGCAGCACGACGGTAGCGGGCATCGGCATCCACAGCGGGCTGACATGCCACGCAAGGCTGTACCGCCACGACGGCCCGCTCGCGTTCCGCCGAGCCGGTAGTTACATCGAGGCGCGTCACGCCAACGTCGTCTCGACCGACAGAACCACCGTACTGGGGAGCGCCACCGCGCGAATCGGGCTCGTCGAGCACCTGCTGGCGGCGCTGCGGGTAGCGGGCTTCTACAGCGGCGTCATCATCGAGTCCGACGCCGACGAACTACCGATACTCGACGGCTCTGCCCTACCCTGGTTCGAGTCACTGGCAGAGCTCGGGCCGCCACCGGCGGCGGCGGCACCTCTAACGGTCGACAGCAAGCTGGTGGTCGAACACAACGGCAGTACGGCCGTGGTGGAACCCGGCCGCGAGTCTCTCGACTGCTCGATAGCTTTCGCGCACCCGGCCATCGGCACTCAACGCTGGCGCGGTGGGCCAAACGACTACCAGGCGTTACTGGCCGCCAGGACGTTCGGCCTGTTGTCGGAGGCGGAGGCTCTCATGTCACGCGGTCTGGCCCGCGGAGCGGCGGTCGACCATGCTATCGTCTTCGCTGATGATGGGCCGCTGCGTCCTCTGCGCTTCCCGGACGAGCCCGTACGCCATAAGGCGCTCGACGCTCTCGGTGACCTCGCCCTTCTCGGACGGCCGCTGGCGGCCACTGTCGTGATCACACGCGGCTCGCATACCCTGCATCACAAACTCGTTCGCGCCTTGGCCGCCGGCGTTCCCGCTGAGCGCGGAAGCGCACGACCATGAGCCCGGCAGGCAGCGGCACAGTAGCGGTTGCCGTCGTCGGCGCCGGCGTCATGGGGCGCTATCACGCGATGAACTACACGGCCCTGCCTCGTGCCGAGCTCGTCGGCATCGTCGATCCGGATCCACGCCGCCGCGACCAAGCCAAGAGCGAGTTCGGCTGCGACGTCTTCGAATCGGTAGACGAACTGCTCATCACTCGACGAGTGGACGCCGTGAGCGTGGCCGTACCCACCAGCTTGCACTACGAGCTCACCAAACAGCTCTTACACTGCGGTCTTCACGTGCTTGTCGAGAAGCCGGTGGCAACCGACGGAGCCCAAGCTCGCGAACTCGCCGAGCTCTCTCGCAATTTGGGCTTGGTGCTGCAAGTCGGTCACATAACCCGCTTCTACCAATCGGTCGAGCTCCTCAAGAAGGAGGTGCGCGCGCCGTACCTCATCGAAGCTCGGCGCTTGGTGCCTTCGACAAGGGTCAAGGACGTCGGGGTGATCCTCGACCTCATGATCCACGACATCGACATCGTACTAGGCCTCGTCCCCGACCGGGTGGTGAGCGCCAATGCCGTCGGTCGCGCGCTCAACGGTAGTCCTTTCGAGGACGTGGCCGCCGCCCAGATCGTCTTCGAGAACGGCTGCATAGCGCGATTGCTGGCCAGCAGGGTGGCTCCCGACGCCGAACGCAGCCTGTTGGTCGCCGAGCGCCACCAGACCATAAGGGTCGATTTCGCCAAGGAGCCGTACACCGAGGTTGCCTTCTACCGCACCCCTGATGGGCCGGCCAGCCCCGGCCACGTGCAGTTGGATCGCCATGTGCTGCATGAAGAGAACCCGCTGCAGAAGGAGCTCGGCCACTTCATCGCCCGCCAGCTCGGCGAGGCGTCGCCTATCGGCACCCTCAACGACGACCTGCGCTCGCTCGGCCTGGCATCGAGGCTGCAGGAGTCGCTGCGGACCGGCATCGCCACTCCCGTCTGAGAGTCACCACCTGAGGCAACCAATATCGTGCTTCCCCGGCAGCGACCGGAGCGGGGTGATACCAAGGGCTGGGATACACTTGCCTCATGGCCGTCGACATCCGCGCCGTACTCCCGCACCGCTACCCGTTCCTGATGGTCGATGCCTTCGTCTCGCAAAGCGGTGACGACTTCGAGTGCATCAAGAACGTCAGCCACAACGAGCCTTTCTTCCTCGGGCACTTCCCGGACGAGCCGGTGATGCCGGGCGTGATGATAATCGAAGCACTTGCCCAAGTCGCCGGTATCGGCTTGGAGGTACGCGAAGGCCGCGCCGGTAGCGCCGACGAGCGGCAGTCCGCCGCTAAGTCACCGCCCGTTGGTTACCTGGCGGCGGTCAACGAGGCTAAGTTCAAACGCAAGGTGGTACCAGGCGATATCCTGCGACTCACCGGCACCATTCTGATGTTCCGCCGTGGGCTGTGCAAGGTCGCTGCCCGCGCCATGGTCGGCGAAGAGATCGCTGCAGAAGCCACCCTCTCCTTCATCTACGGACGCTAAAGCGTGAACCTCGACGTCAGGGGAGCGTTGATCGACGCCTCCGCGAACATCGCCTCAGATGTCGAGATCGGCCCCGGCGTGGTGGTAGAGGCCGACGTCGAGGTCGGCAGTGGCAGCAAGCTGCTCGTCGGCACGGTGCTGCGCTCCGGTACCTCGTTGGGTCGTCGCTGCGTCGTGGGGCCATACGCCGTCATCGGCGGCGAGCCCATGGACAGCGCCTTCCACGGAGAACCGAGCCGTGTCGAGATCGCCGACGAGGTCACCGTCAGGGAGTTCGCGACCGTTCACCGCGCTACCGGCGCCGGTAAGGTTACAAGCATCGGCGAGCGCACACTGGTGATGAGCTACGTGCACGTGTCGCACAACACCGTCGTCGGGCACGATGTCGTGCTGACGGCCGGAGCTCAGCTCGGGGGGCATAGCATCGTCGAAGAGCACGCCTTCATCGGCGCCGGTGCGGCAATGCACCAGTTCTGTCGGGTGGGGCGCTACGCGATGTTCGGTGCCGCCAGCGCCATCAACCAGGACGTACTACCGTTCGCCATGGCGCGCGGTAATCCCGCCAAACACCTGCGGCTCAACCGCGTCGGCCTGCAACGCGCCGGCTTCAGCGAAGAGCGCTACGACGCCATCGAGCGCGCCATGCGCTTCTTGCGCCGGCGGGATCTACCAGCCGTCGAGGAACTCGCCGCTGGCAGCGAAGACGTGGCTCACATCATCGAGTTCATCGAGAGTAGCCGCCGAGGCTATGCGCGCTTCGCGAGCAGCGGCGGCTGACATGGCGCAGGTTGTGTTGGTCAGTAACGGACCCGGCGAGCTCTACACCTGGCTGCGACCGGTTCTCGAGGAGTTCAGGCGCAACGCACCGCAGACCAGGGTGAGCATCTCCCTGATCCCTTGTCAGTTCGCCGGCGGCAACGAGGCGACCATCGCTAGCGCCTTCTCGCCCGATCACCTAACCACACCGGGAGAGTACCTAAGAGCCGCAGCCGGTGGCTCTGCACCCAGCGGTCTCAAGGTCGACGGTGGCGGACCGGGGGCCGTCATTGGCCTTGGTGGCAGCGCCGGGATGGCCGTAGCTCTCGGCAAGCGACTGGGATTTCCGGTCTTCCGCTACAGCTTCGAGCCCGGCTGGCAACCCGGGCTCGAGATGCTGCTGCTACCCGACGAACAGACCCGCAAGCGGGCGCTACAACGCGGCGCCCCGGCGGCCTCCAGCCGCGTCGTCGGCAACCTCGTCGCCGACGTGGTCGAGGCCAGCGCGGCCGTCGACGACCCCGGCGATCCGCATATCCTGCTGTTGGCCGGTAGTCGTGACGGCTTCGCCGTGCACCTGATCCCTTTCATGATCGCACTGGTCGACGAGTTGAACGCCGCTCTACCGGACGCTAGGTTCGTTTGGCCGGTCAGTCGACTGCTCAAGGAGGAGACGTTGCGCTCGGGGATCGCCGGTGAGCAGGCAGGCACACTTCACGGTAGCGCTGGTGTGCGCCAAGGCGACGTGGTGCTTACGCCCGCCGGTGGGCGCCTTGAACTCGTCAGCGAGGAGTCACGGTATCGCCATATGCGCTCCGCCGATCTCGCCGTCACCATCCCCGGCACCAACACTCTCGAGCTCGGCATCGCCGGCGTGCCCGGCCTGGTGCTGCTGCCGATGAACCGACCGGAGGTCATCCCCCTCGAGGGTGCAGGGCATTGGCTCGGTCTGGTTCCGTTGATCGGCCGGTACCTGAAGCGCTACGCCGTCAAGCTCTTCGTTCAGGGGCTCAAGGTTCCGGTCTCGCTACCGAACAAGATCAGCGGCCTTGACCTCATGTACGAGGTCAAGGGCCGCGTCGAGCCTGGCGCCATCGCCAAGCTGGTACTCGAACTACTCGCCGACGCAGATGGCCTGGCGCGTACCCGCGCCGGCCTGCTTAAGACGATGCCCGGCCCAGGGGCCGCCGCAGAGTTGGTGCGGACGGTGACCGAGCACGCCGGGCTCGATCGGGCCTGAGGTGCCCACCACAGCAGCGCCAGACGAGTTGGAGAACGCGCAGTTGGCGTCGACTGCCGCGGCTGCAGCGAACCCCTCGGTAGGTGTTGGTAGCCTGCTGTGGCCGCGATCTGGTAGCTCCATCCTCGGCGCGTTAGCCGCGATCTGCAACGCAGTCCTGCGGGTGGCCATAGTTCCGGTGTTCGTCACCCCGCTGTTCGATGCGGTGCTCAGTGCCGCCGATGCGAGCGCCCTGCCCGGCGTGCTGTGGCGCGCAGCGGCGGTCGCTCTGCTTGGCAGCCTGGCGTTGTGGGCGCAGGACGCGCTGCTTGGCCGCGCCGCTGCGCTCAGCGCGGCCAAGGCGCGGACGCGGCTTTACGACGGTCTGTTGTCGCTGCCACCGGGCGCTCTACCCGGCACCAGCGGCGGCCTCTCCAGCCGCGTGATAAGCGACCTGCGTGAGGTCGAGAACTACGTCCGTTACGGCCTCGGCTCCTTGATAGCTGAGAGCGTGACGCTGCTCGCGATCTTCGTGCTGCTGTTCGCGGCCGACGCCAGCACCGCCGCGATCCTGGCGCTGCTGGTGGTACCCGTTGCGCTGCTGCTGCGGCTCTTCGGGCGCTCGCTGCAACGGGTTTCGACAGGCTCGCTCGAAGGCACTGAGGCTCTCGGCAAACATCTGCAGGAGGGCCTGAAGCACCACGAGACCGTGGTGGCGTTCGATGCTCGGCGCTTCATGCTGGAGCGCTTCGAGCGCGACAACCGAACCACCGCCAAGGCCATGGCGCGGCGTAGCCTGCTGGCCGGTGCGCAGGTGCCGCTCGCGCAGGTGATGCTCTTCGCCGCCGTCGGCGCCCTCGTCTACTTCCTGGTCGCCGGGGTGCAGCGCGGTGAGCTCAGCATCGGTCAGGTGGTCTCGTTCTTGACGTTGGTGGCGCTGGCGGCGACACCGTCTCAGCTGCTGCCGCAGGCATACGCGCTGTACAAGCAGGCGCGGGCGGCCGCTACCCGCCTCGCGGCCCTCGATACGCAGGTTCACGACGAGCGGGTTCACGACGAGCGGGTTCACGACGAGCGGGTTCACGACGAGCGGGTTCACGACGAGCGGGTTCACGACGAGCAGGCTCACGCGGGGCCACAGTCCGTTGCCGGCCTGCCCAGCGAAGGCTCGCCGGCGCCGGCGAGCGATCGCCAGGAGGCTCTGGAGGGCGGCCCGAGAGCAGCAGCAACTGGCCTCCGGGCGGTCGATCTCGACGTCGGCTACGGCGAGAACCTGGTGCAGTCCGGCATCCACTTCGAGCTACCTGAGGCCGGGCTGGTGGTCGTCGCGGGCAGGAGCGGCAGCGGTAAGACGACGCTGCTGCGCACTCTGCTGGGCCTACAGAGGCCGCTGAACGGTTCGGTGCGGCTCGCCGGCGACGATCTGCGGTCGCTGCCGAGCGACGTCCTTCGGCGCAGGGTGGCTTACGTACCTCAGGGCTACGAGCTGCTCTCGGGTAAGGTTCGCGAGGCGCTTGCCATGGGAAGACCGGTCAGCGATGAAGAGCTATGGCGGGTTCTCGAGGCAGTGGCGATGCGGCAAGCAATCCGCGCGCTGGCCGGCGGGCTCGACGCCGAGCTCGGCGAGGACGGCGCCGGTCTCTCCGGTGGGCAGCGTCAACGCCTTGCCATCGCCCGCGCACTGCTCGGCTCTCCTCCGGTGCTGATGCTCGATGAACCCACCTCAAACCTCGATGACGACACGGAGCGAGGCATCGTCGATCTCCTGCTCGGCCTCGCCGGAGAACGCCTGGTGGTAGCGGTCGCGCACCGTCCGGCCCTGATCGAAGCGGCTGACCGCGTGGTGCTGCTGGCAACCAACGACAGCGAGGAGCGTGGCTGATGATCTACGACGAGGCGCCAGAGCTCTACGACGCCCAGTACCTTGCCTATCGCGACGACCTGCCGTTCTACCTGCGGCTGGCTGATGATCACGGTCCAAAGATTCTCGAACTCGGTGCCGGCAGCGGCAGGGTCACTGAGTCGTTGGCTCGCGCCGGCCACCAGGTCGTCGCTCTCGACGCCTCCGCAGCGATGATGTCGCGGGCCAGGGAGCGCCTCGCGGGCGCCGGGCTCGAGCAGCGTAGCGAGTTCCTTCTCGGTGACATGTGCGACTTCGAGTTGCCGCAGCGCTTCTCGCTGGTGATCGCACCGTTCAACACGCTCATGCACGCCTACGGCCTCGACGATCAGGACCGGACCTTGGCCTGCGTGCGCCGTCATCTGGAACCGGGCGGCGTCTTCGCCTTCGATCTCTACGTACCGAGGTTCGCACAGCTCGGCGTGCTGCGCAGTGAGCCGTCGTTGCCAGGAGGCGACCCACGCAACGCCGCGGCGGGCAGCCGCAGCGATCTGTTCCTCATCCAACGCGACGATCCCGAGCGCCAGATCCTCACGACCACCTACTACCTCGATGAGGCCTCGCCGGACGGGACGTTGAAGCGCTCTGTCTCCACGCTGCGGCAACGCTACTACACGCGTTTCGAGATCGAGAGGGCGCTGCGCGCAGCCGGCTTCACGCTGAAGCTCTACGGCGGCTTCGACCGCTCACGCCTGAGTGCCGACAGCCATCACTTCGTTGGCGTTGCACGTTTACAAGGGTAGCCAAGGGTAGCTGGGCCCTGGCGCCCTTAGCGCTGAGCGCCGTTGACGACGGCGGCGTCGTACGAGGCCGCCGCGGCGGCTTCGGCAACGCCTTGCGTCACTGCGACGCCGACGGCTCGCATGCCGTTCTCGAGGGCCCCGGCGAGCAGTAGTAACTCCTCACGCCCCGCCCAACCGAGCAGCGACGGCCGCAGCAGTCTTGCCCTCAGCTCGCCCTCGCCGCCCGCGATGTAAACGCCCGCCTGGCGAAGCGCCTGCACCACGGTCGCCGCGTTCACGCCGTCAGGCGTAGCCAGGGCCGCCAGCGCCGGGCTCGGCCGCGCCGCGAACCTCCGCAGCCCCGCGGCTTCACCGGCGGCCAGCAGTGCGTCGTTGAGCGCCGCCTTCTGCTGCCAGCGCTGCTCGACGCCCTGCTCCAGGATGATCTCGAGGGCAACGGCAAGCCCGGCCACCAACGTAGTGGCAGGCGTCCAGGCCGTCTGCCCACTTTGCTGCTTGGAGCGTTCGCGCCTGATGTCGAGGTAAGCGCTGGGTAGCAACGACTCGTCGCTCGCCCACGCCCGTTCTGAGAGCCACACGAACGAGAGTCCCGGCGGCGTCATCAGGCCCTTCTGCGAGCCCGAGACGACCGCGTCCAACCCCCACTCGCGGGGCCTGAGTTCAGCGGCGGCGAGGCTGGTAACGGCGTCGGTGATGATGAGGGCATCGGGCCTGACACGCCTGACGACTGCCGCCAGCATCTCGACGTCGTGCAGCATGCCGGTAGACGTCTCGGAGTGCACGAGGCTGACCGCTCGCAGTTCCGGTAGGCTCTCGAGTGCGCTCTCTAACGCCCCGACGTCGAACTCCGTTCCCGGCTGCGTGTGCAGCTCGGTTACGGCGAAGCCGAAGCGCGCCCCCAGTTGCGACCAGCGCTCCCCGAAGCGCCCGGAGACGAGACTAAGCATGGAGCCAGTTGCTGGCACGCAGCCCAGCAGCGCAGCTTCGAAGGCCGCGGTGCCGCTGGCGGTGAGCACGATGACGTCGTCGCCCTGCACCATGAACGCCTCGGCCAGACGCTCTCTTACTACCGTCAAGAGCCGTTTGAACTCCGGGCTGCGGTGATGCATGACGGGCCGACCAAGGGCCTCGAGGACCGCAGGCGGTACCTCGACCGGTCCCGGCGCGAAGAGCCTTTGAGCACCTGCTGACTCACCTAAGGAGGCCGCTTCCTTGAGCGCCACGTCGTTAGCAGCGGCGTCGTTCGCGGTCGCAGCGTTGGCAGCGCCGGCACTCACAGGCGCGCCAGTCGTAGCGTCTGGATGACATCGGTCATGGTCCGCAACAGGTCGAGCACCTCTTCGGCCGGCGAGGAGTCGAGGGTGAGGATGAACATCGCGAAGCCGTCTTCGGAGACGCGGGAGAGTTGCATGCTGTTGATGTTCACGCCGGCCTTACCCAGCACGGTGCCGACGCGGCCGACGGCGCCCGGTCTGTCGTAGTTGGTGCAGACGAGCATCGTCCCTTCCGGCCTTATCTCCAGTGCGTAGCCATCGATGCTGGTGATGCGCGGCCGACCGGCCAGAACCGTCCCGCCGACGCTGGTGCGACCCTCGGCGCTGGTGGCGGTGACCGTCACCTGCGTGGTGTAGCCGC
>Ga0209347_1003919_pt1 | contig 16422 bp, 13 predicted proteins | sample AutmiccommuBRH23_FD_187382 | JGI IMG/M metagenome (GOLD analysis project Ga0209347, IMG submission 187382) | Deep subsurface microbial communities from Mt. Terri, Switzerland - Autotrophic microbial communities BRH/23 (SPAdes) (version 2) | ecosystem: Environmental > Aquatic > Deep subsurface >...
GTTCCGTCGCGAGCCACGTCCGCCAGTCCCGACGGGACGCGGTTCGACCCCGCTCGTCGACCGCGACGAAGTCGATGGCGTACGTCTCGCCGAAGACATCGACGCCGTGGCTCGGCACTCTGCGAGCCGGGCTGTTCTGGGCCAGCCACCGGCCCTCGAAGGGCAGCCGGACGACGATCGCCTCGCCGGCGGTCAGGGGTGGACAGGTTCCGTCAGCCATGTGGCCACCGTAGGCCGAGCCGCCCGCTAGCCTGCGAGCAGACGCACGCCGAGCCGATGCGGAGCCGCCATGGAGACCGACCGGACCCCGGAGGAGTTCTTCACGGGGCACCCTTTCGCGCTCGGTGTCTTCGAGCGGGTCCTCGAGATCTCCCGCGGCGCGGCGCCGGTCGCCGTCAGGGTCTCCACGAGCCAGGTCGCGCTCCGCGTCCGCCACGGCTTCGCCTCCGTGTGGTTGCCGGGGCAGTACCTCCGCCACCCCGACGCGGAGGTCGTCGTGTCCATCGCCCTCGGCCGGCACGTGGACTCACCCCGCTTCAAGGAGGTCGTCCACCCCTCTTCGAAGCACTGGATCCACCACCTCGAGGTCCACGCGCTCGCGGACCTCGACGACGAGGTCGCCGGGTGGCTGCGCGAGGCCGCCGAACGGGCGGGCTGAGCCCACCGGGAAGGAACCGCGCCTGGGCGCGGACCCAGCTCAGCGGCATACGACATCGTCCGTATGCCGCTGAGCTCGCTCCCGGGCTCGCGCTCGGCGGCGGGGGTGGCTGGTTCAGGCGCGGGGGAGGGCCTCGATCGGGACGTCGTGGTCGCGGGCCCACCCGACCCACTCGCCCGCGGTCCGGGTGCCGAAGGCGGCCGCCAGGCCCTCGTGGTCGCGAGCCCCGAGCAGCTCCTCGAGCCGGGCGAGGAAGTGCGGCTCGAGCGCGGCACACGCGACGAAACCGTCCTGCGCCGCGTAGATCGCGTACCCCGGCAGGGCTCCCCCGAGGAGGCCGCCGGGTGCGGTGAGCCCGTGCCGCAAGGGATCGGCCATCGCCTCAGCCGCGGCCGACAGCGCGACCTCGTGGTGGGTCGCGGTCCCCGTCCGTTCCCGGGCGAAGAGCGCGGTCACCGCTGCGGTCGCCGCCCGCTCCGCGCCGGCGAGGTCGGCGATGAGCGTGGCGGGCAGTCGCGGGGCCCCGTCGTCGGCGAAGATCAGGCCGTTGACGGCCTGGTAGGTCAGGTCATGGCCGGGGACCTCCGCCCCCGCGCCGGGATCGCCGACGATCGCGATGTGGCAGAGCCTGGGGTGCCGGGCGTGGACCGCCTCCCAGTCGAGACCGAGGCGGGCGAGGGCGGACGGTCGGTGCGACGTGATGAAGACGTCGGCGGCGGCGAGGAGTGCCTCCAGCGCGACGGTGCCCTCCGGCGTCTTGAGGTCGAGGGTGACGACCTCCTGGCCCGCGGTGAGCTCTGCGTAGTATCCCGGGGCGACGCGGGTGATGAGGTCGCCCGACGGGGGTTCGACCTTCGTCACCGTCGCCCCGAGCGACGTGAGCCGGGCCGCGGCGACGGGCCCCGGGACGTTGGTCGCGATGCTGACGACGGCGATCCCGTCCAGCGGAGGAGTGGCTTCGCGCATGACGGCTCAGCGCCGCCGACGCGAGGTGCCGAAGATGCTGCGAGTGATCTCGCGGCCGATGACCGTCCCCGCCGAGCGGAGCATCGAGCGGAACACGCCGGACGACACGACCTGCTCGACGACTCCCGGCTCCTCCTTCGGGGGCCGAGCCGGCTGGGCCCGGGTCGGCTCGGGGTCGGGCTCCTCCGCCGGCGTCGGAGCCGACTCGAGCCGCTTGGCGAGCAGCTCGTAGGCCGACTCGCGGTCCGCGACCTCGGCATACTTCGCCGTCAGGGAGGAGCGGGCGATGATCTCGTCGACGGTGGCCTGCGGGGCCGGGTCCATCAGGGAGTTCGGCGCCTTCATGCGGGTCCAGGCCACCGGCGTCGGGACCCCCTTCTCGGACAGGACGGTGACGACCGCCTCGCCGATGCCGAGCGATGTGAGCAGCTTGGCCATGTCGTACTGCGTGTGCGGATACGTCGCGATGGCCTGCTTGAGGGCCTTGGCGTCGTCGGGGGTGAAGGCGCGGAGCGCGTGCTGGACCCGGTTGCCGAGCTGGGCGAGGACGTCCGCCGGGACGTCCTTCGGCGACTGCGTCACGAAGAAGACGCCGACTCCCTTGGAGCGGATGAGGCGGACCGTCTGCTCGATGGCGTTCATGAACGGTTTGCTCGCGTCGTCGAAGAGCAGATGCGCCTCGTCGAAGAAGAAGACGAGCTTCGGCTGGTCGAGGTCGCCCTCCTCGGGCAGGTCGTGGAAGAGGTCGGCGAGCAGCCACATGAGGAAGGTCGAGAAGAGCTGCGGGCGGTCCTGCAGCTGGGGCAGCTCGAGGCAGGAGATGATCCCCTTGCCCTCGGCCGTCGTCCGGAGGAAGTCGCTGGTGTCGAACTCCGGCTCCCCGAAGAAGCGGTCGGCGCCCTGGTCCTCGAAGGTGACGAGGTTGCGCAGGATGACCCCGGCCGTCGCGGAGGACAGCCCGCCGAGCGACTTGAGGTCCGCCTTGCCCTCGTCGGAGGTGAGGTACGTGATGACCGCCCGGAGGTCCTTGAGGTCGAGCAGGGCCAGGCCGTTCTTGTCGGCGTAGTGGAAGATCAGCCCCAGGCTGCTCTCCTGGGTCGCGTTGAGCGCGAGCACCTTGGACAGCAGGACCGGCCCGAACGAGGTGATCGTGGCCCGCACCGGGACCCCGCTGCCCTGGCCGCCGAGCGAGTAGAACTCGGCCGGGTAGCCCCGGCCCTCCCACGGCATGCCGACCGAGGCTGCCCGCTGGGTGATCTTGTCCCCGCCCTCGCCCGGGCTGGCCAGTCCGGACAGGTCGCCCTTGATGTCGGCGAGGAAGACCGGCACACCGGCGTCGGAGAGCTGCTCGGCCATGAGCTGGAGCGTCTTCGTCTTGCCGGTGCCGGTGGCCCCTGCGACGAGGCCGTGCCGATTGAGGACGTTGAGCGGGATCTGGACCGGGGCATCGGGATGCGCCTCCCCGTCGAGCACCGCCGCGCCGAGCTTGATGACACCTCCCTCGAAGCTGTATCCGGAGACGATCTCGTCGAGCTGGGTCGCTGCAGCGGCTGGGTCGGTCACGACTCGCACTCTAGCCACGGGACGGGCGGCGTGAAGCCTGCCTATAGTGTCGAAGTGATTTTCAAGGCCGTCGGCGACACCCGCCCCTATCCCGACCACGGCCTCGTGACGGCCAAGGACTGGTCCAACGTCCCGCCCCGCGTGGTCCAGCTCGGTGAGCTCATCACCACGAAGAGCACCCTCGACCTTCGGGGGCTGCTCGCCGACGACTCCACCTTCTTCGGCGACCTCTTCCCGCACTGCGTCGAGTGGGAGGGACAGCTCTACCTCGAGGACGGCCTGCACCGGGCCCTGCGCGCCGCTCTGCAGCAGAGGCCTGTTCTCCACGCCCGAGTCCTCGTACTCTCCTGACACGGGCTCTCCCGACCAGTCGGGGGAGCGTGCGTGTGAGGTGAGTTCGGTGGGAGGAGTGTCATGAGCCTGGTCGAGGACGCCGAGGCCCTGGAGTTCCGGGCGCGCCGGCGGCGACGCGCCACCGTGACCCTGGCCGTCCTGCTCCTCGGCCTGGCCGGCGCCTTCTACTACGCCTCGACCTACTTTCGCGACACGGCTCCGAAGCCGGGACCGTGCACGACCGAGGTGGCCGAGGTCCCCCTGACGCCCGCCGACGTGACGATCAACGTCTACAACGCCACGAGCCGTTCGGGTCTGGCGCTGACGACGTCGAGACGCGCCGTCGACCGCGGCTTCAGGATCGCCAAGGTCGCCAACGACCCCCTGAAGAAGACGATCAAGGAGTCGGCGCACATCCGCTACGGGACCGACGGGGAGGAGTCCGCGAGGCTGCTGGCCCAGCACATCAAGGGCGCCAGGCTCGTCAAGGACAAGCGCAAGGGTGACACGGTCGACCTCGTCCTCGGCAACGCCTGGAAGGGCTTCGGCCCGGCACCGACGCCGACCGCGCCCGGGCCGACCCTTCCACCGTGTCCCACCGTGACCGTCGAGGGCTGACCCGTTCGGACGCGGGCCGTCAGTCGCGGACCGCGCCCTCGAGCATCCCGGCGATGAAGGGCAACCAGACCCACGCCGGCCGCCACCAAGCCCGCCACCAGGGGCGCTGCCTACCGGTGGTTGCTACGTTGGGCAGGTGCGACACGAGCGGCTGCGCGACGGCGGCCCGGAGGTGACCGAGGCGTGAAGCTGGCGATCCTCGGCGGCGGCGGGTTCCGCACGCCCCTCGTGTACGGGGCGCTCCTCGGCGACCGGAGCGAGCGCCGCATCACCGAGGTCTGGTTGCACGACGTCGACGAGGACCGCCTCGACACGATCACGGCGGTCCTGCACTCGATGGCCGGGGCCGTGGACCACCCGCCGCGCGTGCGGACCGGCACCGACCTCGACGCGGCTCTCGAGGGGGCGGACTTCGTCTTCTTCGCCGTCCGCACGGGGGGCCTGGCTGGGCGCACGGCGGACGAGCGGGTCGCGCTCGAGCTCGGTCTGCTCGGCCAGGAGACGGTGGGCCCCGGTGGCATCTCCTACGGGCTGCGCACCGTCCCGGTGGCCCTGCACGTCGCCCACCGCGTCGCCGCCGTGGCGCCACAGGCCTGGGTCATCAACTTCACCAACCCGGCCGGCCTGGTCACGGAGGCGATGTCGGCCGTGCTCGGCCACCGGGTGGTCGGCATCTGCGACAGCCCGATCGCCATGGCGCGCAAGGCGGTTCGTCTCCTCGGGCTGGAGGGGTCCGAGACGCGTCTCGACTATGTCGGGCTCAACCACCTCGGCTGGCTCCGTGCCGTGACGGTGGGGGGAGAGGACCGTCTCCCCGAGCTGCTCGGCGACGAGGCCCGCCTGGCCAGGATGGAGGAGGGGCGGCTCTTCGGCACGGAGTGGCTCCGCTCGCTCGGGGCGATCCCCAACGAGTACCTCTACTACTACTACTTCACGCGAGAGGCCGTGGCGCAGGCACTCGCCGCGGAGCAGACCCGCGGTGAGTACCTCGTCGCCCAGCAGGCCGCCTTCTACGCGCCGGCCCGGCGGTCACCCACCGACCCGGTCGGTGCCCCCTTCGCCGAGTGGGAGCGCGTCCGTCTCGACCGCAACGCGACGTACATGCGCGAGGCGCGCGCCGAGGGGGAGGAGCGCGACGATGACGACGCGCAGGGCGGTGGCTACGAGGGGGTGGCGCTCGCCCTGATGGCGGCGATCGCCCGCGACGAGCCGGCGGAGCTGATCCTCAACGTGCGCAACGGCTCCACGGTGCCGGGGCTCCCCGCGGACGCCGTGGTCGAGGTCCCGTGCCGCGTCGACCGCAACGGGCCCGCCCCCCACCCCGCGGCGGCCCTCGAAGGCCACCAGCTCGGGCTGGTGCAGCAGGTCAAGGCGGTCGACCGGCTCGTCATCGAGGCGGCGGTCACGGGTGACGCCGCCGTGGCGGTCAAGGCGTTCGCGCTGCACCCGCTCGTGGACTCGGTCACCGTGGCGCGCCAGCTGCTCGCCGGGTACCGGGCCAGGGTCCCCGAGGTGGGCCGGCTCTTCCGCTGAGTCCCGAGCCCTCCAGGTCGGCGGCCGTATGCCGCTGGGCTCGGTCGCGAATCGACGCGCGGTCCTGCTCTTGCCGGGTGTGAGCTGGGGCACTAGTGTCATCGGACATCGTATGTCGGATGACCGTATTGCCCGAATTCTTCAACGAGGAGGAGTTACCTGATGCACACCCGACGCGCGGCCCTCGTGGGCCTCGCCCTCACCGTGGCCATCCCCCTGACCGTCCCCTTGAGCGTCCCCGTGGCGATGGCCGGGGCAGCCGCCGCCACCGCCGCGGACCAAACTGGCATCACTCGCACCGACCTCGACCACACCGGCGACGGCTACCCCGTTTACCGCATTCCCGCGCTGACGAAGACGACCGACGGGACGCTCGTGGCGGCTTATGACGGCCGCCCCAGCTATGGAGACGTCCCGAACAACATCGCGCTCGTCGTTCGTCGCAGCACCGACGACGGCTCGACGTGGGAGGACCGGCAGGTGGTTCGCTACGAGGCCGGCAAGCCGGGCTTCGGTGACCCCAGCCTCGTCACCGACCGGGTGACGGGCCGGATCTGGCTGTTCCACGCCGCCTCCGTCAACCAGGGCTACTTCGGGTCCACGACCGGCACCGACGACGCCGACCCCAATGTGCTCCACGCCGACGTCAGCTGGTCCGACGACGACGGCCTGACGTGGCAGCACCGGCGGCTCACGAGCGAGGTCAAGGACCCGCAGTGGGGCGGCCTCTTCGCCGCCTCCGGTGAGGGCATCCAGATCCGGCGCGGCCCGCACCAGGGGCGACTCGTCCAGCAGTACGCCATCCGGTACCAGGGCGGCAACTGGGCGGCCAGCCTCATCAGTGACGACCACGGCGAGACGTGGCGCTTCGGGGACCTGCTCGGCCCCGGCATGGACGAGAACAAGGTGGTCGAGCTCTCGGACGGGCGGCTCATGCTCAACTCTCGGGCACCCGGCGGATACCGCAAGATCGCCTACTCGAGCGACGGCGGCGAGACGTGGTCGGGCCTGCACGCCGACGACGAGCTGGTCGACCCGCAGAACAACGGGTCGATCATCCGCTACGACGCGGACGCGGCCCCGAGCTCACCGGACGCCGCCAAGCTCCTCTTCAGCAACACCGCGACGCAGAGCGGCCGCCGCAACCTGACGATCCGACAGTCGTGCGACAACGGGGAGACCTGGCCGATCCGCAAGGTCGTCGAGCCGGGCGCCGCCGAGTACTCCACCCTCACGCCCTTGGGAGACCAGCAGTTCGGCCTGCTCTACGAGCGGGGTGGCTACCAGCACATCAGCTTCGCGCGGTTCGGTGACGACTGGCTCGACGGGGTCTGCGCGCCGCTCACGAGCCGCACGGTCACGGCGGGCTCCCCGGGCGGAACCGCCGAGGTCGAGGTGAAGGTGACGAGCCAGGAGACCGGTGCCATCGACGGCGGCAGGGTGGCCCTCGACCTGCCGTCGGGCTTCACCGCGCCCGAGGTCCCGGTCGCGAAGCTGGGCCGCGGGGCCACGGCGACGGTGCGGATCCCGGTCCGGGTGCCCGAGGGAGCGGTGACCAACGCCTACCCGTACACCGCCCGGTTCCTCAGCGACAAGGGTTCCTCCCAGAGCGGCGGGAGCATCGTGGTCAAGGGCGGCAACGTCGTCCTCAGCGACTCGACCGAGCGCAGCTACGACGGAGCGACGATCACGGACCTCACCGACCGGGTCGACGCGGTGAAGGACCTCACCGGCGGCGCCGTGACCGTGCGCTTCAGCACGACGGCCCGCCCCGCCGTGGGCACGCTGCTGTCCCTGGCCGACCCCATCAGCGCCGTCCGTGACGTCATCGTCTCGCTCAACGGTGGGCGGCCCTACGTCGAGGTGCGCACCGCGACGAGCACCTACCCGATCCGGCTGCAGAGCAGTGTCGACGTCGCCGACGGCAAGGTTCACGAGCTCATCGCGGCGAGCAACGCCGGGGTCACCTCGCTGATCCTCGACGATGCCGTCATCGCCCAGGTCGACGGGCAGGGGTTCTTCGCCGACGTCACGGCCCTGACCCGCCCGCACACCCTCAACCCGAGCGGCAAGCCGAACCTCACCCTCGGCATGAACCGCGGTCACTTCTCCGTCAACGGCGGCCCCGCTGCGCCGAACAACCGCTGGGGCTTCGTCGGCACGGTCCACAGCGTCGAGGTCTCCGACGACCTGCGGACCGGCGAGGAGCTGGTCCCGGCCGCCGGACTCTCGATCGCCTCGGTCTCCAGCGAGGAGACCGTCGGTGAGGACGGTCGCGCCGGCAACGCTGTCGACGGCAACCCGGCGACGATCTGGCACTCGAAGTGGACCGGCACCGCGGCCGAGTATCCGCACCAGATCACCGTGGACCTCGGTCAGGCGCAGCCCCTCACCGCGCTGCGCTACCTGCGACGCGCCGTCGGGACGAACGGCGACATCGCCGACTACGTCGTCTCGGTGAGCGACGACAACGCCACGTGGACCCAGGTTGCGACGGGCACGTTCTCCGCGACGAAGGGTGAGGAGGAGCTCCGCTTCGCACCGCGCACGGCGCGCTACGTCCGGCTCGAGGCGCTCAGTGCCGTGAACGGGCTGCAGTTCGCCGCGGCCGCGGAGCTGCGCCCCGTCCGCACCAGCTGAGCCCCCGGTCCCGCATCGAAAGAGCAGTTCGTCCGCACCCCAGGGCGCAGCTGGGCATCGAAAGAGCAGTTCGTCCGCGCGAGCGCGCAGCTCCCAGCCATCCTTGCCGCGTGCGGACGAACTGCTCTTTTCGATGTCCGTGGGGGACGAACTGCTCTTTCGATGTCGTCAGGGGAGCGCGAGGGTGGCGACGAGGAGCGCCTTGATGGTGTGCATCCGGTTCTCCGCCTGGTCGAAGACGATCGACGCCTCGGACTCGAAGACGTCGTCGGTCACCTCCAGCTCCTTGCGTCCGAACTCCGCGTGGACGTCCCGGCCGACCTTCGTCTCCAGGTCGTGGAACGCGGGCAGGCAGTGCATGAACCGCACGTCTCGGTTGCCGGTGAGCTGGAGCAGCTCGGCGTTGACCTGGTAGGGGGTGAGGAGCCGGATCCGCTCGGCCCACACGTCCTTCGCCTCCCCCATGGACACCCACACGTCGGTGTGCACGAAGTCGACACCGGCGATCCCCTCAGCCACGTCCTCGGTGAGCGTGACCCGGGAACCGGACTCAGCGGCATACGACTTCGCTTGGGCGACAACGGCCTCCGACGGCCACAAGGAGCGCGGCGCGGCGATGCGGACGTCCATCCCGAGCATCGCCCCCATCACGAGGAGCGAGTTGCCCATGTTGAAGCGGGCGTCGCCGACGTAGGCGAAGGCGATCTCGGAATCCGGCTTCGCCGCGTGCTCGCGCATCGTCAGGGCGTCACAGAGCGACTGCGTCGGGTGCCAGTCGTCCGTCAGGCCGTTCCACACGGGGACACCGGCCCACGCCCCCAGCGTCTCGACGACGTCGTGCCCTGCGCCGCGGTACTCGATGCCGTCGTAGTAGCGGCCGAGCACACGGGCGGTGTCCTTGATCGACTCCTTGTGGCCCATCTGCGAGCCCGCCGGATCGAGGTAGGTCGTGCTCGCGCCCTGGTCCGCGGCAGCGACCTCGAAGGCGCACCGCGTGCGGGTCGAGGTCTTCTCGAAGAGCAGCGCGATGTTGAGCCCGGCGAGGCGACGCTGCTCACGGCGCTCACGCTTGGCCGCCTTGAGATCCGCCGCGAGGTCGAGCAGGGCGCGGAACTCGTCGGGGGTGAGGTCGGTCTCCTTGAGGACGTTCCGGCCGAAGAGGGATGCCACGGTCATGCCCCATCGTTGCAAGAGCCCGGCCGGGACGTGCAGAGGGCCCCGAGTACTGAGACTCGGAGCCCTCTCCAGTGGCGGAGGATGGGGGATTTGAACCCCCGAGGGTTTTATCCCAACACGATTTCCAATCGTGCGCACTAGGCCACTATGCGAATCCTCCGTCGGGCAGGCTACCGGAGAGCGGGGGCTGGGATGAAATCCCAGCGGCGGCTGGTGCGACGCCCCGGTGAGGCGGACCGCGCCCCTGCACCCGCTCGCCCTACGTCACTGACCCACCTGGGGGGTCAGTGGTACCCACTGACCCGGCTGGGGAGTCAGTGGTACCCACTGACCCGCTGGGCGGGTCAGTGACGTATTGGCGAAGCCTGAGGTCGCCGGGCCGTCGGTGCCGGCACGGAAATCCTGACGACGCGCGTCGGTGGCGACCGGCAGACTGGCGTGAGTGTCCACGCATTCAACGGCCCGTCCCACCCTGTCCTCGTTCTGGCACGACCTGCCACGCGACGGCAAGCTGCTCATCTCGACCGTCGTCTTCCAGTCGATCGGCACGGGGCTCGTCCTGCCGTTCATGGTCGTCTACCTCAACGAGGTGCGCGGCATCGCCCTGGAGACGGTCGGGCTGCTCCTCGCGCTGCAGGCGGGGGTCGGCATCGCCGTCGTGACGCCGGTCGGCGCCCTCATCGACCGGGTGGGCCCGCGACGCGTCTACGCCAGCAGCCTCGTCTCGCTCGTCCTCGCTGACATCCTCCTCGCGCGCGCCACCACGGTGAACCAGGCGTCCGTCGCGCTGCTGCTGCTCGGGTACGGCTTCGGAGTCGTCTGGCCCGCCTCGAGCGCCCTCATCGGCAACCTCATCCCGAGCGAGCTGCGCCAACGGTACTTCGGCGTCAACTTCACCCTGCTCAACCTCGGCATCGGGATCGGCGGCATCATCGGCGGCCGGTTCGTCGACGTGACCCGACCGGACACCTTCGTCGCGGTCTACCTGCTCGACGCACTGAGCTACCTCCCGGGACTGGTCATCCTGCTCGGACCACTGCGCCACGCCCGCGACCGGGTCGAGCGCGCCGCCGACGCCGCGTCCGTGCGGGTCTCCTACCGCGCGCTGCTCCGCGACCCGGACCTGCGCGCCCTGCTGTCCCTGGTCGCAGTGGCCGCCCTCGTCAGCTACCCCCAGCTCAACGCCGGCCTGCCTGCGTACGCGCGGGCGGAGGGCCAGATCTCGACCCAGGGCCTCGGCTACGCCTTCGCGGTCAACACCCTCGTCATCGTGCTGCTCCAGCTCTTCGTGCTCCAGCGGATCGAGGGCAAGCGGCGCACCCGCGTCGCCGTCGTCATGGCCGGCACGTGGGCCGTCGCGTGGTCGCTCCTCGGGGCGACGTCGATCGTCCCCGGAACCATCGTCGCCACCGTGCTCCTCGCCGCCTGCACCGGCATCTTCGGGCTCGGCGAGACGATGCTCCAGCCGACCACGGCCGCGATGGTCAACGACCTGGCGCCCGACCACCTGCGCGGTCGCTACAACGCCCTCAGCTCCCTGATGTTCTCCATCGCGTTCGTCGTCGGCCCGGTCATCGCGAGCTTCCTCATCGGCCATGACCTGGGCGGCGGCTACATCGCCTTCCTCGTCGGCGGGTGCGCCCTCCTCGTCATCATGGCGCTCGCCGCCGAGCGTCGGCTGCCGGCGCACGTCAACGGCCTGCGCCCCGCGCCGGGTGAGTCCGACGCCGCGCCGGCCCCCATTTCGGGTTGACGAGGGCCGCGGCATACACTGACCGTCGGCACCCCGCGTGGTGGTACCTCCCCGAACTCCCCCAGGGCAGGAATGCAGCAAGGGTAGGAGAGCTCTTCCAGGTACGCGGGGTGTCCCTCATTCCCCAGCGCCGTCCCCAAGCGCCATCCTCCAGCAGGGTCCGCGTGCGGTCCAGGGGTTGAGGCAGCCGCGCGATGGAGCGCCCCCCACCTCAGACCATCTGACGCGCTCCCCTGAGAGGCTTGCCCCATGTCCGCGATCGCACCGTCGGTTCCGGTCGTTCGCACCGCACGCAACGCCGTCTTCACCGCCTTCGCCATCAACGGTGCGGCCTTCGCCGCGTTCGCCTCCCGCGTCCCCGACCTCAAGCACCAGCTCGGCCTGACCGCCGGTGAGCTCGGACTCACGCTCCTCGCGCTGTCCCTCGGGGCCGTCATCGGTCTGCCGCTGTCGGGCTGGTTCGTCCACCGCTTCGGGGCGGGGCGGTCGACCTTGGGGGCGGCAGCGGTCCAGAGCCTCGGTCTGGTCGGTGTGGGACTGGCCGTCACGGCCATGGAGAGCCGCGCGCTCGCCATGGCCGCCCTGGTGCTGGTCGGTGTCGGCACCGGCGTCTTCGACGTCTCGATGAACCTCGAGGGTGCCGCTGTCGAACGGCTGCTCGGCCGGTCGATCATGCCTCACTTCCACGCCGCCTTCAGCGCGGGCACGGTGGTCTCCGCCCTCGTGGGCGCCGGCCTGTCCTTCCTCCACGTCTCCGTGCTCGCCCACCTGGTCGGCGTGGCCGTCCTGCTTCTCGCCGTGACGCCCTGGTTCCTGCGGGCCTTCCTGCCGCGCGAAGTCGAGGACGACCCGACCGACGAGACGCGCGATCCTGCCGCGGGAGGTCGTGGCCGTGCCGGCCTCGGTGCCGCCTGGCGCGAGCCACGCACCCTGCTCATCGGCGTCGTCGTCTTCGCGGCCGCGTTCACCGAGGGCACGGCCAACGACTGGATCGGCGTGGCGCTCTCGGACGGGTACGACCTGCCGCGCTGGGCCGGTGTCCTCGGCTTCGCGGTCTTCCTCACGGCGATGACGGCGGGGCGGGTCCTCGGCACCCGGCTCCTCGATGCGCGGGGGCGCGTCCCGGTGCTGCGCGTGCTCTTCGCGGCCGCAGTGGCGGGCAGCCTGCTCGTCGTCTTCGGCGGACCCGTGCTCGCGTTCGTCGGCGCGGCCGTGTGGGGGGTCGGAGCGAGCCTGGGCTTCCCGGTGGGGATGAGCGCCGCTGCGGACGAACCGCGTCGCGCCGCCGCCCGGATGAGCGTCGTGTCGACGATCGGCTACACGGCCTTCCTCGCCGGCCCACCGCTGCTCGGCTTCCTCGGCGACCACGTCGGCGTGCTCCGGTCCCTCCTCGTCGTCGGGGCGATGGCGGGCCTCGCGGTCGCGGCGCTGCCGGCCGTCCGCGAGGCCGACCGCCGCTGACCGGCGCTGACGGGCGCCGTCAGAAGTACTCGGTCAGGTGGGGGCTCCCCGCGAAGACCGCGTCGAGGGCGCGGTCGGTCTCGGGCCGGCCACCGCGGACCAGCCCGGCCAGCCGCAGTCGCGACATGGTCCACCCGCACCAGAGGGCCGCGAGCCCGCGCGGTCCCAGCCGGGCCGGTTCACCCTCGAGGCCGTATGCCGCTGGGCTCGCCCCCGCTCCACCGGTCCCCTCGGTCGGGTCGGCTGGGTCCGCCCGCCCGGCGCCGGACTCGACGGTGAGCGTCCACCGCCCCGAGCCGGCGGGCACCAGCGGGTCGTCGACGACCACGTCGACCGAGGCCGTGACGTGCGGTGCGAAGCCCCGGGCCGCCATGGCGCCGGGCAGGTCCAGGACGCGGAGCATCCAGACGTGCTCGCGCACGTCGAGCTCGGGCACCGCGCCGAGGAGGAGGCGAGCGGGGTCCCGGGGGTCGAGGTGGCCCCGCACCGTGGGAGCCGCCGAGGAGCCGGACCCCACCACGGCCCAGAGCGCGGCCGTGGCCTCGGCGGACTCGGCGGCGATCTCCTCCACGGTGAGGACCTCGTCAGCGAGCGAGTACGAGACGAACCCGCGTCCGTCCTCCTCGTCGAGGACGTAGTTGATCAGTCCGTCATCCGCGAGGTACTCACGCCACTTCTCGACGGTGGGCAGCATCGGCCCGCTCAGGGCGTGCCGCTCCTGGTGCGCCCGCAGGAGGGAGTGGACGAGCGCTGCGTCCTCCGGCCCAGCGGGTCTGGGACGCAGCCCCCCACCCTGGGAACGGACGGCGCGGACGTCGTGAGCGGCATACGAGCAGCGGGGTTGGACGCCGCCGACCTCGTAGCCGACGGCACGATAGAGCTCAGGGGCCGTGGGGAAGAGGCAGGAGACGACGTCGCCGAGCTCGACCATGCGCCCGACCAGGGCCCGCCCGAGCAGCGTGCCCACGCCGCGGCCACGGGCGCTCGGCTCGACGTAGACCCCGGCGACGCCACCCATGCGCAGGTGCCGACCGCCCCAGACCTGCTCGAACGGCAGCGCCCGGCCCGTCGCCAGCATCGTGTCCGACTCGTCGACGACGGCGAGCATCCGCCCCGGGAGGACCTCGGCGGCGAGGCCGTCCCACCAGGACTGCTCACTGACGCGGAGGGGGCCGAACGACCGGGTGCGGATCTGAAGGGCCGCGGGGAGGTCGGCTTCGGTGACGTCTCGGACGCGCAGGTCGCTCACCCACCGGACTCTAGGGCTCCGCGTGGGGACCGCTCGATTCCTTTTCGGCCCGGGGCCGCCCACCGTGGGGTGTCACGCCGGCTCGAGGAGGTCGTGTTCGTCGATGATCGTCGTCGACAGGGTGCGGTAGCCGACCTCCTCGAAGATCACGGTGATCCGGTCCCCGTGGACGTCGGTCACCATCCCCTCGCCGAACTCCGCGTGGCGCACCCGGTCCCCCATCGAGTACTCGCCCTGGTCGCCCACGGGGGAGGGCGGGCTGGCCAGGCCCGCCCGACAGCAGTCACAGTGACCGCACGGCTCGAGCGCCTGCTCGCCGAAGTAGGCCAGCAGGAACTCCGCCCGGCAACGTGAGGTCTCTGCGTAGCCGCGCATCATGTCCACCCGGGACTCGTCGAGGGAACGCCTCGCCCTGGCCCGTTCGATCGCGGCGCCAATCAGCTCTCGACGCTGGTCGCCGGCTCCGGTCTGGCGGGCCAGCTCGAGGAGGTTGAGGAGGCGGCCGGTCTTCCTCGCGCCGAACGGGCTGTGCTCGGTCACGGCGGACGGCTCCGTGCTCCCCGCGTCGCCGACCGCGTCGAGGACTGCTGTGAGGTCGGCCGGCTCGGGGACGGGAGCAGCGAAGAACCGGCCCAGGGACAGGTCCTCCGGACGGTAGACGAGCACGGCCCGGGCCGGTTCGCCGTCGCGACCGGCCCGGCCGACTTCCTGGTAGTACGTGTCCGGGGACTCCGGGACGTCCGCGTGGACGACGAAGCGCACGTCCGGCTTGTCGATCCCCATCCCGAAGGCGGACGTCGCGACGATCACGCCGGCCGATCCGTCCATGAACTCCCGGTGCGCCTCGTCCCGCCTCCGCTGCGACAGGCCGGCGTGGTAGGTCACGGGACGGTGGCCCCGCTCGGCGAGGGCAGCGGCATACCGCTCGGCGCCCTTGCGGGTCCGGCAGTAGACGATCCCGGACCCGGCTGACGCCGCTGCGTCGTCCACGGTGTCGAGCACCGTCTCGAACTGCGCGTCGCCGGTCACGCACCGGACCACCTCGAGGGCGATGTTGTCCCGCTCGAAGCCGGTGACGATGGTGCGCGGCTCGGCGAGGCCCAGCCGCGCCACGATGTCGCGGCGCACGGGGGGAGCGGCCGTGGCGGTCATCGCCACGACCCGCGCCGGCCCGATCCGGGCGATGAGCTCGCCGAGCCGGAAGTAGTCCGGGCGGAAGTCGTGCCCCCAGACGGAGACGCAGTGCGCCTCGTCGACGGCCCACAACGTCGGGGCGACCGCCGTGAGCGCCTCGGCCACGGCCGGGTTGGCCAGCTGCTCGGGAGACAGGAAGAGGAAGTCGAGGTCTCCGGCGGCGGCCCGCTCGAGCACGGCCGCGCGCTCCGCGTCGCTCTCCGCGGAGCTGAGCCGGGCGGCGCTGAGGCCCCGCGCACCCTCGGCCAGCCCGTCGATCTGGTCCTGCTGCAGCGCGAGGAGCGGCGAGACGACGACGGTGCAGCCGCCGAGGAGGATGCCGGCCAACTGGTAGGTGAGGGACTTGCCCGACCCCGTCGGTGACACGAGGAGCACGTCGTGTCCCTGGAGGAGCGCGAGCGTTCCCTCCTCCTGCCCGGGAAGGAGGAGGTCGTGCCCGAAGACGCGCCGGGCCGTGGTGCGGATGCGACGCCGGTCGCGGGCGAGGCCAGAGGTCATGCGAACGCTGTACCCGCCTACGTCGCCCCGAACGCCCGGTGCAGGTGCGTGAGCCGGCGCACCGTGGCCAGCCCCCAGGCCACCACGAGGCAGATCGCCAGCGTCGCGGTGACGGACCCCACGCCGTGATCCCCTCGCAGGGCGTAGCAGGTGACGCCGCCGAGCATGACGACGACCAGGCCGGGGCGCAGGTACCACAGGACCATCCCCTGCGGTCCCGTCGTCGGCTCGAGGAGGGTGGTCGTCGCGATCGACGTGCTGACGGCGACGGCGCGGACCTCACCGGTGAGCACCGCCACCCTGCTCATCTGACCGCCTCGACGCCGCCGGTCCGGACCGTCGACACTCTACGGCGCCCGGTCCTCGAGCCGGGGCGGCGCTGCGCCGGGGTCAGGGCCGGCTGCGGCATGGTGGTCTCGCGCGGTAGCGGCTCGACCGGGATGTTGTCGTAGCCGTGGATGCGCAGCACCTCCTCGACCAGGTCCGCCTCGCCCTCGATGTCGGGCCGCCAGGGCGGCACGGCGCAGCGCAGCACGTCGCCGTCGGTGCGGGTCTCGAAACCCAGCGCGTCGAGGATGCGCGCGGCCTCGTCCTTCGGCACCGCCAGCCCGCCGAGACCGAGCAGCCGCGAGAGACGCAGCGAGCAGTCGCGCCGCCACCCGGGCATCTCTCCGGCCACGGTCAGCTCGCTCGCCTCGCCGCCGCAGATGTCCAGGATCATGCGGCTCGCGATCTCGGCGCCCCAAACGGCGGAGGTCGGGTCGACCCCGCGCTCGAAGC
>Ga0209347_1003921_pt1 | contig 16413 bp, 12 predicted proteins | sample AutmiccommuBRH23_FD_187382 | JGI IMG/M metagenome (GOLD analysis project Ga0209347, IMG submission 187382) | Deep subsurface microbial communities from Mt. Terri, Switzerland - Autotrophic microbial communities BRH/23 (SPAdes) (version 2) | ecosystem: Environmental > Aquatic > Deep subsurface >...
CATGACCCCGCAAGACATCATCCTGATCGGCTGCCCCGTGGACAGTGGCAAGCGCAGCCGTGGTTGCCTGATGGGCCCGGACGCCTATCGCACCGCCGGACTGGCCGAAGCGATGACCGATCTGGGACACCGTGTGACGGATATGGGCAACCTCGCGCCCGCCTCTGTCACGGCGCCCAAGGACGCGCTGGCGCATCTGCATGCGCTGGCGGAAACGATCGGCTGGACCCGCAGCATCGCCGAGGCCGCCGAAGCCGCCATGGCGCGCGGTTTGCCCATCTTCATGGGCGGCGATCATAGCCTGTCGCTGGGAAGTGTGGCAGGTGTGGCAACCCATGCGGCGGCGCAAGGACGGCCGCAATTCGTGCTCTGGCTTGATGCGCATAGCGACTATCACACGCCGCAAAGCAGCAGTTCGGGCCATCTGCACGGCACGCCCCTGGCCTATGTGACGGGGCGCGACGGGTTCGACGGCTTCCCTGCCCTGTCCGCCCCGATCCCGCAGGAAAATATCTGCATCATCGGGTTGCGCTCGGTCGATCCGGCAGAGCGCGTGGCGCTTGAGGATAGTGACATCTACCGCCACGACATGCGCGAGATCGACGAGACAGGGATCGCCCACCCCTTGGGCGTCTTTCTCGACCGGGTTGCCGCAGCCGGTGGCGCACTGCATGTCTCGCTGGATGTCGATTTCATCGACCCTTCCGCCGCGCCCGGCGTGGTGACCACCGTGCCCGGCGGGGCCACCGTGCGCGAGGCCCATCTGGTGATGGAGATGCTGCATGACACCGGCCTCATGACCTCGCTCGATCTGGTCGAGTTAAATCCCTTTCTCGATGACCGGGGCCGCACGGCGCAACTGATGGTCGATCTGGCCGCCTCGGCTCTGGGACGGCGCGTGTTCGACCGGCAAACCCGTGCCTATGGCTGATCACCCTTTCCCTGTTCCGCAACCGCTCACTCTCACAGGACTCACTCCATGCTGACCCCTTCTGCCAAGGCGCTGGTGCCTTTCGTCTCTGTCGATCACATGATGGGGCTGGTACATCACATCGGCCTGCCCCGCGTTCTGCGCGAACTGGCGGATTGCATCGAGGATGACTTCCGCCGCTGGCCGCATTTCGACAAGACGCCGCGCGTGGCCAGCCATTCGGATGTCGGGGTAATCGAGTTGATGCCCACATCTGACGGGGAACTTTACGGGTTCAAATACGTGAACGGCCATCCCGGCAATATGCGGTCCGGGCTGCAAACCGTCACGGCTTTCGGAATGCTGGCGCGGGTGGACAATGGATATCCGGTGCTGTTGTCGGAAATGACCCTGCTGACGGCGATCCGCACGGCGGCCACCTCGGCGATGGCCGCGCGGCATCTGGCACCGAAAGGGGCCACGACCATGGCGATGATCGGCAATGGCGCGCAGTCAGAGTTCCAGTGCGTCGCAATGCAGGCCATCTGCGGGATCAGCCATATCCGGCTTTACGACATCGACCCCGTCGCGACGGCCAAGGCCGCGCGCAATCTGGCTGGTTCGGGTTTGCAGATCACCGCATGCTCCAGCCCGGAAGAGGCGATCCTCGGCGCGCAGATCATCACGACCAGTACCGCCGACAAGCAATACGCCACGATCCTGACCGACAACATGGTGGGCGCGTGCGTGCATATCAACGCGATCGGCGGGGACTGCCCCGGCAAGACGGAACTGCATCCCGATATCCTGCGTCGATCCTCGATCTTTGTGGAATATCCCGAACAGACCCGGATCGAGGGCGAGATACAGCAACTCGCCCCGGACCATCCTGTGACAGAGCTTTGGGAGGTCATCACGGGCAAGGCGGCAGGCCGTACAGAGTCCCGCCAGATCACGCTTTTCGACAGCGTTGGCTTTGCGATCGAGGATTTCAGTGCCCTGCGCTACATCCGTGACCGTATAGTCGGCACGCCCTACTTCAAGCCGCTTGATCTGCTGGCCGACCCTGACGACCCGCGCGATCTGTTCGGGATGCTGGCACGGGCCACCCCTTCCGACGTCATCTGAGCTTTGCCGCACATCCGCTTGATACAAAAAGAAAAAGGAGGGATGCACGCATCCCTCCAGTTTCACGGATCAGGCTCAATCTGTTGACCGCTCGGTACGTCTCGCCTGCGTCCCGATCCGCGCGGGGCAAGCGCACCTGCCCCGGATATCGCAGGTTTCCATCAGGAAATCCCACAACGTATAAGCGACGGTCGCCGTAAAGCGCACGTCAATCCTCTTAGCTGCACCCGCTTGTCGCGCCGCAGGTGTTGCACTTCATGCAAGTGCCGTTGCGCACCAGCGTGTAGTTGCCGCAATCGCCGCAGGCCTCGCCTTCATAGCCCTGCATCTTGGCTTTGGTGCGGGCATCCATCGTGACGGTGCCGCTGGCCATTGCCGTGGTCGTGGTCACGCTGGCCGAGGCACGGAAGCTGGCTTCGGGGACGAGCGTCTGCAGCGCCGAAACAGGATCGGTGCCGGTCCGCATCAGCTCGTTCATGCCGTTCTGGCCACCTTGAAAGACCACCAGTTCCTGCGGGAGACGCTTGCGCAGATAACCGGTCGAGCTGATCTGCTTGAGCACCTCAAGGCTGCGCGAGGCTGCGTTTTCCGAGATTTCCGAGACGTTGGATACGCCCTCTTCCTCGCCCCGGCCCAGATCGTCGAAGCTGGCGCCCTGCGGCTTCACATGGGCCAGATCGGTGCGGTCCAGATAGGACACGGCCAGTTCGCGGAAGATGTAATCAAGGATCGAGGTCGCATTCTTGATCGAGTCATTGCCCTGCACCAGACCGGCCGGTTCGAACTTGGTAAAGGTGAAGGCATCCACGAACTCCTCCAGCGGCACGCCATACTGAAGACCCACGGACACGGCGATGGCGAAGTTGTTCATCATCGCCCGGAAGCCCGCACCTTCCTTGTGCATGTCGATGAAGATCTCGCCCAGCTGACCATCGGCATATTCACCGGTGCGCAGATAGACCTTGTGACCGCCGACGATGGCCTTCTGGGTGTACCCCTTGCGCCGCTCGGGCAGCTTTTCGCGGCCACGGGCGATTTCCTTGATGATGATCTTCTCGACGATCTTCTCGGCGATGACAGCGGCCTTTTCCTGCGCCGAACCGGTTTCGAGGATTTCCAGCGCCTCGTCATCATCCTCGACCAGCGCAGATGCCAACGGCTGGCTGAGCTTCGAGCCGTCACGATACAGCGCGTTGGCCTTGACCCCCAGTTTCCAGCTCAACTCATAGGCTTTCTGGCAATCGGTGATCGTCGCATCGTTGGGCATGTTGATCGTCTTGGAGATCGCGCCCGAGATGAAGCTTTGCGCCGCAGCCATCATGTAGATGTGGCTGTTCACACTCAGATACCGCTTGCCCTTCTTGCCGCAGGGGTTGGCGCAATCGAAGATGTGGTAGTGCTTGGGGTCCAGATGCGGCGCGCCCTCAAGGGTCATGGTGCCGCAGACATAGTCGTTCGCCGCTTCCACATCGGCCTTGCTGTAGCCCAGATGGCGCAGCAGATCGAAGGTCGGATCGTTCAGCTTCTCGGCCGGGATACCCAGCACGTTCTGGCAGAACTCGGTTCCCAGCGTCCACTGGTTGAAGACGAAGCGGATGTCGAAGGCCGATCCCAGCGCGCTTTCCACCTTTTCGATCTCGCGTGGGCCAAAGCCGTGTCCGATCAGGCTGGTGGTGTTGATGCCGGGCGCGTTGCCGATGCTGCCGTGACCGACGGCATAGGACACGATCTCTTCGATCTGGGCCGAACCATAGCCCAGCTTTTCGAGGGCGGCTGGCACCGAGTGGTTGATGATCTTGAAATAGCCGCCTCCGGCCAGTTTCTTGAACTTCACCAGCGCAAAGTCTGGCTCGATCCCCGTGGTGTCGCAATCCATCACCAGACCGATGGTGCCTGTGGGCGCGATCACCGAGACCTGAGCGTTGCGGTAGCCGTGCTTCTCTCCCAGACGCAGCGCCTCGTCCCAAGAGGACATGGCCAGATCGACCAGTCGGGGATCGGGGCAGTTGGCGTGATCCAGCGGCACCGGCTTGGTGGCCAGAGCCTCGTAGCCATCGGTGGCGCCGTAAGCGGCGTTGCGATGGTTGCGGATGACGCGCAGCATGTGCGTGCTGTTGCGCTTGTAGCCGTTAAAGGCCCCCAGCTCGCCCGCCATCTCGGCCGAGGTGGCATAGGACACGCCGGTCATGATCGCGGTCAGTGCAGCACACATGGCGCGCCCCTCGTCGCTGTCATAGCCCAGACCCATGTTCATCAGAAGGCCGCCGATATTGGCATAGCCCAGCCCCAGCGTGCGGAACTCATAGGACAGCTGCGCGATCTCCTTGGAGGGGAACTGCGCCATCATCACGCTGATCTCCAGCGTCACGGTCCACAGACGGGTGGCGTGCATGTAGTCTTCGACCTGGAACACACCGTCCTTGTAGAAGGTCAGCAGGTTCATGGACGCAAGGTTGCAGGCCGTGTCGTCAAGGAACATGTATTCCGAACAGGGGTTCGACCCGCGGATCGGCCCGTCTTCCGGGCAGGTGTGCCAGTCATTGACCGTGTCATGATACTGTATGCCCGGGTCGGCGCAGGCCCATGCGGCATGGCCGATGTCTTCCCACAGATCACGCGCCTTGATCGTCTTGGCGACCGAGCCATCGGTGCGGCGGATCAACTCCCAATCGGCGTCGTTTTCAACGGCCTTGAGGAAGGCATCCGTCACGCGGACCGAATTGTTCGAGTTCTGACCCGACACAGAGGCATAGGCCTCGGAATCCCAGTCGGTGTCATAGGTCGGGAATTCGATCGAGCCATAGCCTTGCTTGGCGTAATCCAGCACGCGCTTGACATAGGTTTCGGGGATCATGACCTTCTTCGCGCTGCGGATCGCGTCCTTCAGCTGCGGGTTCTTGGACGGATCAACGGAATCTTCCGAGCTGCCGTCCCATGCCTTGATCGCGGCGAAGATGGCGTTCAGCTTCTGCTCGTGCATCTTGGAGCCGGCAACGATGCTGGCAACCTTCTGCTCCTCTTTCACCTTCCAATTGATGTATTCCTGAATATCGGGGTGGTCGGCATCGACGATCACCATCTTGGCCGCGCGGCGCGTGGTGCCGCCCGACTTGATCGCGCCAGCGGCACGGTCACCGATTTTCAGAAAGCCCATAAGGCCTGAGGATTTGCCGCCACCCGACAGCCGCTCGCCATCGGCGCGGAGCGACGAGAAGTTGGTGCCGGTGCCGGAGCCGTATTTGAACAGACGCGCCTCGCGGACCCACAGGTCCATGATGCCGCCATCGCCCACCAGATCGTCCTTGACCGACTGAATGAAGCAGGCATGCGGCTGCGGATGCTCATAGGCGCTGGTGGATTTGGTCAGCTCTTTGGTCTGGTAATCCACATAGTAATGCCCCTGCGACGGGCCATCGATGCCATAGGCCCAGTGCAGGCCGGTGTTGAACCACTGCGGGCTGTTGGGTGCGGCGCGCTGGGTGGCCAGCATGAAACGCATTTCGTCGAAATAGGCGCGGGCATCTTCCTCGGTGGTGAAATAACCACCCTTCCAGCCCCAATAGGCCCAGGCCCCCGCCAGACGGTCGAACACCTGCTTGGACGAAGTTTCGCCCGTCTTTTCGGTCTTGTCCGAGGCAGGCACCGAGCGCCACAGGAACTCGGGCACGCCCTCTTCGGGCACCTTCTTCAGTTTGACCGGAATGCCGGCCTTGCGGAAATACTTCTGCGCTATGACGTCAGAGGCCACCTGCGACCAGCTGGAAGGCACTTCGACCTCGTCCAGACGGAAAACGACCGTGCCATCGGGGTTGCGGATCTCGGATGCAGTCTTGACGAAATCGAGCTCCGCATATGCGTCCTGCCCGGCTTTCGTGAATTTTCTCTCGATTTTCATGACTTGCCTCATCTCATAGCTTTAAATTTCCGATCCCGCGTCATTGCGCGACACCGTCGGACCGAAACATGAAGGACAAGGCTACCCTGTGGCTTGCCTCATCAATGAGGCAGTCCATCCTGCGGATCAGTTTGGCGGCCTCCACATTGCGTGAGCCACCTCTGCCCGATCTGGTTTTTGTTTGTCCCTCGCCGCGGCCCTTATACTCAACACAACATCTAGTGGGTCGCTCTCTCGGCTTACACAATCTGACGTATGAAGGGCGGCATCGTCAACTTAAGATTTTACCCAACTGACAAGAAAATACGCTTGACCCAGATTTTAAGCGAGTCGCGCCGCAGTCGTGTGACGCGCGGGATTTCGGCGGCACTGGGGACAGCTTTGTGGATATGAGTTGAAAGCCGTTGATTTCGGCCCTCTTACTCCCCATTTCTCAGAAGTTGGCTTCAGTCTGGCATTGTTGCACCCCAAGGTGCGCGCATCCGGGCAAATCGCCGGATGATGCGGAAAGGACACGGGGCAACCACCACATGTTGATGGCAGTTCGATTCTCTCGGCCCAACTCAGTGACTTCCGCATCGCGTGATCGTTTCCAGATCATGTGCCTGATCGCACCGCTGATCCTGATACTGGCGGGCTGCGCACCGGCCCCGCCAACGCCCGCCCCAGCGGCTGGCCCCCTGCCCGAAGTCGTGGCGCGGTTCGAAACCCCGCCTGCCCGTCTGGTCACCGCATTGGAGCAGCTGTGCACAACGCCAGCCCAGCGGATCACGCGCCCCGCCGCTGGTGTGATCGAATGCCGGATGCTGCTGGGGCCCGAGGCCACGGCAGGTGCGATCCTGCGCTATGACGGCACGGTCGAGCGTTTGCCGGAAAGCGTGGTGCGGTTACGGGTGACAGAAGATGCGCAAGGATACCTGCTGGCCAGCGCAGCCTATCTGGAGGTGCCAAGGGCGGCGGGTGATGTGTTGCGCGTCGTCTTTCCCGATCCCGCGATGGACCGCAGAATGGCCCGCGTGCTCGAAAATCTCGGCGGCACGCTGCAATGAAATTTGCGTCTCTGGTGAAGATGGTCGGGGCGGAGAGATTCGAACTCCCGACCCTCTGTTCCCAAAACAGATGCGCTACCAGACTGCGCTACGCCCCGGACCGACCCCGCATCTAAACTGCCCGCGCGGGTTTGAAAAGCCCTTAACGCGGGCGAAGGACAATGCCCGTGCGGTTTTTTCCTCAGCAGGGCCAGGCGGCTGTTGCGGCGGCAAAGGCGGGATGGCGCATCTGGCTGCCGACGGTGATTCCCATCGCCCGTGCCAGACCGCCGTTGATCTCGAGAACGGTCAAAACACCGCTGCCGCCATCAATCGTCGTCTCGTCACCGGGGATCGCCTCGTGATGCACATGGCGCACCACCCCAGCCTCATCCGTGAAGATCATGTCGAGCGGGATCAGCGTATTGCGCATCCAGAAAGTCGCCCGCTGCGGGCGATCATAGATGAACAGCATCCCCGTGCTGCGGGGCATGGATTCGCGGAACATCAGCCCCTGACTGCGGGTCTGGGGCGTATCGGCCAGTTCGACGGAAAACCGCGCCTGCCCCCAGTCGCCACGCAGCAAGACCGTATCAGCACGGCAGGCGGGTTCCGCCTTTTCCTGTGTCGTCGCAGAGGTTTGTGCCTGCGCCCCGATCTGACCCGCGCCGCCGATCAGCCCGAGAAGGCCAAGAACCAGCAGCGCGCGTCGGATCATGCCAAGCGCGCCTTGACCGCCGCTTCCCAAGCACAGACCTCGGTCGCCATGCGTCCGCGTTTGCCCTCGATCACCCGCAGGCATACAGCCTCGCCAGGTTGAAGATCCGCCAGACCCGAGCGCCGCAGCACTTCGATATGGATGAAAACGTCCTCGTGGCGCCCAAAGACATTCGCGAACCCGAACCCCTTGGCCTTGTCGAACCATTTCACCCGCGAGGGTTCAAGCGGTGCGTTGCGCATCACTTCGGGGTCGATTTCCTCGAAATCCGCCAACATCGCCGCGTCGCTTCCGGCGGGCGGCTCGATATGGAACACTTCGACCGCCTGGACACCACGCGCGGTATCCTGAACGTCGATCTCGATCCTGGCCCCGTCGGCAACGGAACTCTGTCCGAAGTTCCGAAGCACGTTGGCATGCAGCAAAATGTCAGGGCCACCTTCGTCGGCGACTACAAACCCAAAGCCCTTTACAGGGTCAAACCACTTAACCGATCCAGACACTCTGCGGGTCGATGTCACATCATGTGTCACTTGAGCACCCACATCCGGTTTTTACTTTTCTCACAACGTTCATGACGCAAGTGTGTAGTATTGTTCAAGCCAAAAAAACCAAGCATTCTTGGTGCCTGCCATTCACGCGACGTGAATGTCATGGGTTTAACCGTTCGATTTTCCAAGCATCTGCAGGGGATTCGCGGCGCCAGACGAAGCGGTCATGCAACCTGAACGCCCCGTCCGCCCAGAATTCGATTTCGACAGGATCTATCCGGTAGCCGCCCCAATAAGGTGGACGATCCGGATTTGGCCCCTTCAGCGCCGTGATCTTGGCCACTTCGGCCAGCAGCGAAGCACGAGACCCCAAGGGACGCGACTGCCGTGACGCCCAAGCGCCCAGTCTGCTTTTCAGGGACCGCGAGCGATAGTATTCATCCGCCTTCGGCCCGTCTTCCTTGCTGACCAGCCCACGGACACGGATCTGGCGGTGCAGCGATTTCCAGTGCATCACGAAGGCGGCCTTGCCGGCCCCGTCCAGTTCCCTCGCCTTGGCGCTTTCATAGTTGGTGTAGAACACAAAAGCCGCAGGCTCGATTTCCTTTAGCAAGACCATGCGCGCATTGGGCAGGCCGTCGGCATCGACGGTCGACAGCGCTATAGCGTTGGAATCGTTGACTTCGCTCTGCTCTGCCTCGGCAAGCCAGCGCCGGGCGATGTCGAAAGGATCGTCACCGGCAAAGATACCCTCACGGTCACTCATCATCTGTGCCTTTTTCAACCATGCGTTCCACACTTATACCTTACTGTCGGGCTGTCCATCTTGATGTAACGTCACAAACGGCCAAAAGGTTTCACCGCGCGGAAGATTTTTTTGGACACTGCGGGCGCCGGACTTTGCGGCCGGGGGTCCGCACCTGCCCTTGATGCGTCAGTTGCAATCCCCTAAAGGGATTGAAGCAATCACCTTGGGCAGGAATTCCGCAATGTCAAACACACTTATGGCCGGCAAGCGCGGTCTTATCATGGGGCTTGCCAATGACAAGTCGATCGCATGGGGCATCGCCAAGGCCTGTGCGGATGCAGGGGCCGAGATGGCCTTCAGCTATATGGGCGAGGCGTTCCGCAAACGCGTGGCTCCTCTGGCCGAAAGCATCGGTGTCACCACACTGATTGATTGTGACGTGTCCGACATGGACTCGGTCGATGCCGCCTTCGCCGAGATCGAAAAGACCTGGGGCAAGCTGGATTTCCTGGTCCATGCCATCGGCTTTTCCGACAAGAACGAATTGCGCGGGCGCTATGTCGATACCAGCCGCGACAACTTTCTGATGACCCTCGATGTCAGCTGCTACAGCTTCACCGCCGTGATGCAACGCGCCGAAAAGCTGATGAAGAATGGCGGCAGCGCCCTGACCCTGACCTATTATGGCGCCGAACAGGTCATGCCCCATTACAATGTGATGGGTGTGGCCAAGGCCGCGCTGGAGGCTTCGGTGAAATATCTGGCCGAGGATCTGGGCAAGGACGGCATCCGGGTGAATGCGATCAGCGCCGGCCCGATCAAGACGCTGGCCGCCAGCGGCATCGGCGATTTCCGCTATATCCTGAAATGGAACGAGCTGAACTCGCCCCTGCGCCGCAATGTAACGATCGAGGATGTGGGCAAATCCGCGCTCTATCTGCTGTCCGATCTGGGATCGGGTGTCACGGGCGAGAACCTGCATGTGGATGCAGGCTACCATGTCGTCGGCATGAAGGCCGTGGACGCCCCCGATATCGACGCCGTGACCGGGCGCAAGGACGCCTGACCCGCCAGCCTCAGCACAAGGACAGATGCCATGACCGACCGCCTGCCCCACGAAAAAGGTTTTCACATCAGCTGGGACCAGATCCATCGCGACAGCCGCGCTCTGGCCTGGCGGTTGCAGGGCTATGGGCCCGACAACGGCGCATGGCGCGCAGTCGTGGCCATCACCCGCGGCGGCATGGCGCCCGCGATGATCGTCAGCCGCGAACTGGATATTCGCGTGGTGGATACGATCTCGATCAAGTCCTATGACCACCAGAGCCAGTCCGAGGCCAAGGTGCTGAAAGCGCCCGACGCAGACCTGATGGGGGACGGCACCGGTATCCTTATCGTCGATGATCTGGTGGACAGCGGCAAAACGCTTGAGGTCGTGCGCCGCATGTACCCCAATGCCCATTTCGCCACTGTCTATGCCAAGCCCAAGGGCCGCCCGCAGGTGGATACCTTCATCACCGAAGTCAGCCAGGACACCTGGATCTTCTTCCCCTGGGACATGGCGTTGCAATATGTCGAACCCTATCGCGGCCGCGACTGATCGGCGGGGTCCGCACGCCCTGCTGTTTCTTCTTGCTCCAAATATCCATTCCCGCGTCCTCCACCCGCGCGGCGCTCAAGGAAGGCTCCCATGACCCAGACCCGCACCGCCGCGACATTCGCCCCCCCGGTGATGGAGGCGCGGCGCTGGCTGGACGGGGTCAGCTTCCCGGCGGATCGCCCGCTGATCAATGTCAGCCAGGCCGCTCCGGTCGAGTTGCCACCGCTGGCCATGCGCGAGGCGATCGCCGATGCCGCGATCAATACCGCGCAGGCGCATCTTTACGGCCCCGTTCTTGGCAGCCCCGAATTGCGCGCCGAGGTCGCAGCCCGCACAGCCCGCCTTTACGGCGGCATCGTAGAACCGGCACAGGTCGCCATCACCTCGGGCTGCAATCAGGCCTTCAACGCGGCGATCATGGCCCTCACCACCGAAGGGGATGAGGTTATCCTGCCAACCCCTTGGTATTTTAATCATAAAATGTGGCTCGACATGGCTGGTGTCACCGCTGTGCCGCTGCCGACAGGGGCGGATATGCTGCCCGACCCCGATCACGCGGCCGCCCTGATCACCCCGCGCACCCGCGCGATCACACTGGTCAGCCCGAACAACCCCGCCGGCGTCGAATATCCTGCCAGTCTGATCCGCGCCTTTGCCGATCTGGCCCGCCGCAACGGCATCGCATTGATCGTGGACGAGACCTATCGCGATTTCCATTCGATCAGCGGGCCTGCCCATGATCTTTTCACCGATGCCGCGTGGGACGATACGCTGATCCAGCTCTATTCCTTCTCCAAGGCCTACCGCCTGACCGGGCACCGCGTGGGCGCCATTCTGTCCAGCCCAGCCCGTCTGGCCGAGGTCGAGAAGTTCCTTGATACAGTCACCATCTGCCCCAACCAGTTGGGCCAGATCGCGGCGCTTTGGGGCATGCGGCATCTGGACCAATGGCTCGCGGGCGAGCGGGACGAGATCCTGTCGCGCCGCGCAGCGATCGAGGCGGGCTTTCCGCGTCTGGCCGCGCAGGGCTGGGCCTTGCGCGGTGTGGGTGCCTATTTCGCCTATGTCGCGCATCCTTTCGACCTGCCCTCGGACCGGCTGGCCCAGCATATGGTCAAGGCGGCAGGTGTGTTGGCCCTGCCCGGCACGATGTTTGTGCCCGAAGGCGATCCCAGCGGCGCACGGCATCTGCGGATTGCCTTTGCCAATGTGGATGCGGCTGGCATCGGCACGCTGTTCGACCGGCTGGCGGATCTGCGGGTGTGACCCGCCATCGGCGGGGCCGATCCGGCCTTGCCCCGCGCGGATGCAGCGCGTAGACAGTTTCAACTCGAAAACACCCGGAAAGAGGCGATTTATGGCACGTGGCGGTATCACGAAATTTCTGGTCTGGACCCTGCTTGGCCTGCTGATTGTCGGGCTTGCCGGATTTGGCGCGACAAACCTGTCGGGGGCGGCGCGTTCAATCGGGTCGGTAGGCGATCAGGAGATCAATATCGACGAATATGCCCGCGCCCTGCAGGAGGAGATCCGCGCCATCGAGGCGCAGACCCGTCAGCCGCTGAGCTTTGCCGAGGCACAGGCCTTCGGACTGGACCGCAACGTGCTGGCCCGTCTGGTGACGGCTGCGGCACTGGACAATGAGGCCGCGCGCCTGGGAATTTCGGTTGGTGACGAAGTTGTGGCGGATCAGATCCTTCAGATCCCTGCATTCCAGTCGATCAATGGCGAATTCGACCGCGAGGCCTATCGCTTTGCCCTGCAACAGGCCGGATTGAACGAAAGCCGGTTCGAGGATCAACTCCGCCGTGAGACCGCGCGCAGCCTGCTGCAAGGTGCCATGGTGCAAAGCGCCGTGATGCCGCAGACCTATGTGGATACGCTGATCGCCTTTGCGGGGGAACGGCGCGCGTTCTCTTGGGCCACGCTGGATGCAAGTCAGCTTGAGGCCCCTGTGGGGGCACCGACCGAAGAGCAGCTGCTTGCATGGTACGAGGCCAATCCCGAGGTGTTCACGACACCGGCCGCCAAGCGGATCACCCTGGCCGCGCTGACCCCCGACATGATCCTTGACCAGGTCACCATCGACGACACGGCCTTGCGGGCCGAATATGACGCCCGCGCGAATGATTACAACACGCCGGAGCGACGGCTGGTCGAGCGTCTGGCCTTTGCCAATGACGCAGCGGCCGAAGCGGCGATCGCGGCCCTGACAGCGGGTGAGACCGATTTCGAAACGCTGGTGCAGGATCGCGGCCTGACGCTGGCCGATGTGGATCTGGGCGATGTGCCGCTGGCTGATCTGGGTGCCGCCGGCGAGGCTGTCTTTGCCGCCGAAGTGGGCGCCGTGGTCGGGCCATTCCCCAGTTCGCTGGGACCGGCACTGTTCCGGGTGAACGGTGTTCTGGGCGCGCAGAACATCACCTTCGAGGAGGTGCGCGACGATCTGGCCGCTGAACTGGCCCCCGACCGCGCCCGCCGCGTGATCGAGGCACAGGCCAGCGGGATCGACGACATGCTGGCCGGTGGTGCCACACTGGAGGAACTGGCCGCCGATACGGATATGCAGATGCAGACCCTCGACTGGTCGGAAGAGGTGGATGCGGGCATCGCCGCCTATCCCGCTTTCCGCCGTGCGGCGGCCGCCTTGGACGCCGATGATTATCCCACGCTGATCGAACTGGACGATGGTGGTGTATTCGCCATGCGTCTGGAGGAAGAACTGGAACCGCGCCTTCTCCCGCTGGAGGAGATGCGCGACGAGGCCGTGGCCGGATGGCAGGCGGACGAGACGTTGCGCCTGCTGCGCACCCGCGCCGAGGCTGTCGTGGCCGGCTATGCCACGACCGGCGATCTGGCCGCTGAAGGCCTGACGGTGACCGAAGAGCGCGACATCACCCGCGATCAGTTCATTCCCGGCACAGCCCCCGGTTTCCTGAATCGCGTGTTCCAGATGGCACCCGGCGATCTGGCCGTGATCGACGGCCCGGCCGAGGGTGCGGGCCCCACAGTCCTGATCGTGCGGATGGATGAGGTGCTGCCCGCAGACGAGACGGATCCCGGCGTGTCGGCGCTGCGCGAACGTCTGTCCGAAAGCGGCCGCGCAGGACTGGCTCAAGACCTGTTTCAGGCCTATGTCGGACAGTTGCAGACGCAGGCTGGCGTGCAACTGGATCAGGCCGCGATCAATGCGGTGCATACCAACTTCCAGTAAGGATCGCTTCCGTGGAACTGACACCTGATTTCCAGACCTTCGCCCGCGCCTATGATGCGGGGCAGAATCAGGTCGTCTATGCCCGGCTCGCCGCCGATCTGGATACGCCCGTTTCCTTGATGCTCAAGCTGTCGGGCGCGGCCAAGGACGCGTTCATGCTGGAATCCGTGACAGGCGGCGAAGTGCGTGGGCGCTATTCGATCATCGGGATGAAACCCGATCTGGTGTGGCAGTGCCATGGCACCTCCAGCCGTCTGAACCGTCACGCGCGTTTCGATCCCGACGCCTTTGCCGATCAGACGGGTGATCCACTGGCCAATCTGCGCGAACTGATCGCGGAAAGCCGGATCGACCTGCCCGAGGGTCTGCCCGCCGCCAGTGCGGGCCTCTTCGGTTATCTTGGCTATGACATGATCCGGCTGGTCGAGAACCTGCCCGATGTGAATCCGGATCCGCTGGGCCTACCCGACGCGATGATGTTGCGCCCCACCGTGGTGGCGGTTCTGGACGGGGTCAAAGGCGATGTGACAGTCGTCTCGCCCGCATGGGTCAGTGACGGGCAATCGGCGCGGGCCGCCTATGCGCAGGCGGCCGAGCGGGTGATGGACGCGCTGCGCGATCTGGACCGCGCCCTGCCACAGGCCACGCGCGAGATGGGCGATGCGCGCGATGCGGCACCGCCGGTCTCGAATTTCTCGCATGCCGCCTATCTGGCGGCTGTGGAGAAGGCCAAGGATTATATCCGCGCTGGCGACATCTTTCAGGTCGTCCCTTCGCAGCGCTGGACTCAGGATTTTCCGCTCCCGCCCTTCACGCTCTATCGGTCGCTGCGGCGCACGAATCCTTCGCCCTTCATGTTCTATTTCAACTTCGGTGGCTTTCAGGTCATCGGAGCCAGCCCTGAAATCTTGGTGCGTGTCTTTGGCCGCGAGGTGACGATCCGCCCGATCGCGGGCACGCGCCCACGCGGGGCCACGCCGGAACAGGACCGCGCCTACGAGGCCGAATTGCTGGCCGACAAGAAAGAGCTTGCCGAGCATCTGATGCTGCTGGATCTGGGCCGCAACGATGTGGGCCGGGTCGCCAAAATCGGCACCGTGCGCCCGACCGAACAATTCATCATCGAGCGATACAGCCACGTCATGCATATCGTGTCGAACGTGGTGGGCGAACTGGCCGAGGATCAGGACGCGCTCAGCGCCTTTTTTGCAGGCATGCCCGCAGGCACCGTGTCCGGCGCGCCCAAGGTGCGCGCCATGCAGATCATTGACGAGCTTGAGCCTGAAAAGCGCGGGATCTATGGCGGCGGTGTCGGCTATTTCAGCGCGGGCGGCGACATGGACATGTGCATCGCCCTGCGCACCGCTATCGTCAAGGACCAGAAGCTATACATTCAGGCGGGCGGTGGCGTGGTCTATGACAGCGACCCCGAATCCGAGTATCAGGAGACGGTCCACAAATCGAACGCGATCCGGCGTGCTGCCGCCGATGCGGCGCGCTTCTCGGGCGGCAATGGTTGAGGCGGGGTAGATGCCCCGGTTGATCTTGTTCAACAAACCTTTCGACGTCTTGTCGCAATTCACCGACAAAGGCAGCGCGGACAGTCCACGCGCAACCCTGTCGCAGTTCATCGACATTCCCGGCGTCTACCCCGCAGGACGGTTGGACCGCGACAGCGAAGGGCTGCTGCTGTTGACCGATGACGGGCGTTTGCAGGCGCGCATCAGCGATCCGCGACACAAGATGGACAAGACCTATCTGGCGCAGGTTGAGGGCCTGCCCGATGCGGCGGCCCGTCAGGCGCTGCGCGCGGGCGTGACACTGAGCGATGGACCGACCCGCCCCGCCAAGGTGCGCGCAGTGCCGGAACCCGACTGGCTCTGGCCACGCATTCCGCCGGTGCGGTTTCGCAAGACCGTGCCGGACAGTTGGATCGAACTGACGATTTCAGAGGGTCGCAACAGGCAGGTGCGGCGCATGACCGCCCATGTGGGGCATCCCACCTTGCGGCTGATCCGTTTGCGCGTCGGCGCGTGGTCGCTCAGAGATTTGCCCCCCGGCCAGTGGTGCGAGGCTCCCCTGCCCTGACCGGTCAGTCTGCCGGATCAAGCACCGCCGACACAGGGGCCAGCGCGACACGTTGCGCCCGATCCTGCAATCCCCACAGCAGCAGCGCCGAGATCGTGTCCGGGCGCAGACGGCCCATCATGATCACGCCCTCACCATCTGTGGCTTGCAACCCTCCGGCCTGCTGACCGGCTTTGAACGCGCCCTGATCAAGGAACCGCCGGATGGCGGCTGCATCCTGACCGGCCCCATCGAAATCGCGGAAGACCGTGGCCGATGGCACGCCATCGCGCGCGGCTTGACGTTGAGCGGTGTTCAGCCCGTTGGGCAGCATGACCAGACCATAGCCGCGCTGACCCAGGATCGCGGATACCTGCTCGGACACCGTTCGGCTGGTCTGAAACCCGGTCGCATCGCCCTCCAGCACGGCCACCGCATCGGGAACAGCCGCAAGCGACACCTCCATCGCCACTTCGGCATCTTGTGGTGTGGAATCAGGGGCAAGGTCCACCAATGCCATGACCTCGAATCCCGCCGCGCGGTAGCGGGCGGATGCTTCGGCGGCGTCGGGGCGCGCGGCGTCCACAGCAAAGGTCAGCGGATAGGGAAAGTCG
>Ga0209347_1003924_pt1 | contig 16403 bp, 13 predicted proteins | sample AutmiccommuBRH23_FD_187382 | JGI IMG/M metagenome (GOLD analysis project Ga0209347, IMG submission 187382) | Deep subsurface microbial communities from Mt. Terri, Switzerland - Autotrophic microbial communities BRH/23 (SPAdes) (version 2) | ecosystem: Environmental > Aquatic > Deep subsurface >...
AGGTAAGTAGCCCGGGGGACTTTCACCCCCAGGCCCTCTCAGAACCGGACGTGAACCTCTCAGCTCATCCGGCTCCCATCATCCAGCCCCAGGGAGAATCCCCATTTTCCAATGCACAAAAAGTTCCGGTTCACGCCTGGCAATTCTGCCAAGCCAGTTCTCGGCCCGTCGTCTATGTCTGGTAAGTTTCTTATATTTTCGTCTTGCCCAATGGACTAAGGCTCGATTCATGTGCCGGAGTACGGAGTACAATTCCGATTTGTAAAAGCGCCCATAGTAATTAACCCATCCTCTAAGAATTGGATTAAACATATGAGCCAAGTCCTCAAGTGTTTTATCTGGCTTTAAGTGAATTCTCCAGTCATGAATTGTTTGTTGCATGGCTGTCTTCGCTTTACTACTGACTGCCGGTGTGAAGTTAATAAAGAGCTTACCAAACTTATTCTTTGACCTTCTGGGTCTAAATGTGTATCCTAGAAAGTCAAACTTTGTATCAGGATAATTCCCTCTTCTATCATCATCCTTGCAGTAGACTATTCGCGTTTTGGTCGGGTGCAGTTCTAAGCCACACTCCGCAAATCGCTTTTCCAGATTTCCTCTGAGAGACTCTGCATCTTTTCTGCTGCGGCAGTGCGCAACACCATCATCGGCGTAACGAGCAAATGGTATTCCCGGATGATGCTTTGCCATCCACTTGTCAAATGCATAATGCAAAAACAGATTAGCCAGAATTGGGCTTATGACCCCTCCTTGGGGCGTTCCCTTACTTCGTTCCTTGACCGTTCCATCAGGCATTTGAAAGGGGGCTATTAGCCACCTCTGGATGTAAAGAATTACCCACGGGTTGTCCGTATGTTTACGAACTGCCTTCATCAACAACTCGTGATCGATATTGTCAAACAGCCCTTTAATGTCAAATTCAAGCAGCCAGTTATACTCCCAACACCGTTTTCGAGTAACTGCCAGAGCATTGGCAGCCGACCTTCCCGGTCGATACCCATAAGAATCCGGGTGAAAGTACGGTTCCACTTGTGGCTCAAGGTAGATTTTGACTACCATCTGAGCCACCCTGTCAGCTACGGTGGGCACACCTAGAATCCTCGTCCCTCCGTTTTTCTTTGGTATTTCTACCGCCTTTACTGGTGGAGGGAAATAGCTGCCGGAAGACATCCTGTTCCAAATCTTATAGAGGTTGTTCTTCAAATCTTCCTCAAATGCTTTCAGGCTTTCACCATCAATACCAGCAGCACCCTTGTTCGTTTTTACTCTCTGAAATGCTTCCAGTACTATGTGTTTGGAAATTTCATAAGGCTTTGTTTTGTTCATTGGTTCCTCCCTCACGGTTGACCGCTGTTCAAAACTGGATAATACAATCCCTTCGCTTCACTCCCGTTACAGAAGCTTCATCACTACTACGGATTGTTCCGCCCCTGCACTCCGCATCGATACTCTCACCCTTGCGGGACCTCCGCTTGTGGTTTTCTCTTGGCATCGAAGTACAGGTTCCCACGTTCCACACAGAAGCCTGTGCTAAGTTCACGCCGCCTCCATACCGGTCACCATCCGGGCAGTAATCAGGTATCTCCCGGACTTCTCCCAGGTTAACGACTCCCCCCTGGTTTTGATGACGTCCATACGCTTTCGATACTTTATCAGCGGTTCACTTGTGTTCGTCTCCACAGCACTCACCTGACGAAGTCAAGCCTCGCCTTTTCCTTAACGCTCACTACCGTGGCTTTTGACCAAAGCAGCTTAAGGTGGTTTGGAATCTCTACCTGTATAGCGATTCCGAGGGGCCTACCCTCATCTTCTGTGCAGCATAGCTGCAGTTCAAGCGACAATTCTTGCCGCTTGAATGCGCCTTCGTGGCGCACTATCATCGGCAAACCGATGATAGTTCACTGCCTCGTAGTTGCCTTCCGCCGTTTTGCGACGAATCGCGTCGAATGTCCAGTCGACCTCATTCAGGTAAATATTAGCAGCTAATGGAGAAAATGGCCCGCCTTGCGGAACGCCGATTTTTCCTGCTGCTTTAATCACCTGTTTCACAAGGTGCATGACCTGCGGGTCTTGGACACGTTTTGCGATTTTATCCAGCAATATGCTGTGCCGTATCGTATCGAAGTAGCGGGACAGATCGACATCAATCACTGTAGTCATACGTCGCAGTACACTGCGCCGCACTTCTGACAGTGCCTGATGTGGGGAGCGTTTCGGTCGGAATCCAAACGAGTTTGGACAGAAGTCAGCCTCAAAGATTGCTTCCAGTATAAGTTTCAGCGCACCCTGTACCACACGATCTCGAATGCTCGGGATTTGTAATGTTCGCATTTTACCGTTCGCCTTCGGGATGTCCACTTTACGATTGGCTTGCGGCTGGTATGTTCCGGCTTGCAGTTCTGCTTGGATGCTTTTCAAGAACGGAATGACGCCTTCTTGCTCCACGTCATTGAAGCTTTGTCCGTCGATGCCTGGGGCACCGCCGTTTTTCTTCGCATGTTGGTACGCTTCGTGAAGGGTTGTCATCTTGGTGATGTGGGTGAATAGCCCCCAAAACCGATGCGTAGGTTCAGACTTCGCCTTTTGATAGATTCGCCGCCTTAGTTCCTGCAAATTGATGGGTGTTTTTGTCATGGCACCCTTGCCTCCTTTGGTCGTGCGAAATGTCTACAGGTTCGGACCCTTCCCTCCCCACGTGTTTTACTGCACGCGGATCTACAGTACTACGATCCGTTCCGCCACCCTGACACCTGCCGATCCCACTTCCCGATCACGGTTATAGGGACGGCCTCCTCGATGAGATTTCTTCACCGGGTGCCGAGGGCTTCTCCAGTTTCCACAGCATCTTTCCCTCCATGTCGCCGCTGATACCCCGCCGGTGAGAACTGCCGTTTCAGACTCGTTTCGGTCAGTTCTTGTTGCTTTCGCACGTTATAGACCGTCTCAGCCACCGGAATTGAGTGTGACGAGGCTACATCTGCGTTCACTGTGTATTACAACCTGGAGTTTTGCCCGCGCTCCTATGAGCACGATGTCAGAGGGCTCCACCATCTCGCTTTCGCTCCACGGTGCCTCTCAGGCTACGGGAGGGGAGTCTTTTTCTCCCGGTCGGACTTTCACCGACTAGATGTTGTGTCCTTAGCTGGACACGCCTATCAGCCATCTTTTAACGTACACTGACAACGCTTTTTCGGGAGCATCGATGCGATTCGAGATAATCAAATAGGCGCTGCGGTATTTGGCTGGCTGCTCGGTAGCCGGGTCATCCGGTAAGATCCTTTCTTCATATTCTTTTTCATCTTCTTTTAAACGGATGGCCACAACGGCAGCGATTGGCATATAGCGTTTTTTAACAACTTTTTTAGAAACAGAAGAACACTGGGCAATAAGGCCAATGACGTACAAAAAAGATAACATCCAGGTAGGAACGCCGCGTACTTTATTAATTCCAGCCTGGGTTAAAAGGTTTGCTAATTGTTATTTTTTTACAACAACTACATTACTCATGTTAAAAAAACCACCCGTACCGGACAGTAATCCGAAAACGGGTGGTTTATTCTTTCAGCTATTTCTACTCCTTTAATAGCCCATCAGAGTTAATATGGTGTCCCAATATTTTTATTTCTTCTTTACCTGCTGGTTTAAATAAAGTTAAATTTTCTATAGCTGAGTACTTGGAATACTTCACCGTATATTGAAGTGAATAATATGTACCACTATTACCTGTTCCAACTTGTTTATTTACCTTCCAGCCCTCAAGCTTGTATGATTCTAAATTTCCTAATTTTTTATTTAATAATTCTAATGAATTTTTCCATTCATCCTTTTTTACCTTCTCAAAGAACTTATCAGAATAAAAAGACATACTATTTTCGTACTCTCTATTTTTTATATTTTCATAGAACTCTGTCACGACAGCCTCTGTTTCACCTTTTTCTTTGGCTATATTGCATCCTGATAATAATCCTATTAATAGAAATGTGATAGAGATAATCAAAATACCACTTACTTTTTTCATAAAAACCTCCAATAAAACTGTAATTTCAGTAATTAATTGTACCTCGCCTTTGTTTTATCATTCAGAGTAAAACGGGGTCTGGCTTTAACTTTTAACCTATTGCTCTTTTAAATTAGTGGCTGGAATAACCCATATAACAGGTTATAAAAGATCTAACAATCAAGCCAAACTCTGGAATTATGTTCCTATATTTTCTTCCGTTAATGGCATATTCCTGCAGGAAACTAAAAAATATAAAACCACCCGCAACGGACAGTAATCCGTAAACGGGTGGTTTATTCTTTCAGCTGTTGTATCCTTACCGGCTGACCACCTACTCCACCGTCACGCTCTTCGCCAAATTCCTCGGCTGATCCACATCACAGCCCCTGGCCACCGCCATCCTGTAAGCCAGCAGCTGCAACGGCACCACAGCCAGCACCGGCGCCAGGAGGGGGTGGGTACGGGGAATCTCCAGGACGTGGTCGGCTACTTTTTCAATGTCCTTAATACCGGACATGGCCAGGGCTATCACTGTGGCGTCCCGGGCCTTGACTTCTTTGATATTGCTGACCATCTTCTCAAAGAGCTCCTGCTGGGTGGCCAGGGCTATGACCGGAACGCCTTCCACTATTAGGGCCAGGGTGCCGTGCTTGAGCTCTCCGGCGGCGTAGGCCTCGGCGTGGATGTAGGATATTTCTTTGAGCTTTAGGGCTCCTTCCATGGCCACGGTGTAGTCCAGGCCGCGGCCGATGAAGAAGGCGCTGCGGCTGAGGCGGTAGTCCTGGACGAATTGATCTATGATGTGGGAGTTGTCTAATATGACCTTTACTTTGTCGCTGAGCTTTTTTAGCTCTTTTATGATGGACCGGGCCTCGGTATCGGGAAGGGTGCCCCTCTGCTGGGCCAGGTATAGGGCCACCAGATACATGCAGGTGAGCTGGGTGGTGTAGGCCTTGGTGGAGGCCACGGCTATTTCGGGGCCGGCCCAGGTGTAGAGTATGTCATCGGCCTCCCGGGCTATGGAGCTGTCCACCACGTTGGTTACCGCCAGTGTTCTGGCACCTTTCCTCTTGGACTCTCTGAGGGCGGCCAGGGTGTCGGCGGTCTCGCCGGACTGGCTGACCACTATGACCAGGGACTTGTCGTCCACCAGGGGGTTGCGGTAGCGGAATTCCGAGGCGATGTCTATTTCCACAGGCACCCGGACCAGCTTTTCTATGATGTGTTTGCCCACCAGGCCGGCGTGATAGGCCGTGCCGCAGGCCGAGATGAATATTTTGTTTATATTGCGGATCTGTTCTGCGGTCATGCCGATCTCGTTTAGGACTATTCTGGCCCCTTCGGGGTCGATGCGTCCGCTGAGGGTGTCCTTCAGCGCCCGGGGCTGTTCGTGTATTTCCTTTAGCATGAAGTGGTCGAAGCCGCCCTTTTCGGCCTGGGCCGCCTCCCATTTGACCTCGAAAATCTGTTTATCCACCGGCCTGCCGTACTGGTCAATTACCCTGACGCCGTCGGCGGTGATGTCGGCGATCTCGCCGTCCTCCAGTATATATGTTTTGCGGGTATGGCAAAGCAGGGCGGGTATGTCCGAGGCCAGGAAATTCTCCCCGTCACCCAGTCCCACCACCAGCGGGCTGTCCTGACGGGCTGCCACCAGGCGCCCCGGCTCATCCAGGGAAAGCACCACCATGGCGTAGGAACCCTCTAATTTTCTGGTGGCGGCAATAACTGTTTCCATCAGGTCTCCCTCGTAAAACTCCTCTATCAGGTGGGGGAGCACCTCGGTATCGGTTTCGGACAGGAATTCATGCCCCTTGGAAATAAGCCATTCCTTCAGTGTCAGGTAGTTCTCTATGATCCCGTTGTGCACCACGGCAAACCTGCCCTGGCAGTCGGTGTGGGGGTGGGCGTTGGTATTGGAGGGCCGGCCATGGGTGGCCCAGCGGGTGTGGCCAATTCCGGCGGTGGCGTAAAACTCTTTGCCCTCCAGCCTGTTCCTTAGGGCATCAAGCTTTCCCACCTGCTTGTATACCTTTATTTTGTTATCCTCGGAAAGGGCGATGCCCGATGAGTCATAGCCTCTATACTCAAGTTTCTTTAATCCTCTGAGAAGTACCGGAGCAGCCAGGCCGGATCCTATATATCCAACTATTCCGCACATGTGTTTAGCCTCCCATATTCTTCCCCCATCAGGGGCAATATTATAGAAAATAAAATAGCCGCAGGCAATAAATCACCTGCGACAAAAAGCCCTTGGTCATGCCGATTGCCACCCGGGACACATTTGTCCCGGCGGTTACCCGCCGGTTTTGTTCTGTCCTTAACGGTGGTGGCCCACCGGGGAGCACCCGCCGAAAAATCGATAAACTCCCCCCTCGTCAACCGCAACTGAGAAGTGGGAGGTGGGAGGTGAAAGGTGGGCATCTTGTAGGAATTTGCAGCAGCAAATTCCCTTCACAATCTCACTTCCAACTTCTCACATCTCACTTCTCATCTGGGTTCTGGCGCTTCAATTCAGTTGTCAGGAAAAACTTGCGCCCCCGGCCTCACCTCCCATGGTTTTACATAAAAAAGCACCAGTATTAACTATTCAACCAAGGTACTTTAAATACCTTTAAACCGCTAAATTTTACTTGAGAACCCCCCTAAACCCCGAACCGAATTCTGAATTCTGGCTCCTGGCTTCTGGCTTCTGAATTCTGCTTTTCGGTCTACGCCAGTTTATTTACCACCGTGACCAGTTTATCCACCAGGCCCCGCAGTGCCCGCATGTCCCGCCCTTCGGCCATTACCCGAACCAGGGGCTCGGTGCCTGAGGGCCTTACCAGAACCCTGCCCTGACCTTCCAGTGTCTCTTCGGCCGACCGTATGGCTTCGCAAAGCGCCGGGCTGGTCATGACCACGTTTTTGTCGCCCACTTTGACATTTTCCAATATCTGGGGCAGTCTCTCCATCTGGGCGGCCAGATCGCTGAGGGGTTTCCCCTGGGACTTGATTACCGCCAAAAGGTTCAGCGCTGTGAGCAGGCCGTCACCGGTGGTGTTATGCTCCAGGAAAAGAATGTGTCCGCTTTGCTCCCCTCCGAAGGCGGCTCCGCAGCGCAGGCATTCCTCCAGCACATAGCGGTCACCCACCTTGGTTTCCATAACATTTATTCCGCTTTCCCGCAAGGCCAGGTGCATCCCCATATTGCTCATAACTGTGGCCACCACTGTGTTTTTGTGCAATTGTCCTCTTTCTTTAAGGTGGCGGGCGCAGATGACCATGATCTGGTCTCCGTCCACTATTTTTCCCCCGGAGTCCACGGCCAGCACTCTGTCGGCGTCTCCGTCAAAGCCCAGGCCCAGGTCAGCTCCGCTTTTAACCACTTTTTCCTGCAGCGCCCCCAGGTGTGTGGAACCGCAGACCCGGTTTATGTTGAGACCGTCCGGGTGGTTGAATATGGGTATTACCCTGGCTCCCAGATCTTCCAGGACCATGGGGGCCACCTGGAAGGCTGCGCCGTTGGCGCAGTCCACCACCACGGTGATTCCGGAGAGGTCCACAGCCACCGACTTTTTTAAAAAATTCATGTACCTGTTGGAGGCGTCACTGAGGTCAAGGCACCGGCCCACACCGGGTCCCGCCGGGGATGGTATGGCTGAGGGATCCTTTACCAGGGACTCTATTTGTTCCTCGGTGCTGTCCGGAAGTTTGTAGCCGCTGGGCCCGAAGTACTTTATGCCATTGTCCTCCACCGGGTTATGGGATGCGGATATAACCACCCCCGCAACGGCTCCCAGTTCCCTGGTCAGGTACGCCACCGCAGGTGTGGGCAATATTCCCGCCTTTAGCACGTCAACCCCGGCTGAGCAAATCCCGGCTGTCAGCGCAGCCTCCAGCATATCTCCTGAAATCCGGGTGTCACGGCCCACCACTATGCGGGCGCCGGATTGCCCCAAGGCCAGCACATGGGCCCCGGCCCTGCCTATTTTCATGGCCAGGTCTACGGTAAGATCCCTGTTGGCTATTCCCCGTACACCGTCAGTTCCGAACATAACACCCATAAATTTCGTATCCTCCAGACATGTGTCAGATTCCGGACAAGCCAAGAATATTATAACTTCAGGTAAACATCGTGTCAATTTGCAGTATATGCCGTCAGATGCTGCCGGTGTTCCAGGGGCCGGGATTGACCCCCGGATAAAAGCTTAATAAATAATATGAGGCCCAGGCCTTTATGGTTATAAGGCCGGGCCTGAAATAAATGGAAAAATATCTTTTACTTAATTAATTCTGTCCGGTGCCTCCGGCGGGTGGCTTTACATCACCGGTGGGTAGCTGCGGGGTCTTGGCCTTTTTAAGCTGCACGGTGACATCCACGGTGGCCGGCTTTATCTCCGCCACTCCCTGGGGAGGGCTGACACCTATTTTCACGTTGATGTCATGATCGGCCCCCTTGACATCCACATCTTCAGTCTCTATCCAGTTTATTCCGGACAGTACCGCCTGGGGGGCCACCACCAGAACCTCGGCGGGCTTTATGGTAATGCCGTCTACCTCATAATCCCTGGCCGGTGTGCCGGTTGCCCTGGCCCTGACGGGCAGCAACCTGGACGGAAGCCTGGTTATGGGCACGGTTACCTTTACTGTCTTGGGATTAACAGTCACTCCGCTTTGATCCACAATCACCGGCAGGGTCTTTTCCGCCTGGGCGGCGGCCGACTCCACATCCACCGTAAGGTTTACCTGGCTGATGGCGGCCACTTTACTCCTTGGCCCCCTGACGGTTACCGCAGCCGGGAGCACAACCGGGTCCATGGCCGTATACCCCTTGGCGGGACTTCCCTTAAGGGTGGCCTTGAGGTTAATCTGCCGCTCCACTATATCTTCCACCACGGCATTTACTCTGCCCGGCGTTACCTGGGTAATCTGGACACCCTGGGGCGCATTAACTTTCACCGGCAGATACTGTTCTCCCTCGGTTACTTTGGATAGGTCCAAAACGGCTTCAAAATCCGAGGGTGAGAGGGCGGTAACCTGCCCTCTGGTACCCTGGATCCTGACGCTGACTACACGGGGAATATCATTGCTGACCACCATGTTGTCCGGTAGACCGCGCTGAATCAGGCTTATACTCAATATCTGGTTGTGCACGGGATTCTGCTCATTGGTGGCGTAAACCCAGAGGAGCAGGGCCAGCAGCACCGATAGTATCCTCAACGACATATTCCGCCAGTCTATGCCGGCCATAGCCTCACCTCCGCAACCAGAAGGCCGCCAGGTTGCCCTGTTTGGCAGGACGCAGCGCCCCGGTCAATCTGTCTGCCAATAATTTCTCATCCAGCCCCCTGGCCAGCACACCCTCCACGGCCAGGGAAACAGTTCCTGTTTCTTCGGACACAATAACGGCCAGGCAGTCGGACTCCTCTGTTATACCTATTGCGGCCCGGTGCCTGGTTCCTAAAGACCTGCTGAGGTTCTGGGCCTGGGTAAGGGGAAGCATGCAGGCGGCCGCCATTATCCTATCCCCCCTGATGATAACGGCGCCGTCATGAAGGGGGGTGCGGGGTATGAATATATTAACCAGAAGCTCTCCGGATACCCGCCCTCCCACTTTTATTCCGGTATCAATGTATTCCTCCAGGCCGGTGGACCTCTCCAGCACGATCAGGGCGCCTATCTTTTCCTTTGCCATTATCCTTACGGCCCTGACTATTTCACCCACCAGGACGTCAAGCTCGGCCTCGCCCATGTTGTTTAGCTGGCGGGAAAGAAAACTGCCCCCTCCCAGCTTTTCCAGTGCCCGCCGCAGTTCAGGCTGGAATACTATGGGCAGCGCCACCAGGAGGGCGGTCATGGCCTGCTTTAAAATCCACTGCAGGGTGTAAAGCTGCAGGAGGCTGCTGGCGGCCGTGGCCACCACCAAAACGGCCAGGCCCTTGAGCAGTTGAACGGCCCTGGTGCCCTTGATCAGAAGCATGAATCTATATAACACAAAAGCCACTATGGCTATGTCAATCAGGTTGGTAATGCTAAAAATGTCCAGGACACTGAAATTAACAGCCTTGAGCCATTCCGGCAACTTATCTCCCCCCTTTACTCTCTGACCGCTTTATTCGAAAAAAGGTTGCAGGTTGAAACCACTTTTTTATCAAGAATACAGGACTCAGCATAAAAAAGAAAGGTTTGGAAACTGAAATTAGTTTTCAAACCTGCTCTTTTTCTTCGGGTGGGCTTTCCTGGTTTTTCAAAAGCCCGAAGGCTATACTGTCCACCAGGGCCTTCCAGCTGGCCTCGATGATATTCTCCGAAACCCCCACCGTGCCCCAGTTTCGCTTCCCGTCCCCGGTTTCGATAAGCACCCTTACCGCAGCCCCGGTGCCATCCTTTTCTTCCAGCACCCGCACTTTGTAGTCACTGAGCTGCATGCTCCTGATACAGGGATAAAACTGATCCAGGGCCTTTCGCAGGGCGTTGTCCAGGGCGTTCACCGGGCCGCTTCCCTCGGCCGCCGTGTGCACCACCTTGTCTCCCACCGATATTTTTATAACGGATTGGGAGTTGGACGGCTTGTCATCGCTCATCTCTGTTATTATTCTAAGGCTTTCCAGCTTAAAGGGCTCCCGGTACCCGGCCTTTAGCTTCCTCAGCATAAGCTCGAAGGAACCCTCGGCTCCCTCAAATTGGTAGCCCTCATTTTCCATTTCCTTGATGCGATCCAGCAGTTCCCGGTTTTCCTCCTTGGCCAGCTCCAGGTCCAGGTTCATCTCTTTGTATTTATACAGTAGATTGGATAGCCCGCTCAGTTCGGACATCAGCACCCTGCGCCGGTTGCCCACCAGATCCGGGTCAATATGCTCGTAGGTTCTGGATGATTTCACAATGGCGCTGACGTGAATTCCTCCCTTGTGGGCGAAGGCGCTGCTGCCCACGTAGGGCTGCCCGGAAACAGGGTGCATGTTGGCCACCTCGCTGACATAGCGGGAAAGCTCGGTAAGCCTCCTGAAATTCTCCCGGGGGATGGTTTCCGCCCCGCACTTCAGGGTGAGGTTGGGTATGATGGAGCAAAGATTGGCATTTCCGCAGCGCTCCCCGTATCCGTTGACAGTGCCCTGCACATGGCTGGCCCCGGCCATTACGGCCATGATGGAGCTGGCCACCGCCATATCCACGTCATTATGACAGTGTATTCCCAGCGGCGCCCGAAACCTTTCCCCGGCCATTACAACGACATCGCAAATCTCGTTGGGCAGCGTTCCTCCGTTGGTGTCGCACAGCACCAAGGTGCAAGCCCCCCCTGCGGCGGCCGCCTCCAGGGTGGCCAGGGCGTACTGGGGATTGGCCTTGTAGCCGTCGAAGAAATGCTCTGCGTCATAGATAACCGACAGCCCCCTGCCTTTCAGGAAAGCCACCGACTCCCGGATCATGGCCAGATTTTCCTCCAGGGTGGTGTTCAGGGCGTGGATGACATGAAAGTCCCAGGTCTTTCCCACCAGGGTGGCCACCTGCACCCCCGATTCCAGGATACTGTTGAGGTTGGCGTCATCCCGGGCCTCGATGTTGGGCCTCCGGGTGCTGCCGAAGGCGGCAATCCTGGAATTCTTTATGGGCTGTTGGGCCATTTTATGGAAGAACTCCATGTCCTTGGGGTTTGATCCCGGCCAGCCGCCCTCAATGTAATGAAGCCCCATTTTGTCAAGCTTCAGGGCAATTTTTATTTTATCCTCCACTGAAAAGGAGATACCTTCCCCCTGGGCCCCGTCCCGCAGTGTGGTGTCGTATATTTCTACAACCCGCATTGTATTTCTCCCCATTAAGACCAGAGAAATACAGGAGTCAGAATTCAGAATACAGAATATTCTTTTCTCCCGACTCCTGTCTTCTGACCCGTAAACTTAGCTTTTCAGCACCTGTTCCGCAATAAGATCTCCCATCTGGTCGGTGTTTACCAGCTTCATACCGTCTTCCATGAGGTCGGCGGTGCGGTAGCCCAGGTCCAGAACCCTGGTGACGGCCTGCTCGATGGCGTCGGACTCCTGGCCCAGATTCAGTGAGAATTTGAGCAGCATGGCACCGGACAGCACGGTGGCAATGGGATTGGCCCTTTTCATGCCGGCGTACTTGGGGGCTGACCCGTGGCTGGGCTCATACAGCCCTATCTTGCCGCCTATGCTGGCTGAGGCCAGCATTCCCAAGGATCCTGTAAGCATTGAGGCCTGGTCGCTCAGTATGTCCCCGAACATGTTGTCGGTTACGATGACGTCAAACTGCCGGGGGTTTTTCACCAGCTGCATGGCGCAGTTGTCCACGTACATGTGGTCCAGCTCCACGTCGGGATACTCCCCGGCCAGGCCTGTGACCACCTCCCGCCAGTGACGGGAGCTTTCCAGAACATTGGCCTTATCCACCGAGGTCAGCTTTTTCCGCCTCTTCTGGGCCATTTGGAAGCCCAGCCGGACTATCCTCTCAATTTCAGGGGTGGTGTACTCAAGGGTGTCTATTACCTTTATTGCGCCATCATGAAGGGGCTCCCTCTTCTTCTGTCCAAAATAAAGTCCCCCGGTCAGCTCCCTTACCACCAGAATGTCCAGCCCGGATACCACCTCGGGCTTTAGGGTGGAGGCATTGACCAGGGCCGGGAAAACCTTGGCCGGCCTGATGTTGGCATACAGCCCCAGCTCTTTCCTCAGGGGCAGCAGTGCCCCGGCCTCGGGGCGCAGGTGCACCGGCAGGTTATCCCACCGGGGGCCTCCCACCGCCCCCAGCAGTATGGCGTCGCTGTTATGACACAGTTCCAGTGTCTGCGGGGGAAGGGGGTGCCCGGCGGCATCATAGCCTGCCCCGCCTATATGCCCCTCGGTAAATTTAAAATCATGTCCGAATTTAACGGCCACCGCTTTAAGGGCCTTTAAGGCCTGTTCGGTTATCTCCGGGCCTATTCCGTCCCCGGGCAGCACGGCTATTTTATACTCTCCCATTGCCCTTCATCCTTTCTGACACGTAATTTATCAGTCCGCCTGCCGCGATTATCCGCTGCATGAAGGGCGGCACCTGGGTGGCTCTGTATTCCTCGTTCCTGGTTATATTCCTGATAATACCGGCCTCCACGTCCACCGCCACCTGATCACCTTCGGCTATGGCCTCGGCGGCCTCCGGGGACTCGAATATGGGGAGCCCGATATTGAAAGCATTTCTGTAAAATATCCTGGCAAAGGTTTTGGCTATGACGCAGGATACACCCGCCTCCTTGATGGCTATGGGGGCGTGCTCCCGGGAGCTGCCGCAGCCGAAATTTTTGCCGGCCACAATGATGTCCCCGGCCTTGACCTTTTGGGGAAACTGGGGGTCGGCGTCCTCCATGCAGTGGGCCGCCAGTTCCCGGGGGTCCGATGTGTTCAGGTAGCGGGCCGGGATGATGGCGTCGGTGTCCACGTCATTTCCAAACTTCCAGGTTGCGCCTTTCAATTCCATATTATTTCACCTCCCAGGGAGCGCCTATGCGTCCCAGTATGGCCGATGCCGCCGCCACAGACGGGCTGCTCAGGTAAACCTCGCTGCCGGGGTGCCCCATGCGCCCCACGAAATTTCTGTTGGTGGTGGCTATGGACCTTTCGCCCTTGGCCAGTATTCCCATGTGCCCTCCCAGGCACGGCCCGCAGGTGGGGGTGCTGATGGCGGCGCCGGAGTCCAGGAATATTTCGAACAGTCCCTCGCGCATGGCCTGCCTATATATCTCCTGGGTCCCGGGAATGATCAGAAGGCGGACATTGCCGTTTACCTTGTGCCCTTTAAGCACCCTGGCGGCCTCCCTGAGGTCGTCCATCCGGCCGTTGGTGCACGATCCTATCACAGCCTGGTCTATGGTCACCCCGGCAACCTGGCTCACCGGCTTAACATTTTCCGGCAGGTGAGGCATGGCCACGGCAGGCTCCATTTTTGATACGTCGAACTCATGAATCTGGGCATAAAGCGCGTCCGGGTCGCTGGAGTAGAAGGTGTAAGGCCTCTTGGCCCTGCCCTCAACGTAGGCCCGGGTGATTTGATCCGGAGCCGCTATGCCGTTTTTGGCGCCGGCCTCCACGGCCATATTGGCCATGGTCAGGCGGCCGTCCACCGACATTTTTTCCACCGCCGGCCCGGTAAATTCCATGGCCATGTAGAGCGCCCCGTCCACCCCTATTTTACCTATGGTATACAGTATCAGATCCTTGCCGGTTACCCATTCCGGCATTTCCCCGTGATAGATGAACTTTATGGATTCAGGAACCTTGAGCCAGGTCTCCCCCAGAGCCATGGCGGCCGCCAGGTCGGTGCTGCCCACCCCGGTGGAAAAGGCTCCCAGGCCTCCGTAGGTGCAGGTGTGGGAATCCGCACCGATAACCAGATCCCCGGGACCCACCAGCCCCTGCTCCGGGAGCAGGCAGTGCTCAATGCCCATCCGCCCCACCTCGAAGTAGTTGGTAAGACAGTGCTTCCTGGCAAATTCCCGCATTGACTTGGCCTGCTCGGCTGACTTGATGTCCTTGTTGGGCACAAAATGGTCGGGCACCAGGACCACCCGGTCCCGGTCGTATACCCGGTCCACCCCAATCTTTTCGAATTCCCTGATGGCCACGGGGGCGGTAATATCGTTACCCAGGGCCAGGTCCACCCTGACATTGACCAGCTCGCCCGGCTGAACGCTTTCCTTTCCCGCATGGGCGGCCAGTATCTTCTCTGTGATGGTCATCCCCATTGTCCTATCACCTCATATATATTGCATTTTAATTATCTACCCATTTCAGAATCCCATATCAGCTTGTTGACTGCGTGCACATAGGCCTTGGCGCTGGCCTCCAGTATGTCGGTGCTGATGCCCCGGCCAACATAGAACCTTTCGCCGTCCGGAGTAATCTTCAGAGTGACCTCACCGATGGCGTCGGTGCCCGAGGTCACCGCCTGAATCTCCCAGCTTGAAAGTTTGCAGGAAAGCCCGGTGACCTTGTCGATGGCCCTGCAGATGGCGTCCACCGGACCATTGCCGCAGGCCGCCTCCTGCAATTTATCCTCGGCCCTGGTCAGTCCCACGGTGGCCGTAGGCACCACCGAAGATCCGCTGGATATATGCATGTAATCCAGTGAGTACACCGGGTCCACCGTTCTGATCTCTTCATCCACTATGGCCTCCAGATCGTGATCGGTGATCTCCTTCTTTCTGTCCGCCAGGGACTTGAAACTCTGGAAGGCCTTGTTCAGCTCGGCGGGGTTGAGGTTGTAGCCCAATTCTTCCAGACGGTTCTTGAAGGCGTGCCGTCCCGAATGTTTGCCCAGAACCAGGTTGCTGTGGCTCAGCCCCACCTTCTCGGGGTTCATTATTTCATAGGTGGTGCGCTCCTTCAGCATACCGTCCTGGTGAATGCCTGACTCATGGGCAAAGGCGTTCTTCCCCACCACCGCCTTGTTGGGCTGTATCACCATACCCGTCAGGTTGGAAACCAGGCGGCTGGTTCTGTATATTTCCTCGGTCCTTATGCGGGTATACTTACCAAACTGATCCTTGCGGGTGGAAAGGGCCATTATCACCTCTTCCAGGGAAGCGTTGCCAGCCCTTTCACCGATTCCGTTTATGGCGCCCTCCACCTGGCTGGCCCCGGCCACCACCGCCGCCAGGGAGTTTGCCACCGCCAGCCCCAGGTCGTCATGACAGTGTACGCTTAAGACAACCTTTTCAATACCCCTGGTGCGGGATCTGATTTCACTGATAAAGCGGGCAAACTCCGACGGAACTGCGTAACCCACTGTATCCGGTATATTGATTACGGTGGCCCCTGCCTCAATGGCCTTTTCTATAACCCTGCACAGAAAGTCCAGGTCCGACCTGGAGGCGTCCTCTGCGGAAAATTCCACGTCCGGGGTATAGCCTTTGGCCCTTCTTACCGCCGCCTCTGCCGTTTCCAGCACCTTGTCCCGGCTCATCTTCAGTTTGTGCTGCATATGTATGTCTGAGGTGGCAATAAAGGTGTGTATCCTGGGCTGATCGGCCATGCGGATGGCATCCCAGGCTGTGTCTATGTCCAGCTTTTCGGCCCTGGCCAGGCCGGCTATGGTGACCCCCCGCACCTCCCTGGCTATGGCCTGAACTGCCCTAAAATCCCCGGGGGACGAGACGGGAAAGCCTGCCTCAATGACATCCACCCCCATCCTGGCCAACTGCCGGGCTATCTGCAGCTTTTCCTCTGCGTTCAGGCTGACTCCCGGGGACTGCTCACCGTCCCTCAGGGTGGTATCGAATATATAAACCCGGTTACCATCACTCATAATAACCTCCATTTCGCCGCCTACTGCTGGCGACACAAATAGTAATGAAAACGGGATGCGCAGCAAACACCCCTGCGTTACAATGTATCTGAGGGAAAAGCACACTACAAAGCACGATGAGGTG
>Ga0209347_1003925_pt1 | contig 16400 bp, 16 predicted proteins | sample AutmiccommuBRH23_FD_187382 | JGI IMG/M metagenome (GOLD analysis project Ga0209347, IMG submission 187382) | Deep subsurface microbial communities from Mt. Terri, Switzerland - Autotrophic microbial communities BRH/23 (SPAdes) (version 2) | ecosystem: Environmental > Aquatic > Deep subsurface >...
AAAGCGTAAAAGCCACATATTTTTTCAACTAATTCATTGAAAGAGGGAAAACGCTCAGGTAATCACATAGTCATCCTTTAATCACAACAGATGCGAAGGTTGTATAGCGTAAAAAAAAAGAGAATGTGAAAGTCCGCCTTTCTCGCAGCCCGTTTTCATCTTTTTCAAAGAAATAAAGGATGTGAGAGAACTTATTTTATGGTAGAGTGTTTATTTATTGCACAGTTTTTGTAAATTTGCGCAGTTTTTCTTTGTAATGATCACAGCGACAGCCGCTGAAATTATTTCAGAGAACGATAAAAAAATGACAAAATTATGACTCACAATTTATTAAAAGGAAAAAGAGGTATTATTTTCGGAGCGTTGAACGACATGTCCATCGCATGGAAGGTGGCTGAAAAAGCTGTCGAAGAGGGTGCGATCATCACATTATCGAACACTCCAGTAGCTGTCCGCATGGGTGACACTGCTAAACTGGGAGAGAAACTGAATGCAGAGATCCTTCCGGCGGATGCTACCAACGTAGAAGATCTGGAGATGGTTTTCTCCAAATCGATGGAGATTCTTGGCGGAAAAATCGATTTCGTGCTCCACTCCATTGGCATGTCACCCAATGTGCGTAAAAAAAGGACCTATGACGATCTCGACTATGATATGCTGAACAAAACGCTCGATATCTCAGCAGTCTCCTTCCACAAGATGCTACAGGTTGCCCGCAAGCTCGATGCCATAGAGAGGGGCGGCTCAATGCTGGCACTCACCTATGTGGCAGCGCAACGAGTTTTTTATGGTTACAACGATATGGCCGATGCAAAGGCACTGCTTGAATCGATCACACGCAGTTTCGGTTACATCTACGGTCGCGACAAAGGTGTGAGGGTGAACACGATCTCTCAATCCCCCACCATGACCACTGCAGGCAGTGGCGTGAAAGGGATGGAGGACCTGATGGACTTCTCGGAAAGGATGGCTCCCATCGGTAATGCCGATGCCGATGACTGCGCCGACTATTGTATCGTGATGTTCTCCGACCTGACCCGGAAAGTCACCATGCAGAATCTTTACAATGATGGCGGCTTCTCCAGTATGGGCATGAGCCTTCGTGCTATGAAACAGTACAGTAACGGCCTGGATGAGAACCGTGATGAAAGCGGGAACGTGATTTACGGATAATCATTCGATGAGCAACAAGAAAATAGCTTCTATCGAAAGATGGAAGCTATTTTTTTATATATTTGCATGCTTATGCTGATAAAGTTATATAATGAAAATCCCAGTGAGCGTGAGATCGACAGAGTGGTCTCTGTTCTCCGTGACGGAGGTATCGTGATTTATCCCACCGATACCCTGTATGGTATTGGCTGCGATGCGCTCAATGTACGGGCTGTGGAGAAGATATGTGATCTGAAGGGGATCAACCCGCAAAAAAGCAATCTCTCCATTATATGTAATGATCTGAGTGACATAAGTGAATATGCCAAAGTAACTACTCCCATTTTTAAACTGATGAAAAGGAACCTGCCGGGACCCTTCACCTTTATCCTGCCGACAACCTCCTCGTTACCGAAAATATACAAGAACAAAAAAACTGTCGGCATCCGTGTTCCCGACAACAATATCATCCGTGAGATAGTGACCCAACTAGGTAACCCGGTACTAAGTACATCGGTAAAAGATGAAGAGGAAGAGATTGAATACAGCATCAACCCGGAGCTGATTCACGAAAAGTGGGGCAGTATTGCCGATATCGTCATCGATGGAGGAATTGGAGGAACAGAAGCTTCCACCGTAGTGGACTGCACTTCCGGTGATCCGGAAATTATTCGCCAGGGGAAAGGGATGTTAAATCTTTAAAATATTTATAGCAGCATTAAATTCTTTGCTACTTTCACAGTCAAATCAGAGCACTAAAATAGAAGAATACATTCTTCTATTTTTTTCCTTCCAGCATAAATATAATGTTTGGATCATTTATAATTTAAATTATTTCACTCACTAGATTCAACCTATGAAAAAAGTATTTCTATATCTTCTCACTGTAACGATACTTTTTGCCTTTTCAACATCCTGTGATAATGATGAACCTATAATTGAAAAAGGCACACTCGAGTCAGCGACTTACAATGCATCCACCAAATCCTTCACACTCATCTACAGCAGTGGATCAACAGAAATAGTTGATGCTGTAATCGACAATTCTGTTTCACCTCCAACAGCAAGCGCGACTTTAAAAGATGGAACAGTAATAGCAATTAAAGATGCTAATACATCTGGAGAAGCAACGATTACTACTTCGAAAGAATTATCTAATTATAGATATGTGAATGAATGGATCTATGAGGAAATGTCAATCTACTATTTATGGAATGACAAACTTCCAAAAAGTCCCATTTATTCACAGAGACCAGACGATTTTTTCAGTTCAATCCTAAATAAATACAACCCCGCTTCAAATCCCAACGGTGACCGGTTCTCATGGATACAGGAGGACTATGTGGAACTCCTCAAAAGCCTGAGCGGTGTCAGCTCGGATGAGATCGGGTTTGAATACGTAAAAGTGAGAACAAACAAAGCAGGAACACAATTTTACTTGTTGGTATTGTACCCCCGACAGGGTACAGATGCTGAAGCAAAAGGAATTAAAAGGGGAAGATGGGTTACGAGGATCAACGGTCAGAACATCACACCTGACAACTTCAATCAGCTGTTAGGCGGATCCGGATCAAAGAAACTAAGCATGGCAGACTTGACACTGGATACCTCTGACAATAGTTATAAATTACAAAGTTCAGGTGATGTGACCATTCAGATGCACAGCAATTATGCCGAGAACCCCGTCTATATGGACAGCGTTTATATCATCGGCAGCCAGAAAATTGGTTATCTTGTTTATCATTTCTTCGCCCGTGACAAGGATGATGACAGCAATGAATATGACAAACTGCTGATGGACAGGCTGAGCAACATGAAGAGTGAAGGAATCACCGACATGGTACTCGACCTTCGATACAACAGCGGAGGAGCGGTATCATCGGCAATTGCCCTGGCCAGTGCTCTGGTTAAAGAGAGGTCTACAAGTAATATACTGGTTACTTCACAATACAATTCCATTGTTCACAATGAGTTACTGAAAGAATATGGCGTCAATTACAACAAGGATTATTTTATCGATAAGATACAGGGTACCTCATATCCTATACCGACAATGAACCTGCCGCGTCTCTACGTGCTCACCAGCGGATGGACAGCTTCGGCCAGTGAATTTATCATCAATGGGCTCAATCCCTATATGGAGGTGATTCTTATCGGGGGAACTACCTATGGTAAGAACGTGGGGTCTACCAGTATTTACGAGGAGAATGATTCTAATAACAAGTGGGGTTTGCAGCCAATTATTGTACGCTATGCCAACAGCCTTGGCTTCTCCGACTTCACCGCAGGCTTCACACCAGATCACGAGGTGGATGAGTTTGATCCTGATGGTTTAGCAGAAACGGGGGATGAACTGTTCCTCTATAAATATGGAGACACCAGTGATCCCCTGTTGGGAAAAGCACTCTCATTGATCACGGGAACAACGACAATGACCCGCTCGGCAAGGATCTCCACACCATTCCGTTCATCTCAGGTTGATCGAAATATCTCTGAAAGAATGCTGACACCACATCGTTTCGATATGCAGGATGATGTGAGGGGTGATGCCATCAAGGAGCTGATGAAGAAATAAACGATCAACGGGCGAGATCAGCCAGATCCTCCGGCAGGATGTCACAGACCATGTAAAGGTTAATGGTAATCCATTCATCCACTTTTAGCATACCCAGCATATGCACGGGTGGCTTTAGCTGGAAATCACGGATACTGATCTCTTTCTGCAGGTCGAACGTAAAACTATTCCCTTTCTTATCGAGGGTTACTGGAAAAGTGTACTTTCTGGTAATATCAGCTATCGTAACATCAATCACCGCATTTCCGGCTGTTGCGGATGCCGGCTCGGACAGCTGGATATGATCAAGCTTTATTTCAAGGAGCGGATAATCATCCGACTTCATCAGCTTGTAAAAATCCCTCAATGCCATTTTATTGGAGGAGGTAAAGTCCTTCACAGGTATTTCCAGCCTGTTCTCGCTCAGATAGAGCTTATTGTCCAGCCTGGAAGCTGTGATATAGAGTTTTTCGCGGATAAAACGAGCACCCGGCTGATAGAGTTTAAAATCAACGATATTACTTGAGCCGTGAATGGACAAAACACTCTTTTCCTTCACATCAACAGCCAGTGAAATTGATTCATGCTGTGCTGATAATATGCCGGTAGCCAGAAGAAGTGCAACCACCATGGTTATTATCTTTCTCATTGCTTGTCCGTGTTACAGCGATAAACCTGACCGGTAATGATTACTGGTCAGGTGCTTTGATAAAATACAGTTTAGAATGCAATGGATCCTGCAAGCATCAATCCATCAAATTGTGCTTCAGCGTAAATGCTGCTTTCAGGGAAGTCATTGTACTTCTGTGATACATATTCAATCTTGGCCATGATATTATTCGTCATGTACCATCCGGCTGCTATGGCAGCGCGATTGATATCCGCTTTGTAAGCCGGCACATCTCCTGCCGCAGCCATATCGACTTTCAGCGTGTTGTATCGACCGCCCACATAAAATTGTTCATCGGCGCCAAAACGAACAACCAGGTCTGTAACGAACTGATTGGCCTTTCTGATTTCCGACTCACTGGCTTTCCGTCCCTTAGCCTGTTCGATGGTCGTGAACGACTCGAACGATACACCGTTTACAGCTGAATACTTCAGAAACAGGTTACCCATCACTGCACTTACCTTGTCACTAAAACCGGGGTTGAAACGCCCGTTCGTAAAGGTTGAGCTGCCCGGTGCATCATGGTACATAACCCCGTAATAGTTTGAACCGGTACGGTCACCACCAAAGAGCGTGTTTCTGAGTGACCCGGCAGTATAATAACCGGATCCGCTGACACGAAGACGGAACTGTTCATTGACCTGTGAGTCATATGCCAGTTTCCCGATCAGGGCAGGATTTAATTTCCCGTTGGAGTATCTGTTGGAAGCCTGGGTAGTATCCACCTCCTGCAACACCGGATTGAGCTGGCCGTTGGTAAGCGCTCCCACCAGTGTAAAGTCTCCCATGTGAACATCAACCTCTGCACCTATTTCGGTGGCAAACTCATCCATAATATGGTTTTCCATAAAAGGATTATAGAAGGTCAGACCACCGTCGGAACGACGGAAGTGTGCATCACCATAGTTCACATCAAACTGACCCACCTTAAGCGTGGTGTACTCCATTATTTCATCAACAAAATCCCAGGGGAGGAAGGGCAGTTTTTCGAATTGAAGGAATCCGCCTTTAACCCACGTCTCGTTGTGGTGCCTGGATGCCAGATAAAGTTCAAAATTAAGATAGATCCCATCAGCCAGATTCGATTTAATGAACAGATTGGCTTGCGGAAGCCCGAAATTATTGGTCAACGGAAGTAATGTCAACGGATTGTCACTCGCGTAATCACCATGCGCATTGCTGTGATCGAGCATGGTATAGGGTAGCGTGAGCGCACCGCCTATCTTTACATTTAGACCTTCAAACTCAGTTTCTGTCTTCGGTGTTTCGAATACGTTGATCCCGTCTTTGTTGGTCGGGCGTAACTGAGCAAATGCTACACTAGTAGCTAAAATCGTAGCTGCCGTCAGGAGACTTCTTTTTTTCATCTTTGTTGATTTTTTGTTTTATTGTAAGTAATCAGTTGAGCTGTGTATATTCTTTTAAGTTGAATTGAACAGCCGGCCCTTCAAATGTCACCTTGTAATTCACTGTTACCTGGTCTTTCGTCTTCATGGCACCTAGCATTGCTGTCGGGGCTTTCATGTTGAACTCACTCATCTTCAGTGGCAATGCCCCCTCAAAAGTGTATACGCCGGGAGTTACCTCTTTCCCGTCTGCCTTCAACGTTACTTTTTTTGTTGTTCCCCCCATGGAAAGATTGCCTGTGATTGTTACCGCGATATCGTCAGCATTCACCTGCACCGAATTTAACTCAGTCATGTTGAATAGAATCGTCGGATGCTTTTTTGCATTGAACGTCTCATGCGTTTTCTTGTCCATCAGCTTCTCTCCGCTTATGATGGACAGGACGGGAATTTCAACGACCAGTGACTGTGGCAAATTGTCAGCTACAGTCATTTTTCCGTTCAACTGCGTTACTTTTGTCGTGAAATCGTGCTTCACATTCGTTTCTCCGTCTATTGTCACCGTCGAAGATTTGATGGTTAATGTCTGGGCATTCACCATTGTACCTGACATGAGAAAAGCGAACAGGAGAATTGGTGCCAATCGCTTATTTAAATGAACTGTTTTCATAATTTGATCTGTTGTTGTTATTAATTGTTTACTATTCCTATAGGTTTAATAGGGTTATGTTGCATTACCCGGCCTGAAAAAACCGGATATCCCTTCTTTTTAGTTAATTTTATTCCATTCTTTCGGTCTGGTTATCTTCTTAATAATAAATACTATCAGGATTTTCGTATAATTAAAGACAAATTCCGGTCCACTCTATACTAATGCTATAACTTTAGTAGTATTAGGCTTCAAAAAAAATCAAACACACTGAAAACAATCATCCTCTGTTTCCTGCATAATCTGTTCCAGGTTTCTGTTTGCAAGCATATCAATGAATTGTTTATAAAACTGTTTCCAGTAGAGATTTGCTTTGCAGCAGAATGACGAACGCTCACAATAGGTTTCGTTCGCAATACATTGCACTACCAGGACAGGCTCAAAAGCGGTATAAATATCCAGCATGGTAATCTCAGCAGACGGACGGGCAAGTCTGTACCCACTACCCCTGCCTTTAACGCTCATTATCAAACCCTTAAGTTTTAGAGCGCTTATGATATAATCCAGATATTTGACCGAAATATTCTGATTTCTTGCAATATCTTTTTGTAAAATCCCATCAGGATCGAGACAACCGGCAATTTCAATCATTGTCCGTAGTCCGTACCGTATTTTCGTATTAATTTTCATCAGCTTGGAATACCAAACAAAGATAATTAAAAAATTCAGAGTATGACAAACTCGTACTAAATTCCTGTTTATTTGAGTGAAAAGTTCACAGAAGGTTTAAACAATGGAGTGCTCCTCTCTCTTAAACGGTTCGTTCCGCACAACTTTATCTGCCACTTCATCCATAATTTCAAACAATTCAGCGATGGTATTCGCTCTGAGCATGGCAATACGAGTGGCTTTAAAGTCGGGTATCCCTTTGAAAATAGGTGTTGAAGCCAGATGACGGCGGTTATGGAGGATGCCTCTCATCTCATCAATCCGCTCTACACTCTGCGTGATCTGCTCCTTCAGTATATCGAGGTACCAATGGAAGGACTCCTTTGACAGCTGCTCTCCCGTCTGCAGATAGTGCTTCACCTCTTTAAAGAACCACGGCTGGCCGATGCTGCCCCGCCCTACCATCACCGCATCCACGCCGGTCTCGTCGAAACGCTGACGACATTCCTCCACAGTAGTCACATCACCGTTACCGATGATGGGGATATGCATCCGTGGGTTGTTCTTCACCTCGCCAATCAGGCTCCAGTCCGCCTCCCCCTTGTACATCTGTGCACGGGTACGTCCGTGTAGGGTTAAAGCTGCTATACCGCAGTCCTGCAATTGTTCAGCCAGCTGCACGATGATCTTAGAGTTATCGTCCCATCCGAGACGGGTCTTCACCGTCACTGGCTTATTCACCGCCTTCACAACCTTCTTGGTGATCTCGAGCATCACATCCGGCGTGCGCATCATCCCCGATCCGGCACCTCTGCCGGCGATCTTCTTCACGGGACAACCGAAATTGATGTCGATCAGATCGGGATCCGACTCCTCACATATCCTGGCTGCCTCTACCATCGCATCAGGATCGCTCCCGTAGATCTGGATACCAATGGGACGCTCCTCCTCCCTGAAGAGAATCTTCTCTTTTGTCTTTTTTACATCGCGGATCAGCGCATCACTCGATACAAACTCAGTGTAGACCATATCCGCTCCGAACCGCCTGCAGAGCAGACGAAAGCCGATATCGGTCACATCCTCCATTGGTGCAAGGAAAACAGGATTATCAGAAAATTCTATATTGGCTATCTTCATTCATTAATCTATTCGTTTCTACTGTCGGGACATTCGGACTGAACAGGAGCTACTCGTTATCCCAGCTTGCTCTTCCATTCTATCTCGTTAAAACCCACCAACACGAAATCATCGGTTACAACGATAGGACGTTTTATCACCATACCGTTGGAAGCCAGAATATCAAGCAACTCATCCGGGGAAGCCGTTTTTACCTTCTCCTTCAGATTCTGCTCTTTGTAAACCATTCCCGAGGTATTGAAGAACTTACTAATGGGCAGTCCGCTTCTGTCGATCCACTCCGAGAGCTCTGTCCTGGTCGGCGTCTCCTCTACGATATGCCGCGACACGACATTTACCTTATTTGTTTCAAGCCATAGGGCTGCCTTGCGGCAAGTACCACACTTAGGATATTGTATAAACAGAGGTTTCATCTTTTATTATGATTAATCGGTGCAGCTGCTCCAGACTGTTCGCCTGGCCGATCAAATGTCTGCTGCGATTATTGATATATCTAAATATTATGGAGCTACAAAAATAGCGAATAAAAAGAGAACAGACAAATTGATCTCAATGTATCTATTCTATCTCAACTGGTTAGGCAAGATCATTAAAATGCCTGGTCTACCTCATCAATCATTGCATTCACTGAGGTGATCCCTCCCCCGGCCAGGTACCAGTATTCGGGGTTCAGGTAGAAGATCTTTCCTTCTCGGGAGGCGCTGGTCTGCTGCACAAGCTGATTCTCCACCTGCTCTCTGTCCAGCACAAGGTTACCCACCACCTGGCTGCGGTCTACAATAAAGAGAATATCGGGGTTCACCTTCTGCACATACTCGCTTGAGACAGGATTACCATGGGTGTGGGTACCCAGACCTTGCGCCGCCTCCGGTACGCCCAGCACATCGTGAATAAAGCCGAAGCGTGATCCGCTGCCGTAGGCACTGAAGCGACCCCTGTTATGCAACAGGATCAGCGCTTTCCCTTCCGAAGCCTCCACTTTGGCTTTTACCATCTCAATGCGGTTGTTGATCGCTACCAGTGCTTCATTCAGCTGCTCATGCCTGCCGAAGATCTCTCCCAGGTCGTGCAGGTTGGTGGAAAAGGATCCGAGAAAATCATCACTCCCGTCAACATTAGGATAGATCACCGGAGCGATGGCAGTGAGTTCCTCATAGAACTCCACCAGGCGCCGCCCCATGATGATCAGGTCGGGTTGCAGCACGTTGATCTTCTCCAGGTTGACCTCCACGATGCTCCCCACATCGGTGATAGAGGCATCCCTGCTGTATTTACTCAGATGAGACGGTAGCCCTGACATGGGCACCCCCACCGGCTTGATCCCCAGGTAGTCGAGGTTCTCCAACGCGGAGAAGTCGAGCACCACCACCCGCTGCGGTTTTTTGGGCACCTCTACGGTATCGAGCGCATGGACGATGGTGACCTTCTCTCCGGAGGTCTGTCGCTTCTGCTGATTGCTGTTGCAACCGGCCAGGGTAATCAGGATACCCATCATGAAAACAGTTATTGATTTTTGCATAAGATTTTTTTTTAAATAAAATAGTTACACACCCTCTTACCGTTAAAGCCGGTGATGGTGATATCGATGTCGAAAATATCCCTCAGCACCTCTTCGCTGATGATCTTTTCGGTTGTGTCATAATATTTCAGCCTCCCCTCCTTCAGGGCGACGATATAGTCGGAGTAGTGCGACGCGAAATTGATGTCGTGCAGCACGATGATGATGGTCTTACCCAGCTCGTCGGCCAGCCGGCGCAGCGTCTTCATGGTCTGCACCGAATGGCGCATATCGAGGTTGTTCAGCGGCTCATCGAGAAGCATATATTTCGTATCCTGCGCCACCACCATTGCCATGTAGGCACGCTGTTTCTGTCCCCCGCTCAGCTCATCGATATAGGCATCCTCAATCTCTTTCAAGTCGAGAAACTGAATCGCCTGCTCCACCTTCTCCAGATCCTCAGCGGTAAGCTTATCCTGCGAATAGGGAAAGCGGCCGAAAGAGACCAGCTCTTTCACGGTGAGCTTCAGTCGCACATGGTTGGACTGCTTCAGGATGGAGAGGCGTTGTGCCAGCACCCTGTTTTTGTAGTCGGTGACATTTTTCTCATCCACCATCACCATGCCGCCGTCCTGCGACAGCAGGCGACTGATGATGGAGAGCAGCGTGCTCTTCCCGGCGCCGTTGCTGCCAATGAGTGAGGTGACCTTCCCGGAATGAAACCGGAGGGCTACATCGTCGAGGACGATCTTCTTCCCGTACTGTTTGGATATATCTTTTACTTCAATCATAATTTTTTTACGCGTAACAACAGATAGATAAAATAGACCCCTCCCGCCAGGTTGATAATTGCGCTGACGGGGATGGAGAGGTTGAAGAGGCGCTCCATCACAAACTGGCCTCCGAGCAGTGTGACGGCCGTCACAAGACAACAGGCTGTAATAATCACGGAATGTCGGTGTGTTTTGAACAGCTCATAGGTGAGGTTGGTCACCAGCAGCCCCAGGAAGGTGATGGGTCCCACCAGCGCGGTGGAGACGGAGACCATGATGGCGATGATCACCAGGAAGAGCTGTATCATACGGTTATAGTTCACTCCCAGGTTGATGGCCTGCTCCCTGCCCAGTGCCAGCACGTCGAGGGTGCGGGTCATCCTGAAGCCGGCGATCAGGATCAGGCTCATCACGATGGTGGAGGGCCAGAGCAGATCGCGGTTGATCCTGTTGAAGGAGGCGAACATCTTCCCCTGCACGATGAAATAGTCGTTCGGGTCTATCAGCAGCTGCATGAAAGAGCTGAGGCTGTTGAAGAGGGTACCCAGGATGATGCCCACGAGCAGCAGCAGGTAGAGATTGTTTTTCCCTTTCCTGTAGATCAGCAGGTAGATTAGGAAGGCAAACCCTATCATACTGGCGACAGAGAGCATGAAATTGTTGATGCTGCCCAGGACCTTGAAAGTGGTGTCGCCGTAAATATAGACGATGATCGTCTGTAGAAGCAGATAGACCGACTCAAACCCCATGATGGAGGGGGTGAGGATACGGTTGTTGGTGATGGTCTGGAAGGCGACGGAGGAGTAGGCCACACAGCAGGAGACGATCAGGATGGCCGCCACCTTCACCCCCCTGAGACGCAGGGCGAACGCCCAGTTGTTGCCCATGTTGAAGAACAGGAACAGGGAGGCGGTGATGAGCAACAGCAGTGCTGCGACCCATAGATTTCTTCTTATGGTTCCTACTTTTTCCATAACAACATCACCAGAAAGATCACAGCACCAATAATACTTACCGACACACCGATGGGGATCTCATAGGGATAGATCACCACCCTGCCGACGATATCGCACAACAGCAGGAAGATGGCTCCCGACAGCGCCACGTAGGGGAGTGTCCGCTTCAGGTTATCACCGAACAGCAGGCTCACCACATTGGGAACGATCAGCCCCAGAAAAGGGATGGCACCGGCAGTGATCACCACGGCGCTGACGGTGAGCGAGACACAGAAGAGGCCGATGTTCATGATCGTTCTGTAGTTGAGGCCCAGGTTCCTGGAGAACTCCTCACCCATACCGATCACGGTGAACTTGTTGGCGTAGAGGTAGGTGACGGCGATGGCGGGCAGGCTGAGGTAGATCAGTTCATAACGTCCCTGCAGGATGCCCGAGAAGTCACCCATCATCCAGGCGTTGCTGTCCTGCACAATATTCATCCTGACGGCGATGAGGGTGGTGACAGAGCCGATGATGCCGCCGAACATCAGCCCCACCAGCGGCACGAAGACCACGTTGCGGAAGCGTATCTTCCGCACAATGGCAAGAAAGAGCAGGCTGGCCATGAAGGTGAAGAGGAAAGCGAGCAGCATCTTCACCGCCGTGCCGGCTGTGGGGATAAAGATCAGAAAGATCAGCAGCCCCATTTTGGCTGCTTCAAGCGTTCCGGCAGTGGTGGGTGCCACGAACTTGTTCTGGGTCATCTGCTGCATGATGACACCCGAGACACTCATCCCCACACCCGCCAGTATCAGTGCGGCGGTACGCGGTATGCGGCTGATGGTGATCAGCGCCAGCTTATCCATGTCGCGGCCGATGATATCGGCCATGGAGATATCGGCCACCCCCACAAAGAGTGAGAGGGTAGCAGTAAGAAGCATGATAACCGTAAGGACAAAAAACCTCAATGGACCTCCTTTATTGATAAAAGTAAAGGCCGGTAAAAATGATATTACCGGTCCCTGCAAACTGTGATATAGGGTCTTATCAACAACAAAGGTATAAGCCAGTGTTACTTCAAACAATACCCATTATAGGGTATTATGGGTTTTTTTTTACAGGTATTCTTACTATTTATAGGTATTTTGGTACAACGAGATAAATAAAATGGCCGTTTATTACTGTTAGGAAAAAGATACTCAATCGCTTTTCAGAGTGGAGTGAGAGGTTTTTCCCAGTTCAAATCCTACATTTCTTGATGCGCTGAATCGCTTCCTCTGTCTTTTCGCGGCTATTGAAAGCGGTCAGACGGAAATAGCCCTCTCCTTCGGCACCGAAGCCTACGCCGGGGGTACCCACAATATGGCACTCTTCCAGCAGCTTGTCGAAGAAATCCCATGAGTTACCACCCTCAGGGCATTTCAGCCATACATAGGGAGCATTCTCCCCGCCGAAAACAGTCAGCCCTCTCTCAATCAACCCTTCACGGATCATTCCGGCATTCTCCATATAGTAGGATACCATCTCATCCACCTCTTTCTGGCCCTGTGGGGAATAAACAGCTTCGGCAGCACGCTGGATGATGTAAGCCGTTCCGTTGAACTTGGTGGACTGCCGGCGGTTCCATAATTGGTTCAATGAGACCTTCTCGCCATCCTGAGTTCTCGTTTTCAATGCTTTCGGTACCACCGTATAACTGCAGCGCACGCCCGTGAAGCCTGCATTCTTGGAGAAAGAGCGGAACTCAATGGCACACGCCTGCGCTCCTTCAATTTCATAAATACTCCGGGGGATCTCATTATCCCGTATAAAAGCTTCGTAGGCAGCATCGTAAAGGATCAGACTCTCATGCTCCAGTGCCCAGTCTACCCATTTTCTGAGCTCAGCCCTGGTCATGACGGTACCCGTGGGGTTGTTGGGATAACAGAGGTATACGATATCGGCTCTCTCTGCCGGTATCTCAGGCAGGAAACCATTCTCTTCGTCACATGCGAGCAGGATGGTTTTATCGGACCGACCGATCCGCATGATGGTGCTGTCCAGGTAGACAGGATAAACAGGGTCTGTGATGGCGACGATATTGTCACCACCCAGAATATCTCCGATGTTCCCCGTATCGCTCTTGGAGCCGTCGCTCACGAAGATCTCACCGGGAGTGATGGCGATCCCCCTCCGCTGAAAATCTCTCTCCGCGATCTTCTCACGCAGAAATGCATACCCTTGCTCCGGCCCGTAGCCGCGGAAGGTCTCTTTCACTGCCATCTCATCGACCGCACGGTGCAGCGCTTCGGTCACCGCAGCTGATATGGGCAGCGTGACATCGCCAATACCCAGGCGAATGATATCCGCATCGGGATGGGTAGCGGTGAATTGTTTTACTTTGTCGGCAATTGTACTAAAGAGGTAGCTCTCTCCGAGCTGAAGGTAGTGTTCGTTGATTTGAAACATAAGGGAGTTGGGATGTATGATTTGGGATGTATGATTTGGGATTTGAGCATCAATCGATCTCTCCTTTGAACACGAAGTGGGCATCACCGGTAAGATAGACCTGATTGTGGTCTCTGTCCCACTCCACCTCAAGGATACCCCCTTTGAGCTCTACGGTTGCCCGGGGATCTGTCCGGCCGGTCAGCGCCGCTGCCACCACCGAGGCACAGGCGCCGCTGCCACAGGCGAGTGTCTCGCCGCTGCCTCTCTCCCACACTCGCATCCTGAGATGAGTGCAGTCGGTGACCTCAATAAACTCGGTATTGGTACGCTCCGGGAATAGCGGGTGATGTTCAATCATCGGCCCTATTTTCTCAATCTCCAGCGAGTCGATATCCTGCATAAAGATCACCGCATGGGGGTTGCCCATGGAGACAAAGGTGATCTCAACAGCTTTGCCGTCGATCACCACAGGGTGGTTGACCATCTCAGGCAGCGTGGACTGAAAATGAGTTGAGTCAGCAGCGGAGAGGATGGCGCCGCCCATATTGACGCGGATACGTTCTACCAGGTTCGTTACAGGATCCACCGTCAGGCTGAGCTGCTTGATTCCCGACCCGGTGCTCAGTGCAATCTCTCTCTTGCCGGTTAGTCCTCGCTCATAGAGATACTTACCCACGCACCGTGCGGCATTGCCGCACATCTCCCCCTCACTGCCGTCGGCATTGAACATGCGCATCGAAAAATCGCCCTCACCGGAGGGTCCTATCAGGATCAATCCGTCACTCCCCACACCAAAATGGCGGTCGCTCAACCTGCGTGAGAGCTCAGCCGGGTTCTCTACCTTCTCTTCAAACAGGTTGACATAGATATAATCATTGCCTGCGGCCTGCATTTTTTCAAATCTCATAAGACTCATTGATTTCGCATCCCTTCTCCATCAACAAAAAAACATCGCCATGATTTTCATGAAAACCAGTCAGATGATTAAAGATTATTGCTCAAAGAAATGTAATTTTTATATACAAATGCTATTTTCTATACAAATATATAGCTTTTTGTCTGTTTATGGGTAATAAAAGAGCATTTTTTATTTATGCCTTATCCATATTATTTATACCTTGTCCACTTTATCATCTCTTTCAACGATGGTTTCTTCCCATACATCAGGATACCCACCCGGTAAATCTTCGCGGCGAAAATGGAAATAAGGATAAAGGTCCCATAGAGTAACGCGATCGATAATAGTTTCTCCCACAGCGGTATACCAAACGGAATGCGCACCATCATCACAATGGGTGAACTGAAGGGGATGAGTGATGCCCAGAAGGCCAGGGGCCCGTCGGGGTTGCTCACACTGTAAAACCCTGCAAAGAAAGCAAACATGATAATGAGTGTCACCGGTGTAAGAAACTGACTGGTATCTTCTTCACTATCCACCGCCGAGGCGAACATCGCAAAAATGGAAGCGTAAAGGATGTACCCGCCAATAAAGAATATGATAAAAAAGAGCCCCAGCTCAAGCCAGTTGATGCTGAGGATGGCGCTCATGATACCTTTCATCTCTTCGCCTCCCACATTGCCCATGCCATTCATCCCGGACATACCGCCCATGCCTTCACTCATCGATGCAACCTGTTCAGGGGATGCCACCAGGAATGAGAGCAGACTGAAGAGCCCTCCCGCGAGGATACCCCATATGGCCAGTTGCGTGATACCGACCAATCCGATACCAACAATCTTACCTATCAGGAGATTAACAGGCTTCACCGATGAGACCATCACCTCCACGATGCGGCTTTTCTTTTCTTCCAGCACAGCCTGCATCACCATGTTTCCGTACATCAGAATGAACATGTAAATAAGTATGGTGAATACCATTCCGATGATGGTGGCAAGCTCGGTGGATGATTCCGAAACACTTCCATCATCACTCTGACGCATTGTCCGCAGCGAAATATTGGACCCACTCTCCACGATGGAACGGACCAGGGTGATCGCTTCACTGTCCACATTGTTCGATTGAGAGAGAGCATCGAGTCTCTGCTGGGTCACCTTCTCGTTCAGGATATTCACAATCATCGATTGGAGCTCCTGTGGTGTCTGTTTTTCAGATGTGAGTGAGACGGCACGGGGATTCTCATTCAGGTCGCCGGTGATCTGCAGGATGGCGAACAGATCCTTGCCCAATCGTGATTCCTGCTCCTGCTCCGCGACCTCTTCCACAACCTTGAACTGGTAAGTCTCCGTCGATTTTAACAACGGTGCATAGATACCTGTGTTGTCAATTACTGCAATGTGCTTCACACCACTATCGTTCAATGTGGAGAGCCATAGAGGGATGAAAGTCAATGCAACCATCAGCAGGGGCATCAACAGTGTCAGGATGATAAACGATTTCTTTCTTACCCTGGTACCGTATTCCCTTCGTATAATTAAGCCTAACACGTTCATTCTATTCATTTGTCACAGTTTTTATAAAAACATCGTTCATGGTTGGTATCTCTTCGTCGTAACTCACCACCTCATAATGATCGAAAAAAAGCTTCGCCAGCTCATTACTGCTGATGCCATTCTCTTTTTTTATGCG
>Ga0209347_1003926_pt1 | contig 16386 bp, 15 predicted proteins | sample AutmiccommuBRH23_FD_187382 | JGI IMG/M metagenome (GOLD analysis project Ga0209347, IMG submission 187382) | Deep subsurface microbial communities from Mt. Terri, Switzerland - Autotrophic microbial communities BRH/23 (SPAdes) (version 2) | ecosystem: Environmental > Aquatic > Deep subsurface >...
CAGCTCTTCCACCCGTACGTTGATGCGGTCCAACACCGGAAAATACATATCGGTGATCCCGTCGATGATGGTGTAAAGGAAAAAGTCCGGCCCCTTCCTCATCACGTCCAGCCGGGTATTGGCCAGGCAGTCCCTGGCAACCTTGCCCAGGGTGGGCAAGGTCCGGCGGTGCAGGGTAACCACGAAATTCTTGCCCAGGTAGACGTTGAGCTGCTCCAGGGAGATTTCTTCATCGCTTTCCTCTTCGTAGCGCAGGGCGTGCAGCACGAAGAAATAATACTCTTCGTAGTTGTCCACCTTGGCCCTGGGACTGTAGTGCAGGCAGTCCTCCACCGACAGGGGGTGGAAGCCGAAAACCCTGGCCACCTGGTTGGCCTCAGCGTCGGTGAAATTGAACAGATCTACCCACATCAGGTTTTCGGTGTTATCCATCAAGTCCTTCTGCCCCAGGTTAACGTCATGGATGATCCGGTCTGCGGTTGAATCATAGAAATAGGTCTTTATCAACTGCCTCACTTCCCGGGTTAAAAAATAAAAAACCTGCCGCGTAAAATAAGAAGGCCGCCAGGTTATCAAATCCCGCCCTTCTTCACTCGTACAAGCTTTGGCACTACACAGCTAGGGGTCAAACTCCAGCCGTCCCAGCCACGTTAGGTAAAACCTTAATCCGGTAATACCTGTTGACCCGTTACCGTCTCTCGACGTTTCCGGGCAGTGGCATGTGTCTGTACAGACGCCTCACCTAACGAAGATAGCCGATATGTTTTATGTCCATGAATAGCATAGCACATGGACTAAAGCGTGACAAGCCATATCTGGTAACCCCTAATTCCCTACCCAAAGATCATTCAGACAGGTAGCCGAAGCTTTTCAGGTATCTTTCGTTATTGCGCCACTCGGCCCTGACCTTGACCCACAGCTCAAGAAATATTTTTGAACCGAACAGGGCCTCCATCTCTTCCCGGGCCCTTTTGCCGATCTCCTTCAGCATGCCGCCGTTCTTCCCGATCAGAATACCCTTCTGGGAGTCCCTCTCGGTGTAAATAACCGCCCTTACCGCAACCAGGCCGTTGGGCCTCTCCTGGACGTCCTCCACCTCCACCGTCACCGAGTGGGGTATTTCCTGGGAGGTCAGTTGGAGCACCTTTTCCCTGATTATTTCCGACATGATGAACCTTTCGGGCCTGTCGGTGACTTCCCCGCCGGGGTAATACATGGGGCCGGGCTCAAGGTAGCCTATAATCAGTTCGGTAAGGCGGTCCAGATTTTCCCCGGTGACGGCCGAGACCGGAATGATCTCACTGAACCGGTAAAGGTGCCGGTAGGCCTCAATCAATGGTAAAATCTCGGACCGGGGGATCAGGTCAATCTTGTTCAGCAACAGGAAGACCGGGGTGGAAATACCGTTGAAATGTTCAATTATAAACTTGTCTCCGGGGCCTGGATCCAGGGCCTCACACAAAAACAACACCAGGTCCACTTCCCTTAGGGCGCCCAGGGACAGGTCAACCATGTGCCGGCCCAGCCTGTGCTTGGGCTTGTGTATGCCCGGGGTGTCCATAAATACCACCTGGGCGTCGTCCCTGGTCAGTATGGAATGGATCTTGTGCCTGGTGGTCTGGGGCTTATCCGATACAATGGCCACCTTTTGACCCACCAAGCGGTTCATCAGGGTGGACTTGCCCACATTGGGCCTGCCCACCAGGGCTACGAAGCCGGATTTAAACCCTTTGCCGTCTCCTGCGGGAATCAATATATTTTCACCTCGGTAACACTAAGACTTTAATCCACTACGCCTTCAGTTTGAAGCTGAGCGGCAGGAGTTCGGCCAGCCTGGCCTCCCTGTACTCCCCACGCCTGTTGGCCAGATAAACGGTCAGCCCCTCGTCGAAATCGTTCAGCACCTGCCGGCAGGCGCCGCAGGGGGAGGTGTAGTCTTCACTGTCCGAGGCCACCGCCAAGGCCGTGAAGTGCCTCTCACCCTCGCTGACGGCCTTAAAGAGAGCCACCCTTTCAGCGCAGCAGGTAAGGCCGTAAGAGGAGTTTTCAATATTGCAGCCGGTATAAATATTCCCCCCACCAGTCAGCAGGGCCGCCCCCACCCTGAATCGGGAGTATGGGGCATAAGCCTTTTCCCTGGCCGAAAGGGCCGCCTTGACCAGTTCCTGCGGACCAACGATACTGTTGCCCAATTTTTTGCCCACCTCTTAAAATATAATATCCAACAACCACTTTTTAACATACGGAAAAAAAACAAGCAGTCCTATGATCACAGAAAAAAAGGCCGCCAGCAGCACAGCGCCGGCTGCCGCGTCCTTGGCCATCCCGGCCAGGGGGTGAAAATCCGCGGTAACCAGATCCACCGCCTTCTCCACCGCCGAGTTGATCATTTCAGCCACGGTGACCAGGGCAATGGCAAAAAAAACAAGGGCCAGCTCCAACGTGCTGATCCCGAACCAGGCCGCAGCCCCCAGGGCCACCGCAGTCAGCAGCAGGTGAATCCTCATGTTCCTCTGACTGGCCAGCACCCATTTTAATCCCCTGCCGGCATAATAAAAACTGCGGATCAGGGACTTAATCCCCCTGGAATCTCTCATACCGACCCTCATCTACATCCCGATAGCCCGTTCCAGCCCCAGCCGGGCCAGGGCGGCCTCCTCCTTTTGCCTCATTAGGGCACGGCCCGCCTCGTCCTGGTGGTCGTAGCCCAGCAGGTGCAGCACCCCGTGGGCGGTCAGGTAGGCCACCTCCCGCCTGAGGCCATGGCCGTACTCCTCCCCTTGACGAAGCGCCGTGGGCAGGGAGATGACCACGTCCCCCAACAGGTCCTCCTCAGCGGGACCGGGCATGGGGTCGCCCTCAAGCTGGGCGAAGGAGAGAACGTCGGTTGGACAGTCCAGGCCGCGATACTGACTGTTGAGCTCCCTGATATAGGCGTCATCGGTGAAAACCACACTGACCTCGGCCCCCTCCGGGCGCCCCTCCTGGCCCAGCACCGCCAGGACCACCTTCTCCACCAACTCCTCAAGGCCAGCCTCAAGCTGAACCTCGTCCTGCAGATTGTCTATTAGAACCGCCATGCCTTGATTTTCTCCTCTCCATCTCCTTGGTCAGGTCCGGGTACTCCACCCGGGAGTGGAAAATGCCGCTGAGCACCTTTAAAAAGGCCTCGGCAATCTGCTCCAGGTCCCTGAAGGTCAGGTCGCACTGATCAAGCTGGCCGTCCAGCAGTTTGTCCCGCAATATTTTTCTGACCAGCCCCTCAACCCTGCCGTGGGTCCGGTTCTGCATGGACCTCACCGCAGCCTCCACCGAGTCGGCTAGCATGACTATGGCAGCCTCCTTGGTCTGGGGCCGGGGGCCCTCGTACCTGAACTCGTCCTCATTGATGTTATCCCCGCCGCTCTCCCTGGCCTTGTGATAAAAGTATGTCACCAGGCTGGACCCGTGATGCTGCTCGATGATTTTCTGGATGGTCAGGGGCAGCTTGTACTCCCTGGCCAGCTCAAGCCCGTCCCGGATATGGGAGGTCAGGATCAGGGTGCTTAGGGTGGGAGCAATCTTATCATGGGGATTATCGTTGGACAGTTGATTCTCAATAAAAAAGTACGGCCTTTTAATCTTGCCGATATCGTGATAGTAGGCGGCCACCCTGACCAACAGGCCCTCTCCGCCAACCGCCTCGGCGGCGGCCTCGGCCAGATTGCCCACCAATATGCTGTGGTGGTAGGTGCCCGGGGCCTCGGTCAAAAGCCTCTTTAAAAGAGGGTTGCTGGGCTGGGAAAGCTCCAAAAGTCTGACCGCCGAGGTAATGCCGAAGGCGTTTTCCAGGTAAGGCAGCGAACCGTTGGTCAGTATGGAGGACAGTATGCCGTTGGTCACGCCAAGCATGAAGGCCGAGCTGATCACCAGGGCCGGCGAGGCGTTGCTGATGATGCCCATGACCATGATGGCCGCCACGTTGGCCGCGCTGGTGTAAAACCCCGCCCTGGCCAGGTCGCCCCGCTGGCTCAGCTTGCTGACGCTGTACACCCCGGTGATGCCGCCCACCAGGCCCACAACCCCGAAATTAACCTGCCCCCCGGCCATCAGGGCCAGCAGCAGGCTCATCACGCTGACCACCAGCACCGCCAGCCGGGAGTCTATGAGTATGGCGATGAGCATCCCGGCCGCCCCCAGGGGCACCATGTAGCCCAGCAGGGCGCCGAACTCGGGGGACCTGGTCAGTTCAATGGCCAGTATGCCCTTGGCCACCGCCAGCACCACCACAACGATGATGCCCAGCAGGTAGAGCACCCCGGCATTGGTATAGATCTCCCTGTTCTGCTGATAAAGATAAAACAGCACCACCACCATCAGCAACGCTATCAGCAGAGAGTTGCCGATGATGGTCCGCCAGGGCATCCCGCCCCTGGACAACCCCAAGGCCTCCAGCTTTTGCAAATGATCGGCGGTGGCCACCTCACCGGCGCCGATTATTTTTTCCTCCTTGCGGATGGTCACCATCTCCGGAGGCACCGACTCCCTGGCCGCCGCCTGCATCAGCCTGGTCTTTTCACTGTTCAAAAAATAGTTGGGTCGCAGGTAGTGCCTGATCAGGCCCTGCCCCAACTCGATATAAGCCCGGGAAAGCTTGACTGCAGCTATATCCTCAGTCATTTCCTGGACCACCGTCTTCAGGTTTTCAGTGGTCACCCCGTTTTTGTCATTCATCCGTTTGGACACCTGGGCGTTCAGTTCCCTGCCCAGTATGGAAAGTGATTCCGGGTCCTGGCGTGAGAGGGTTAAAAGGGCTCCCTCGGAAAGGATGAAGGGCAGCACCTTAGCCATTTTTCTGGCCCTTTCCTCATCCTTCAGCCCAACCTCCTGCTGAACCGATCCAACGCCCTGGACCACCGATCCCATGTCCTTCAGCACCGCACTCTCAACCTCGTCCCGCAGCTCGTACTGCGGGGGTATGGCCTGGGCAGCCTGCCTTCTCTTATCCTCGGTCTTGTTCCGGTCTTCATAAACCAGCGCCCGGGGTGCGAATACATTCTCCCTGGATACCTGGCCCAACTGGAGGTCCACTTTGTTGGGAACCACATCCACAGTCATGAAAAATGCCAATAACAAAAAGAACAGTACCGCAGCACTGCCCCTGCGAAATTTTCTTTTTTTAGTCAGAAAAACAATGCTATTCAGCAGTTTTCCCTTTATGCCACTGATCAAGGACATTTTTTTCTCCCCTGCAACCAGCCGCAGCCCGCGTAACAGCCGCAGCAATTATTCGGTCCCGGAACCGTAAAGCCTGCGTAAATATTACCACAGCCTTTCTATATTTCCTTCCCCGCTTGATCATAGGCCCTGATAATGTCCTGTACCAGGGGGTGGCGGACAATATCCTCCCCCGTGAGGTAATGAAAGGCTATCCCCTTGACCCCGGCCAGCACTTCCTGGGCATGCACCAGCCCTGAGATCTGGCCCCGGGGCAGGTCCACCTGGGTGATATCCCCGGTAATTATAGCCTTGGAGCCAAAGCCGAGCCTGGTTAAAAACATCTTCATCTGCTCCACCGAGGTGTTCTGGGCTTCGTCCAGGATGATAAAGGCGTCGTCCAGGGTGCGTCCCCGCATATAGGCCAGGGGAGCAATCTCAATGGTGCCTCTTTCCAGGTACCTCTGGGTGTTTTCCATGCCCAGTACGTCATAAAGCGAGTCGTAAAGAGGTCTCAGGTAGGGATCCACCTTCTCCTGCAGGTCACCGGGCAAAAAACCCAGCTTTTCACCGGCCTCCACAGCCGGCCTGGTCAGCACCAGCCGCTGCACCTCCTTGCCGCGCAGCGCCCGGATGGCCATGACCACGGCCAGATAGGTCTTGCCCGTGCCGGCCGGCCCGATGGAGAACACCACATCGTGTTTTTTGATGGCCTCCAGGTATAGCTTCTGGCCCAGGGTTTTGGGCTTTATCTGCCGGCCCCGGAAGGTAACCAGGGAAAGATCGGTGGTCAGCCTGGAAAGGGCGTCCTTGACCCCGGACTTCACCGACTTCAGCGCATAATTAATCTCATGCAGGGTCAGGCGGTTTCCGGCCCGGTAAAAACTCTGCAGCTGATTAAAAACCTCTTCGGCCAGAGCCACCTGTTCCGGATCGCCGAGGATGACCAGTTCCTCTCCCCGGGCCACCACCCTTACCCCCAGGACCCGCTCGATAAGGGCCAGGTGCTCATCGTTGCGGCCGAAAATCTCGGCCGCCGCCCCTATATCTTCCAGCAAAACCCTGGCTTCAGTATTCTCCGGCAATAAATAAGTACCCCCTGTTTCTTATCGGCCGCCTGCTTTTAGCCGACGGCCGATTGATGTCAATTCCGGCACTGATCTTGTAGTTCTATTTTATAGCTGTCTAAAAAATTTGTCGATAGACCCGCCGTGTCATTCATTGTGCAAATTGCTTAACCGTCCCGATGTCCTCCAAAGTTTCAATGAGGGCCTTGAACCGGACCAGGTTTTCCGGGTTTTTTACGGTTATCTCCCTGGTCTCTTCCCGGATCAGGTGGACCTCGCCCCCGATGCCGGCCCTGGCCGACTCCAAGGATTTGCGGCGGGCCAGTTCCAGAGCCTCTGACCGGCTGCGCTGCTGCCGGTAATTTTCCAATTCATGGTGCCGCTCAGATATAACTTCGACGGGCAGGGAAAGATTCCTCCAGCCCGGGGCTTTTTTCACATCCCTTTCAGTCTTATAGTTGCTGAAAGGGATCCCTTGGCTGCCTGATACAATTATTTCCCTGGCACCAATTTTAATACAAACCCTGGAAACCCATTTGCCGGTTTCCCTTATCCCCTCTTCCACCAGGGGTACCTCGGCATAACCTTCATACCAGACCCGGGCCCTGACCACACCCCTGGCGTGAACATAGGCGGGCGGTGGCGGCGGGGGGATCACCCGGCCCTCCGGGGGAGTGCCGGTCTGCTGCGGGGCCTGCTCCTCCGGGGGCGGTATGACCCCTGAAATAAGCACCTGGCCCGGCACCACGGTGTCTCCTTCTTTGACCGCCGGGTTGCCCACCAGCACCAGCACCTCCCGGATCAGCCCGGACTTTTTGGCCACGATATTGGCCGGCTGAAGCTGAGGTTTTTGGATAATGGTCTTCTCGGCAATTTCGATGGTGGCCCTGGTGCCGCTGATGGTCACCCCGACATAGGAGACCTCCGGCAGGCGCTCCCGGATGGTGTTCTCAACCCTTTGCTGGTCCACCCTGAATTTTGCCGACCCAACCCTCAGGCCGGCCTCAGCGGCGGTCAGAATTATTTTTTCGGAGGTCAGGTTGCGGTTGCCCCGGACATCCACGAACCAGACAAATGAACTCAGCGCATAGAGTCCCAATAGAAAAAGCACGGCCCCCAACAGCAGTGACTTCCTCTTTTTAAGCCTGTTGATGATAAAGGGCAGTCCCTCCCGGTTTTTGAATTTGAACCGGCTCCGGGTCTTCCGGCCGATGTGCCTGAGCGGCCTGACCGCGCTAAGCCTGGTCTTGACAAACATCTCACTGTCCCCGACGCGCCGGATGTCCCACAGATAAATTCCCCTGCTGGCCGCCATATTCAGAAACTTTTCCAGGTTGTCCCCCTTTACCAGTATGTTCACATAGCCGAAGATAAAAGAAATCAGCCTGAACAAAAACACCTTCCATCCCCCCCGTCCCCCAAGTCTTGCGGGATCGTCCCCGGTCCCGGCCAAAGAAGCGCCGGCAATCAATCAGCGAATAAACCGGACACTTTTAATCCGCCCCTCCAGGCAGATCTCATCAGGCAGTATATTGCGCAAGAGCAGCCCCTCACCGGAAACAGCCACCTCGTAGTCGCCCACATTGACCCTGACGCTTTCCGCAGTGTATTCCACGATGCCCCGGTGATTCTCAATAAACAGCTGGAGGTCGCCCACCAGCACTATCTTTGGCAGATCCATGATGATATCACTGGGAATCTCCAGCATGTCCGACATCTGCCTCTTCACCTTTTTTTTGAAGTCCCGCCAGGCCATCAGCAACCCCTCCTCAAAAAAATATATGAGGAAAATTTGACAAACATTACATTTAATTGGTAAAAGGAACTGGATACCAAAGATTAGCTTATATCCGCCGGGGTAATGATAAAAAATACTTATAAGCAATAAAATTTTTTTTATTGATGATAATATATAACTGATTTCCGCCGAGAGAATGCCAAGATCAGGCCGGAGGTGAAGTACGGTGGACGACATAAAACTGACCCGGATGACCACGGCTTCGGGCTGAGCGGCCAAGCTGGCGCCGGCCGCCCTGTCGCAGGTGCTGCGGCAGCTGCCCGTAGTAACCGACCCCAACCTTTTGGTGGGGCCGGAAAAATCAGATGACGCCGCTGTTTACCGGCTTTCCGGCGAACTGGCCATAATCCAGACCGTGGACTTCTTCACCCCGGTGGTTGACGACCCGTACCTGTTCGGCCAGGTGGCGGCGGCCAATTCCCTCAGTGACGTTTACGCCATGGGGGGGAAGCCCTTGCTGGCCCTGAACATAGCCTGCTTCCCCAGTTGCCTGCCGGTGGAGGTGCTGGGGCAAATACTAAAGGGCGGGGCGGACAAGGTGGCCGAGGCCGGCGCCATCGTCGCCGGGGGCCACACCATTCAGGACGATGTGCCCAAGTACGGGCTGGCCGTCACCGGGCTGGTCCACCCCCAAAGGGTGCTCTCCAACGCCGGGGCCCGGCCGGGAGACATTTTAATCCTCACTAAGCCCCTGGGCACCGGCATCATCAACACCGCCGTCAAGGGCGAACTGGCCCCGGAGGAATCGGTCCGGGCCGCCCTGGAGACAATGCTGGAGCTCAACCGGCAGGCCTCCGAGGTGATGGTCCGGTGCGGCGCCAATTCCTGCACCGACATCACCGGCTTCGGGCTTTTGGGGCATGCCGCCGAGATGGCTGAGGCCAGCGGGGCAACCCTGGAAATCCGGGTGGCCGGCGTACCGCTCCTCCCTGGGGTAAGGGAGTTGGCGGCCATGGGCATGATCCCCGCCGGGGCTTACGCCAACCGTGACTTTCTGGCCGGCCGGGTGGTCATCCCCGAGGGGACAAAACCCGAAATCACAGCCATTCTCTTTGACCCCCAGACTTCGGGGGGCCTGCTGATAGCGGTGCCGGAAGAAGTATTTGAACTTGTCGCCGGGGAAATGAAAAAGGTGGGGGTAAAGGCAGGCGTGGTGGGAAGGGTCCGGGAAAAGGGACCGGCGCCCATTGTGCTGATCTAAATTAATTTTTCTAATGCCAGGAGAGAAGAAACTATGAATGAAATAAATGAAGTGGACTGCCGGGGATTGGCCTGCCCCCAGCCGGTGATCAGCACCAAAAAGGCCCTGGACTCCCTGGATCGGGGCACGGTGGTGACCCTGGTGGACAACGACACGGCCAGGGAAAATGTCACCCTTTTTGCCAGGAATTCCGGCCACGAGGCCAGAGTGGAAAAACTGGAGGGGCCCGTCTACCGCATCACCATCAGCAAGGGCGGGCCGGAGCCCGGAAAACAAGCCCCGGGCGCTGCCCCGGACACGTCCGGGACCACCTCCGCCGGGGGAGCGGTGAAACCGTCAACAGTCTATCTGATCACCACCAACATGCTGGGTCAGGGCTCCCCCGACCTGGGCCTGGTGCTCATGAAAAGTCTGATGGTGACCCTGAACGAAATGGACCCTCCCCCCCGGGCGCTGCTTTTTCTCAACAGCGGGGTAATGCTGACCTGCCAGGGCTCACCGGTGCTGGAACAGCTGCAAAAACTGTCCTCCCGGGGCAGCCTGCTGGTATCCTGCGGCACCTGCCTGGACTACTACAAGCTTTCAGACAAACTGGAAACAGGGCGGGTGGGCAACATGCTGGAGATTAACGGCTACCTTCTGGAGAGTGAAAAGGCGATAACCATCGCCTGAGTGGCATATTAAAGAGGCTTCCCGGACGGGAAGCCTCTTGTGGTTCGGATATAATACAGTTTTTATTAAACCTGTACTACTTCCTTGATTTCAGGCAGTTCCTGCTTGATGGTTCTTTCAATGGCCATCTTCAGGGTGTAGGTGGACATGGGGCAGCTGCCGCAGGCGCCCACCAGCTTTACCTGGACCTTCCCGTCGGGGGTGACGTTGACCAGTTCCACATTGCCGCCGTCACGGACCAAGGCGGGGCGGACTTTATCTAAAACCGCTTCTACCTTTTGCATGAGTTCAGCCATTTACGCCGGGACCTCCTTCCTTGTAAAAATGAAAAATGAACCTGGACAAACCGGCTATATGTTTATTATGTTTTATCAGCTACCACCATAAACGGTACCGGGAAAAAATATATTATTCCGGCCACCGTAACCCTAATTTTACATGGTTTCCAGCAATCTGGCAAGACACTATTTTAAGCGCTTTTAAGGAGCTTTTAGATGAGAAGTCCGGTCAGGCGGTTTTCCTTGGACAGCCAGTAACCCCGGGACAAAAGCCTGATCGAGGGAATGGCCGTAAAGGTGATCGTTAAGATGGTCAGCAGCGGGTTCTCCCAGGCCCAGCCGGCCTCTTTCAGCACCCGCTCCAGGGACTCAATCCGGGCGGCGACCTCCGGCCCCGGAAGGTCGGACACCGCCCCTAAAATGGGCATCGGTATCTCCTCCTCCACCTTCCCCCGGCAGCAGTACACCAAGCCACCCCGCAGTTCCCTGACCCTGTTTACCGCCGCCGCCATGTCGGCGTCATCGGTCCCCATCACCACCATGTTGCCCTCGTCAAAACTGAAGCTGCTGGCGATGGCCCCCCGCTTCAGCCCGCTGCCCTGCAAAAAGCCCAGCGATCCGCGGCCACTTTCCTCGTACCGGTCCAGCACGGCCAGCTTGACCACGTCGCCGGCCGGCTCACAGATTGCCTCTCCGTTAACCACTTGCAGGGTGAGCCCGGCCTCCCGGTTGAGAATATTGGTCAGCATCTGTATGGCCCGCACGGTGACCTCATTGCCGGTGGCACGGACCTTGAAGAATTCTTCGTCCACCGCAGGCATCCTGAGGCAATTATAGACCCCGGGAGGATAAGCGGGACTGGCCGGGCTTACAGTGAGCCGGCCCTCCCTGGCCACCACCTTTCCTTTGCAGATTACCAGCCCGGCCCGGATGGTTCTCAGGTCCGGAATAACCACCAGGTCGGCGCACTTACCCGGGGCGATGCCGCCCAGGTCCCCGTCCAGCCGGAAATGCTCGGCGGCGTTCAGGGTGGCCATGCGGACGGCCTGCACCGGGTCCATGCCCAGGTCGATGGCCTTCTGAACTATTTGATCCATGTGGCCCCGGCGCATCAGCGCGTGGGGCCAGATGCCGTCGGAGACCAGTATGGCCCGGCGCAGGTCAAGGTTCATCTCCACCAGGGGACCCACCACCTCTTCCAGTTCCCGGCGCACCGATCCCTCCCGGATCATAGTGGCCAGACCCAGCCGCAGCCTCTCCCTGACCTCGTCGGCGGTAATGGGCTCATGGCAGGCGTCTATGCCGTGGGCTACCAGGGCGGCCAGTTTCTGCCTCCTGGCCCCGGCGCCATGACCTTCAACAGTTTTACCCCTGGCCATGGCCTCCTCGATAAGTACCGCGATACCCTCATCCTTCCCGCCATTCAGCAGATAGGTCCAATAAATCTCGCCCAGCCCCACCACCCCGGGGTCATCCAGAACCTCCACCATCTGGCCAAGGTCAATGCCCCTCCCGCCGCCTTCCCGGTAGGAGCAGAGGTAGGCGATGGAAGAGGCCGTGACAAAAAATCTCTGGGGCTGCTCCCGGCACTGATCCAGGAAGGCCCGCACTCCAGCCGCCCCCATGGCGTTGGAGGAGGTCCCGCTGTCGGTGACCACCGAGGTGGTCCCGGTGGGCAGGGAGAGGCGGACGAATTCCCCCACCTGGAGCCAGGCGTCCATATGTATATGGCCGTCTATAAGTCCGGGAATGATTACCCGGCCCTCCACGTCAATGACCTCAGTCTCCGGACCGGTGGGGAAAGCTTCCGCCGGGCCCGCATAGGCAATCCTGCCGCCGGCCACCAGCACCTGCTGATCCGTCAGTAACTCCCCGGTGTAAACGTTAAGCACGCTGCCGTGGTCTAATCTTATTTCGGCCGGCTCCCAGCCCATGGCCACCCTGGTCAGCCTCTTCATCTCTTCAGTTTTATAGGTAAGTCTCATGCCGCACCCCACCCCTTCTAACTTTTTCTTCTCTTCCAGTTAAGTGTTTTCCTTTTTATCACGGCATTTTATCTGAAAAGATTCAATAGTCGGGATAAGGGCGCAAATCAAAAGGGCTGACTATTGCGTCAGCCCTACTCCAGCTTAATCCTTATGGTAGCCAGGGGGTTTTTAACAACCTGGTCCGGTGGCTTTTCCTTCTTTACCTCCGGCTGTTTCCCCACCGGGGGTACTGCCGTTCCAGGCGCCGGTGCCGGCTGTGGATCACCACCGCCTAAGCCTGTTATTCCAACTCCTGTGGCCGGTGCAGCCCCGGCTGCCTGGAACAGGGCCTCTCCACCGGCGGCGGTGCTTTTGGTCCCCGGCAGGTAATCTTGCCTGATAATCCTGCCGGTTTTGGCGATCTCGGCCACAGCCCTTTCAAACTGGTCCCCGGGGACCTGCAGCACAATCTCCCTGCCGCCGGTTTCAGGCAGCACCGAGGCCGCCCCCCCGACCTTAAGCGCTAATTCCAGTAGCGTCCGGACAGCACTGGCGCGGTCCTGGACCCTGACCTCGATGGCCGCCTGCTGCACCAGTTCCTCAGTCACCGACGGGGGCGCAACCGATGCCCCCCGGGCAGGCACGCCGTTATTGCCGTTGCCCGTGGCCGACAGCTTGCGTTCCTGTACTGAAGCTGAGTCGGCAATGGAGGATTTTTCCCTTTTCAGGGGCGCTGCCACAGTGTCTTCCGCTTTCAGGGAAACAGGCATCTTGGTTTCCGCCGCCACCGCCTTTTTTTCAGGCTCCGGTTCCTGAACCGCCATACTTTGCGTTTGGATCCGGACGGTCTCAGGGGCAGCCATCTGATTACCGGCCAGGCCGTCGGCCAGTATTCGGCTTTCCCCAGACCCAAGGTGGTACTCTTCCTGAACTTGTGTTTTATTTACAGCGCCGTTTTCCAGTCCGCCCAACATTTGATCAGTTGCGGTTTCACCCCGCCAGGGAAGTCCCTGCCAGGCCGCCGCCAGACCCACCACCAGGGCAAAACTGGCCGCCACCGCCACCAGCCCTGACCAGCGGCCCCTGGCCAGAAGCGACCAAAAGCCGGCCTTGCAGCCCTGGGAGGACTGTTCAATCTTCCTCCTGACCTCCAACCGGAATTCCGGGGGAGGTGCCACCGGGGGCAGGTCACGGACCAAGCCCAGCACCATTTCAAAATCGTTTAGATCAGACCGGCATACCTGACAGACCCCGAGGTGCCGGTCAACCCTTTCCTTTTCGGAGGGATCCAGCATGCCGTCCAAATATGCCGAAAGCAGTTCTTGAGCTTCATGGCACCGCATGTTCATCCCTCCCTGCCTTTATTGTCTAGACGGATTTCGATATCGAAAAGTTCCCTGTGATCAAGAACCTTCTGTTTCAGGGTTTGCCTGGCCCGGCTCAGCCGCGACTTAACCGTGCCCAGGGTACAGTCCAGGGCGGCCGCAATCTCCTCGTAAGACAGTCCCTGTATCTCCCTCATCACCAGGATCAGCCGGTGGTCTCCCGAAAGACTGTCCAGTTGACTCTGGATCAGTTCCTGGATCTCGTTTCTTTCCAGACACTCCTGCGGAGAAGGGCCGCCGGCCACCAGGGAGGGGTTCCCCCCGGGCTGAGCCATGACTTCCTCCAGGGAAACCTTCTTCTGCCTGTGCTGCCTTCTCAGCTCATCCCGGCAGACATTTGACGCTATCCGATAAAGCCAGGTGGCAAAGCTGGCATCCCCCCGAAAGCTTCGCAAGGCCTGGAAGGCCTTGATAAAAGCCTCCTGGGCCAGGTCTCCGGCATCGGCGTGGTTGCCGGTGAACCGGTAGGCGATGGTGTAAACCTTCCCCTCGTACCGCTTAACCAGTTCCTCGAAGGCATCAAGATCCCCCTCCCGGCTGCGCCTGACCAAAGTATCGTCATCCTGATGCAAAACCTGACCACCCCCTTGCAGCGGCAAATGACCCGCTATTCAATAATTCGACAGGGGTATTGGCCAGTCCTGCCCCGAAGTCCCTAACAAAACTATTCCAGACAATATTGGGTGAAATTGGCATAAACCCAGCCCAACAGATTATTGACACCCGCCAGGCCTCTTGCTATACTTTAGATCTAACTTGCAAAAAAATATGCCGAAGTGGCGGAACTGGCAGACGCAGCGGACTCAAAATCCGCCGCCTTCACGGGCGTAAGGGTTCGACTCCCTTCTTCGGCACCAGTAAAATCAAGGCAAAGCGGGTTTCCCTCTGCCAAGGGAAACCCGCTAAAATAGAGAAAATGAGAAAAAAGTGAGAAAATCAATTTTGCCGAAGCCCGGAGAGGTGCATCTCAAAAGGCCTGACTAATGGAGTTGCCATAAACAGCAGCTCTTTTTTACAGTTACACTTTGACGACGTCCGATGAAGGTTATTTCCTGTGTGATGGGATTAAACTGTACGGGATTGCCAAATAAATACCACATATATCTGAGTAGTGACCTGCTTATTATATTTGAAGTTATTTGTGCTCCCTTATAAATCAAATATTAAATTTTTAATAGCTATACTAGCTATCCTTTCAAACTTCTTCACAAAGCCACCCTAAGCCCAGCTAAAAGCGTTACCCTTTGCATAGTGAGTCAATAAAGGAATAAAAAAGCCTGCCCCGATTAAGAGCAGGATGCAGAATCATTAACTGGTATCAAGAGCATAGAGGAACTCCGCTTTTCGGTTGCGGTTAAATGGAACCGGTTCCTGAACTTTCCCGCTGAAGGTCCAGGTCACTGCACATTGTGTATCTCGCTCTTTTTTTATTCTTTCGCTTTTTTACCTCCTTCACTTCCTCAGAATACTCAGCAATCCTGTACTCAATGTCCCCGATCTTCCAGTGCATCCGGTGTATTATGTATGATCGGATATTTTCCCAGAACCTATTAGCCGATGCTCCCGGCACTGTATCGTTCTCATCTACGCTATGAATAAGTTCTTTAATTTGGCCGTTAGCCCTGTTTGTTACAGTAATTTTATAGGTTTTCCCTTCCACTACCCGATCCATAATTCACACCTCTTAATATATGGACGACTATTCTATCTCACGTGTTCCCGGCTATCGGTGGTACAAAAATTGTTTTACACTTAAAATCCCTTGTGTATTTCAGCCATAAGCATTTATAATATCAGGGTTTAAGCAGCGGGATACCCTGCTGGCATACAACTCCCCGTCCACGGCCCGCCTGCAGGGGGTGGGCAATCCCCCGGCGGACCCACCGGGTGGACCGCCTTACCGCTTCTACCACCGGCACTCCGGAAGCCAGCAGGGAAGCCAGGGCTGAGGCCAGGGTACACCCGGTTCCGTGCACGGATGCTCCCGGAATACGCCTCGATTTAAACCACAGGCGTTTTTCCCGGCTGCATAAAAAGTCGACTACTTCATCTTCCTTTAACCCGCTCTCTGCTGAAGCTGGCAGGTGTCCGCCCTTGAGCAGCACCCACTGGGCCCCCGAGTCCAGGATAGCCGCCACGGCGCGCTCCACGTCTCCGGTTTTGCCGATTTTCAGTCCCGTCAGGGCCTCGGCCTCGGGCACATTGGGGGTAACTACAGCGGCCAAAGGAAAGAGGTCCCTGAAATACGCCTCCACCCCGCCGGACGCCAACAGGTCCACCCCCGTTCCCGATTTAAGGACCGGATCCACCACCAGGGCGGGAAACCGGATATTTTCCGGCTGTCCGGACGTCCGCTCTTTCCCCGGACAGCCCTTTTCCAACTCTGCGTCCCCATTAATATCTTCACGGCTGTACATGCCGGTGTAACTGCGCCACAGGCGGGCAAAGCCACGGATGTTGCCGGCACTCGCCATCATGCCGGTCTTGACCACGCTGGGCCGGAGGTCCCACAGCACGTCTTCGGCCTGGGCCATGACCCATTCTAAGGGGAGTGGAAGGACACTGATTACCCCGAGGCTGGTCTGCCTGGTCAGGGCTGTAATAGCCGCCGCCCCGTAAACTCTCTTCTGTGCCATTACCTTCAGATCAGCCTGGATGCCTGCTCCGCCGCTCGGATCAGACCCGCCAACGGCCAATACCTTTGGTATATTATCCATCATCCCGATCACCATCCCGGCCTGCCGGCGGGGCAAAGTGATTGTATCCCCTTGCCGGCAAAGGTGAGGGCTTTTTGCCGGGCTTACCCGGGAAAACGGCGGCAA
>Ga0209347_1003928_pt1 | contig 16384 bp, 15 predicted proteins | sample AutmiccommuBRH23_FD_187382 | JGI IMG/M metagenome (GOLD analysis project Ga0209347, IMG submission 187382) | Deep subsurface microbial communities from Mt. Terri, Switzerland - Autotrophic microbial communities BRH/23 (SPAdes) (version 2) | ecosystem: Environmental > Aquatic > Deep subsurface >...
CCCGGCGCAACCGGGCATCAGACCTGCCCACCCCACAAACAAAGATCAACTATGTCCCGTTGACCGATTGCCCGGCTTACTCGCGGAATCGGGTCAGACTGATCCCGCCCCGCGCTGACTTCGCGCAGACGATGACCGACGACGAACAGCTGGCGATGGCGCAGCACATGGCGTACTGGCAAGACCTGCTGGCCCAGGGCAGGGTCGTCGTCTATGGCCCGGTCGCCGATCCAGAAGGCGTCTGGGGCATGGGCGTATTGCGTGCCGCCGACCGCGCGGAGGTGCTGACGATCGCCGAGCGCGACCCGTCGGTCACCGCCGGGGTCAACACGTTCGAGGTGTTCGAGATCATGGGCGGCACCACCGGCTGACTCGGCCGAAACTGAAGATATCCGCGAGATTCGGCGGATATCTCGCACACAAGCTCAGTTTCGAGCCGGGCGGAGAGTCTCAGCCTTCCAGTTTGTACCCGAGACCGCGCACGGTGACCAGGTGCACCGGGCTGGCGGGGTCGGCCTCGATCTTGCTGCGCAGCCGCTTGACGTGAACATCCAGGGTCTTGGTGTCCCCGACATAGTCGGCTCCCCACACCCGATCGATGAGCTGACCGCGGGTGAGCACCCGCCCGCTGTTGCGCATCAGGTACTCGAGTAGGTCGAACTCCTTGAGCGGCAACGTGATCGGGCTGCCGTTGACACTGACCACATGCCGTTCCACATCCATGCGCACCGGGCCTGCCTCCAACACACCGTCACCGATCCCGATGTCGTCGGCGTCGGCACCGCGGCGCAGCACGGCGCGGATGCGCGCGATCAGCTCACGCGCCGAATACGGCTTGGTGACATAGTCGTCCGCCCCGAGTTCCAGGCCGACGACCTTGTCGATCTCGCTGTCGCGGGCGGTCACCATGATCACCGGGACGCTCGAGCGCGACCGCAACTGCTTGCAGACGTCGGTACCGCTCATTCCCGGCAACATCAGATCGAGCAGCACGATGTCCGCGCCGGCGCGCTCGAATTCGGCAAGGGCCGAAGGCCCGTCGCCTACCACTGTCGCCTCGAAACCCTCTTTACGGAGGAGAAACGCCAGGGGATCGGCCAGGGACTCCTCGTCCTCCACGATCAGCACGCTGGTCATCGATGTACTAGTCCTCTCGTTCTTGGTGATCATCTTCAGTCTCCCCGTCCGAAAAGGCGGGAATCGACAAAGTGAACGTCGACCCGGTGCCCGGCTGACTCCAGAGCCGGATGGATCCGTTGTGATTGGCGGCGACGTGCTTGACGATCGCCAGCCCCAGCCCGGTGCCGCCGGTGGCCCGGGACCGTGCCTTGTCGACACGGAAGAATCTCTCGAACACCCGCTCCTGATCGGCGCGCGCGATCCCGATGCCGCGATCGGTGACCGCGATCTCGATGTTGTCGCCGCGCCGACGCCGGCTGATCGACACCGAGGATCCGTTGGGCGAGTAGGCGATCGCGTTGGACACCAGGTTCGCGACGGCGGTCACCAGCAGCGTCTGGTCGCCGAGCACGCGGAACCCTGTCGGCGCATCGGTGGTGATGGCGATGTCGGCGTTGTCGGCGGCGACCTTGTGGCGCGACAGCGCCTCGGCCACCACGGTGTCGACGTCGACGGCCTCGAGGTCGGGCAGTCGCTCGGCGCCCTGCAGCCGCGACAGTTCGATCAGCTCACCCACCATGTCGGCCAGGCGGTTGGACTCGGCGACCATCATCTGGGCGAAGCGCCGGATCGTCTCGGGGTCGTCGCCCGAGGCCAGGATGGCTTCGGCCAGCACCCCCATCGCGCCGACCGGCGTCTTGAGCTCATGGCTGACGTTGGCCACGAAGTCTCGGCGCGTGGCCTCCATGCGGGCGTGCTCGGACTGGTCGTCGACGTAGACCACCGCGAAGCGCCGGTCGTCCTCGGTCAGCAGCCGCACATGGCCACGCACCGCGAGCCCCGACCTGCCCGTCCGGCTGCGTTTGCGCGGTGAGAGGTCGACCTCGCCGTCCTCACCGGTGGTCAGCGTGCGCTGGGCGGCCAGCCAGGCGCGGTCGTCGAGGAGCCGGTCGCGCACCAACCCGAGATCGCGGGCCCGGTCGTTGGTGTACACGACGTCACGGAAGGTGTCGACGACCACGATTCCCATGGGGGACTGCGCCACCACGTGTTCGAGCATCTGCGAGACGGTGATGCCGGACTGCTCGGCGGACCGCCGTTGCCGGCGTTCGCGGAGGCGGGGAACCACCCCCGTCCCGACCGCCACACCGATGGTCAACGCGAGCAGTGCCACGATCGCTGCGAGCAGCAGCGCCGATACGACACTCACGCGAAAATCGTACGCATTCGGTGAACGTCATCCCAGCAGCGTGCGGCCAAATCGGGACAAGTCACAGACCCAAACACCGATGTTCGGGTGTGCGTCCTCCGTTGTTCACCCGTTGTTCGCCGAATGAGGCCGCGGATGTGGCTCGACGGGCTACTTGGCACCCTGCGCGGCCACCGCCGCCGCGCCGGCCGCCGCGGCCTCGGGATCCAGGTACGTCCCGCCCGGCACCGTCGGCTTGAGGTCTGCGTCCAGGTCGTAGCGCAGCGGGATTCCGGTGGGGATGTTCAGGCCGACCACGTCCTCGTCGGACATCCCGTCGAGGTACTTGACCAGCGCACGCAGCGAATTGCCGTGCGCGGCGATCAGCACCGTCTTGCCCGCCTTGATGTCGGGGACGATCACCTCGGTGAAGTACGGCACGAACCGCTCGACGACGTCCTTGAGGCACTCCGTCAACGGGGCGCCGCCGGGGACGTCCGCGTAGCGCGGGTCGGCGTCCTGGCTGAACTCACTGCCCAGCTCGATCTGCGGGGGCGGGGTGTCGTAACTGCGCCGCCACGCCATGAACTGCTCGTCGCCGTACTTGGCCTTCGTCTCGGCCTTGTCCAGACCCTGCAGCGCGCCGTAATGACGTTCGTTGAGCCGCCAGTCCCTGTGCACCGGGATCCAGTGCCGGTCGGCCTTGTCGAGCGCGAGGTTGGCGGTGGTGATGGCGCGCCTCAGCAGCGAGGTGTAGAGGACATCGGGAAGACGGTCCTGAGTCTTGATGAGCTCACCCGCGCGGATCGCTTCGGCTCTGCCCTTGTCGGTCAGGTCGACATCGACCCATCCGGTGAACAAATTCAGTGCGTTCCACTCGCTCTCGCCGTGGCGGAGCAGGATCAGCGTCGCGGTGTCTGCCATGCGGGAAATCCTCTCACGACGGGTCAGTCGTCGTCTCGGTCGTCATCCCGGTCATCGATGAGGTGTTCGAACGCCTGCAGGTTCTTCAGTGATTCGCCCCGCGACACCCGCCACTCCCACTCCCTCTGGATGGAGGTGCGAAAACCCAACTCCAGCAACGTGTTGAAGTCCGAATCGACCGCCTCGAGCACCTGCCCGAGCACCCGATCGATCTCCTCGGAGGTGACCGACGCCAATGCCATCCGGCCGACGAGGTAGATGTCGCCGGTGTTGTCGAGCGTGTAGGCCACGCCGTAGAGCCTGCGGTTGCGCTTGAGCAGGAACCGGTAGACACCCTCGTGGTTCTCGTCGGGTTGACGGCAGACGAATGCCTCGATGCGCACCGAGTGCTCGCCGATGGTCAGGATGGTGTTGGTCTTGAGCCTGCGCTCCCCCGGGAGCTCGACGACCAATCCGGGCGGGCCGCCGCGCGCACCCTGGTGGCGGGTGTAGGTCAGCTCCTGCTCTTTGAGGGTGGCCTCGATGACGTCCTGGACCTCACTCACGCGCGGACACCTCGCCGCATCGAGAACCGGCGTCCGCTGCGGCGCGCCGACGGCCCCACCGGGGGATGCAGCGCGCGGTAGTCGTCGATCGCGCGGCCGTAGCTCTCCAGCAGCGCGTCGACGGTTTGACCCCACGAGAATCCCGCGGCGTGCTCGAGCGCCGCGGCCCGCATGGTCGCCGGGCCCCGGGTGAACACGTCGCCGATCGCCTTCGCCCAGTCGTCGATGTCGTGGCCGTCGACCAGCGCGCCGCTGAGGCCGTCACGCACCGCCACCGGCAGCCCGCCGACCGCGGCCGCGACCACGGGGGTGCCACAGGCCTGCGCCTCGACGGCGACCAGGCCGAAGGACTCCGAATAACTCGGGACCGCCACGACGTCGGCGGCACGGTAGACCCGGACGAGTTCGTCGCGCGACTGCGGTGGAAGGAACGTCACGCGGTCGGTGATACCCAACTCGGCGGCGAGGTGAACCAGACCGTCGGGGGTCGACAGGCCGCCCGCGCCGGGGCGCGGAATCAGACCGCCCGCGCCGGGGCGCGGAATCAGACCGCTGCCCGACGGCCCGCCCGCGATCAGCACGTGGACACCCGGCAGCCGGGCGGCCGCACGCAGCAGCACGTCGGGCGCCTTGAGCGGCTGGATGCGGCCGACGAACGCCACCACGGGCAGATCCGAACCCAGCCCGAGTGCCGCGCGGGCGGCGTGCCGATCGCCGGGCGTGAACACCTCCAGGTCGACACCCGGGTGCACCGTGTCGATCCGGTCAGGCTCGGCACGGTGCAACGAAACCAGTTGCTGCGCTTCATGTTCGGTGTTGACGATCAGCCGGTCGGCTTCGTCGACGACCTGCTGCTCACCGACCGCGCGCAGCGGAGGTTCGGGTGAGTCGCCCGCGGCCAGCGACGCGTTCTTCACTGCGGCCAGGGTGTGGGCGGTGTGCACCAGCGGCACCGCCCACCGGTCGGCCGCCAGCCAGCCGACCTGTCCCGACAGCCAGTAGTGCGAGTGGACCACGTCGTAGTAGCCGGGTTCGTGGGTGGCCTCCGCGCGCAGAACTCCCGCGGTGAACGCGCACAGCTGGGTCGGCAGGTCGTTCTTGTCCAGCCCCTCGAACGGACCCGCCACCACGTTTCGCACCAGCACGCCCGGCGCCACCCGGACGACCGGCGGATCGGCGGAGGACGTGGCCCTGGTGAAGATCTCCACGTCGACACCGCGACGGGCCAATTCCAGTGCGGTCTGCACCACGTAGACGTTCATGCCGCCCGCGTCACCGGTGCCCGGCTGGGCCAGTGGAGAGGTGTGTACGGACAACACCGCTACCCGGCGTGGCACCGGCAGGTGCGGATCGGTCGCTAGACGCACACCGTCATGTCTACACCGCTCAGCGAAGTGGCCCCGCTCAGGCACTCACCTCTGGCCGCCGCGGCAGGATCAGATTCGCTCCTCGCGTGCGCTGCGCCCGGCGCATGGCGCCGATCGGGTCGGCGAAGATCCCGCCGAGGGAGACCACGCCGGCGCCCGCCTCCTGGACCCGGTTGCCGAACACCGTCACCCGGATGTCACGGGCGGGCAGCACCGAGCGCGCGGCGAATGCGGACTCGACGATGCCCATGGCCTCCGGGTACTCGGTGAACGCCTGCCCGCCGACCACCAGATCGTCGGGGTTGAGCATGTCGCGCAGCAGGGCGACGGCCTCGCCGAGCACCCGGGCGCGCTCGGACACCAGCGCGACGGCCCGCTCGTTGCCCTCGCGCGCGGCGCGCAGCACGGCCGTCACCGTCGACTTCGGGCCATCGGCCGGGATGATGCCTGCCTTGCGCGCCGCCACCAGCACGGCCTCGTCGCTGACGGTGGATTCCAGTTCGCCGGTCCCGCCGAGCAACTCGGAACTGGCGGGCAGCCGGGCGATCGTGCCGGGTCCGCTGGCGGGGGAATGCACCTGGCCGCCGATCGACAGCGCGTAGCCGACCGTTTCACGGGCGTAGACGTACAGGCTGGTGGCCGCGCCGGCCGGCCTGCGGCGCACGCCGAGAAGGAGTTCGGCGGCCGCCATCGCGTCGACGTGTGAGGCGACCGACACCGGCAGGCCGAGGGCATCGGCGAGCACCGGCCCGACCGGGGCGTCGGACCAGCCCAGCCTCGGATGGTCGAGATGGCCGGTGGCGCTGTCGACGACGCCACCGGCGGCGACGCCGACCCACAGCGGGCGGCGGCGGTGCCTGGGGACACCTCCCGCTCGCGGGGGACGCATCAGATAGCGACGGGCGCTGCCCGCGATGGCGGTCAGGGCCGCCGATTGGGGACCGCGCGGCGTCGGCGTCTCCACCATGTCGAGGGTCCGGCCGAGCAGGTCGGTGGCCACGATGCTGGTGGTGCGGGCGCCGATGTGGACGCCGAGGGTCAGGAACGGTTCGTGGTTGACCTCGACCGGCACCCGGGGCCGTCCGATCGCGCCCGAGACCGCCAGATCGGCACGCTCACGCAGCACTCCGACGTCGAGCAGGGCTGTGACCTGGCGGTTCACCGTGGCGATGCTGAGGCCGGTGACCTGGGCGATGACGTCGCGGGCAATCGGGCCACGCAGCCTGGCCGCGCTGAACACCGAGGGGGCGGCGGCGTCGGGGAGACGCAGTGCGGGCGCGACGATGTGGTGCAGAAGGGCTTGCGGGTACCGCGCGGCAGAGGCGGCACGGGGGCGGGCGGAAAGGGTGATGCTCACGGGGATGTCCTTCGGGAAGTCGGTCGGCGGGTTGGGGCCACACCGTGCGACTCAGCAGGACGGAATCAGTCCGGGTCGGTCAGGCGCGGCGGGGTGCGCAACAACAGCACGCACGCCGCGCGGCAGCGAGAACTGCCTGACCATTCCGGTACACGCGGTCAACTTAGCACGGCTATCGGCACCCGCGCAGAGGCCGAGGGTCGACGCCTACTGTTGAGAACATGACGACTCCAACAGATCCGCGCCGCGTCGCGGTGGTCACCGGGGCCAGCGCCGGAATCGGTGAAGCGACCGCGAGAACCCTTGCCGCACAAGGCTTTCATGTGATCTGCGTGGCCCGTCGAGAGACCCCGATCGTCGCGCTGGCCGCCGAGATCGACGGGACGGCGATTGTGGCGGACGTCACCGACAGCGAAGCGGTGGCGGCGCTCGCCGGTCGATTGGACCGCGTCGACGTGCTCGTCAACAACGCCGGTGGCGCCCGCGGGCTGGAATCGGTGGCCGACGCCGACACCGATCACTGGCGATGGATGTGGGAGGCCAACGTGCTCGGCACGCTGCATGTCACCCGCGCGCTGCTGCCCAAGCTGATCGACTCCGGTGACGGGCTGATCGTCACCGTCACCTCGATCGCTGCGGTGGAGATCTACGACAACGGCGGCGGCTACACCTCGGCCAAGCATGCCCAGGGCGTGTTGCATCGCACGCTGCGCAGTGAGCTTCTCGGCAAACCGGTGCGGCTCACCGAAGTCGCACCGGGAATGGTCAAGACGGACTTCTCGCTTCGCCGGTTCGACGGGGACGAGGAGCGCGCCGAGAAGGTCTACGAAGGGGTGACCCCGCTGGTCGCCGAGGACATCGCCGAGGTCATCGGCTTCGTCGCCAGCCGTCCGTCGCACGTCGACCTGGATCTGATCGTGGTCAGGCCGCGCGATCAGGTCAGCGGGGCGAGCGGATCCCGCTTCAACCGGCAGACCTAGCCACCGGGCCGGCCGCTGACGGGCTGCGGCGCGTCCGACGGTGTCGCGGGAGCCGTGCTGGGCACGCCCGAGGCCTCCTGTTCCGACAGCGCCGACATGGACACCCATTCGTCCCACGACATTGCCCAGTCCCAGATGTCGCCGTCGGCGTACGACAGCGGAATCCGGGTGCCGGTGACCTCGACGGGGTCGCCGTACAGCGCGGTGTTGAAGTAGCGCTCGGCGTCTTCGGTGGACAGGTTGATGCAACCGTTGGTGACGTTGCTGTTGCCCTGGGCGCCCGAACTGGCCGGGTTGGCGTGGATGAACTCGCCGTTGTTGGAGATCCGCACCGCGAACCGCTCGCGGATGTTGGCGTACCCGGCCGCGGGGTTGGTCATGTAGAAATCCTCGTACTTCTCGGTGACCACGTGGATGCCGCTGCGGGTGACGTTGCGGTCCAGGTCGCCTTCTCCGTAGCTGCACGGCAGCGTCATGATCACGCCGGCGTCGGTGATGACCTGGATCTGGTGCGACGCCGCCTCGGCCTTGACCACCTGGAAGCGGCCGATGGTGACGTCGAGCGTCGAATCGGCCGCGCCGTACGCGCCGTCACCGAACGGGACGCCGTAGAGCTTGGCGTCGACGTGCACGGTGGTGCCCGCCGGGAAGTACTCCCTGGTGCGCCAGTGGACCCGTGAGCCGCCGACCTCGTCGGGCAGCCATGCCCAGCCCCCTTCGACCGGCGGGGTGGTGGTCACCGTGAGTGCCTTCTCCACCTCGGCGCGGTCGTCTTCGGCGATGGCGGCGTCGAACTGCATGATGATCGGTGCCGCGACGCCGACGGTCTGCCCGTCGGAGAGCTGGAACTGCCCGTTGACCTGGTTGTCCGGGTCGACCGTCGTGAACGATCCGGTGAGCGGAACGGCCTTGCCGTCGTGGCCGACCACGGTGCCGCCCCACGTGTAGGAGACGCCGTAGCCCAGCGGCTCGGTGACGGTGAATGCCGTCCGCTCGCGGTTGAGCGACCCCGCGACGACCTTGCCGTCGGGATTGGCGAGGCTGACCTTCTGGAACCATCCGTCGGTGACCTCGACCCCGACGCGTGCGGTGGGCACGACGTCGGCGGCCGCGTCGGCGGGTTCGTAGGTCACCGTGGGAGGGGCGGGGGCGTCCCCGGCGTCACCGGCGAGGGCGCCGCCGTCGCTGGTACAGGCCGCCAGGGCACCCGGCGCCACCAACCCGACCGCGATGGCGGCCAGGGCGCGCCGCCTGTTCAGCGGCGGCATCGGGTCGGTGGGGCTCACGTGTACCCACGGTACCTAGAGGGAGCACCCGATCAGCACAGGCTCGGGTGTGAGTTGGATCCCGAATGCCGCGCTGACGCCGTCGCGGACGGTCCTGGCCAGCGCGATGACGTCGGCGGTGGTGGCGCTGCCGCGGTTGGTCAGCGCCAGGGCGTGCTTGGTCGACAACCTGGCAGGCGCCCCGTCGCCGGGGTATCCCTTGCCGAAGCCGGCGCGCTCGACGAGCCAGCCGGCGGCCAGTTTCACCCCGTCGGGAGCCGGATAGTTCGGGACGGGCCCGTCGACGGTGGCGGCGAGCCGGTCGAATTCCGCGCGCGTCACGACCGGGTTGGTGAAGAACGACCCGACGCTCCACGTGTCGTGGTCGGCCGCATCGAGCACCATCCCCTTACCCGCACGCAGCGCCAGCACCGCGGCGCGCACCCGCGACGGGTCGGCCCGCTCCCCCGGTTCGGCGCCGAGCGCGGTGGCCAACTCGCCGTAGCGCAGCGGCCCGCTGCGGCCCCCAGGGTCCAGCGCGAACTCCACCTCCAGCACCACCGCATCCGAGGAGTTCTTCAAAATGCTTGTGCGATAACCGAACTGGAGAGTCTCCGGGGACACCCAGCGATCGTCGCCGGTCCGCCGATCGAGCAGCCTTACCCGGCGGATGGTGTCGGCGACCTCGGCCCCGTACGCGCCGACGTTCTGCACCGGGGTCGCACCCGCCGAGCCGGGGATGCCCGAGAGGCATTCCAGCCCGCCCAGCCCGTGCGCCAGCGACGCGGCGACCACGTCGTCCCACACCGCCGCGGCCTCGGCCCGCACCAGTGCGCCGTCCACGGATATCCCGTTGTTGGCGAGCCGGACGACGGTCAGGCCGTCGAGGTCGTCGGCGAGCACCACGTTGGACCCGCCTGCCAGCACCAGCGTGTCCCGATCGACGGCGCGCAGTGCGTCGACGACCTGCTCGGTGGTGGCGCAGGTGATGAGCCTGCGGGCGACCGGCCCGACGCGCAGCGTGGTCAGCGGTGCCAGCGGGACGTTCTCGGCAACCGCCACGCCGCGGATCGACGAAGTGACCACGGGCGGTAACGGTAGCGTGGTTTGCTATGCCGCGTTCATTCGACATGGCCGCCGAATACGGGGGCACGGTCGAACAGGTCCACAGGGCGTTCACCGACGAGCAGTACTGGCTGGTGCGCCTCGGCGATTCCGGCGCCGACCACGCCACGCTCGACGAGATGGCCCCCGTACCCGGCGGCGGGATCCGGATCAGGACCACCCAGACGCTGCGCGCGGGCCGGCTGCCCGCCGTGGTCACCCAATTCCACCGCGGCGACCTGAGTTTCGTGCGCGAGGAGTTGTGGACGCCGATCGTCGACGGCCGCGCGACCGCGGTCGTCACCGGCAAGATCCCGGGCGCACCGGCCAGCCTGACGGGGGATGCGGAGCTGGCTCCGGTGTCGTCGGGGGCGGGCTCGCGTATGGCGCTGACGGCCACCGTGGAGGTCCGGGTGCCGCTCGTGGGCGGCAAGATCGAGAACTTCATCGGCAGCCAGCTGGTCGACCTGCTGATCGCCGAACAGCGCTTCACCACGGTGTGGATCACCGAAAACAGCTGATCGGAGGCCTAGACTCGCGGGCATGGCTCTGCGTGCTGGTGCGCCGCTCGGTGCAGTCACGCGGGGCACCACCGGCCACAACCGGCTGCGCCGCAGCGACCGCTGGCTCGTCCACTCGCCGCGGGTCCGCACCACATTGCAGTCGTCCGCCGATCCGCTGGTCGTCGACCTGGGATACGGGGCGCTGCCGGTGACCACGCTGGAGCTGGCCATGCGGCTGCGCTGGGTCCGCACCGACGTCCGCGTGGTCGGCCTCGAGATCGAACCCGACCGGGTGCGTATCGGCCAGGCGGCGACGCGCAACGGCTCGGCGCCCGGGGTCGAATTCGCGCTCGGCGGTTTCGAATTGGCGGGCCACCGGCCGGTGCTGGTCCGGGCGTTCAATGTGCTGCGCCAGTACCCCGAGGAGGCGGTGGCCGGCGCGTGGGCGGCGATGCGGCAGGGATTGGCGCCTGGCGGGCTGATCGTCGACGGCACCTGCGACGAACTGGGCCGCCGCTGTTGCTGGGTGCTCCTGGACGCGGCGTCGGTGGTGAGCCTGACGCTGGCGTGCGACCCGTTCGCCATCGAGCGCCCGTCAGACCTGGCCGAGCGCCTGCCCAAGGTGCTGATCCACCACAACGTGCCCGGGGAGCCGGTCCACGCGCTGCTGCAGGCGGCAGACCGCGCGTGGGCCAGCGTCGCCGGTCACGGGGTGTTCGGCCCCCGGGTGCGGTGGCGGGCGATGCTGGAACACCTTGTCGCCGAAGGACTTCCGGTGACACCGCCGAGACGCAACCTCCGCGACGGAGTGCTCACCGTGCCGTGGTCCGCCGTCGCGCCCGACTCGCTTGGCTAGAGCGCCTCGGCCGATTTGGACTCGACCAAAACCGGCTCCTCGACACGCTCCTCGGCGCCCGCAAGCGCCTCTTCGAGGTCGTCGGCGACCCGAATGTCCAACCCACGCAGCGTCGCCGGTTTGGTGAGCAGCGCGACGACGACGTAGGCGATCAGCGACGCAGCGACGGCGATGAAGGTGGGGTAACCATCGAAGGTCGCGTCGAAGTACCCGTTCTCGACGTAGAAGATCGTGTTGTCCACCCCGTACATCGTCGGGGTCATGGCGAACAGGCCGAGACGGACCACCAGGCCCACCGTGATGGCTGCGATCGCCGCCGCCGCGGTTCCCCGGCGCCAGTACAAGCCCAGCACGAACGGCACGATCAGGCAGGCCAGCAACAGGTCGAACGCCAGCGTCAGCAGGATTCCCGTCTGTGGCACCTTGAGGGCGAACAACACCGACACCCCGGCCACCGGCAGCATCGCCCACCGGGTGGCCCGCAACAGCGGATCGGCCTTGCCCTCCACGTGGACCCTCTTGACGTTGCCGACATTGCGCACGGCGACGGCCGCGGTCCCCAGGATCGCGCCATTGGCGGTGCTCATCGACGCGCCGACGATGCCGGCCAGCACCAGCACCGTCAACCCGATCGGTGCGAAGTCGTCGAGCAGCACGAACAGGACCGGTCCGTCGGATCCTTCCGGCACGATGGCCGTCGACGCGAGCGCCACCAGTGCGAACGGGATACCGACCGCCGCGGCGCCGGCCGCACCGATGAAGCAGGCCCGGCGGGCGGTTTCCGGCGAGCGCGCCGAGAAGATCCGCTGCATGAAGTCGATTGCCACGATGTCACCGATGCCAAGGGCGATCAGCGTCGCCCAGTTGATCGCGGCACCCTGCGCCGGATCGCTGAGTTGCCCGACATCGAACGGACCCATGCCGTCCGGGACCGTCAGACCGTAGGTCACCGTCACCCAGATCAGAGTGGCCACCGCGGCCACCAGGATCAGCGCCATCTGCACGATCGCGGTGTAGGCGTCGGCGAGCATCCCGCCCGCGCCGGTGTACAGCAGCACGATTCCCGCAATCAACACCACGCCCACCCAGTACGGGAAGCCGACGAAGTACTCGAACAGGAAGCCGCCTGCCACCAGGTTGCCGGCCACCAGGATCGCGAAAGCCACGATCATCAGGGCCGACGAGGCCACCTCGACCGGCCTGCCGAATCGCAACCGGTAGTAGTCGGGCAGTGTCGTCAGACCCATTCGGTTCATCGGCTTCGCGAAGAAGATCCCGGTGATCAGCAGGCACAGGCCGAGTCCCAACGGCAGCGCCGCGCCCGCCCAGAAACCGAACGCCGACGACAGGTCGGTGTTACCGAGTGTTGCGTTGGTGTCGACGGCCTGCCCCATGAGGGCCGCCCCGACCAGCGGCAGGGCCAGGTTGCGGCCGCCCACCAAGAAATTCGTGCTGTCACCACCGACCCGGCGGGCCACGGCCAGGCCGATCAGGGTGACGACGACGATGCTCAATCCGACGCCGAGAAGAATCATTGGGGAGACCTCCGGATGGTTGCGCGGAGGCGGAGCCTCCACATTGGACAGCGGAGTCTCCCGGGCTTTTCTCCCGCCGTGGAACGTCCGGGCATCGCCGCCCGGCCGCCTGCGTCTCTCGGACCTGACCCGCGAACGGCGGAACCCTAGACGCGCCCCACATGTTGATGTGAGTCCGGTTCAGGAAAAACCCGTTTCATTACGTCAGATCGCGCCCGGTGTTAACGCCGCGTTTCCATTAGCGCTGGACAGGGATTCGCGCCTGTGCCAACAATTGCCGCAGGGGCTGTGCGAACCGGTTCCCCGGACGAGGTGCGTCGTACCCGGTCAGCGACAAGACGGCGCGTTTGAGGAGAACTCATGTCCGATCAACCAGATCCGTCGCTTCCCAACGCCGAGGGCGCCTGGGCCCAGCAGGCCGAGGCCAACCTCGGTGACCGCCGGCTGCGCGAGGAGATCGACCGCGGCCTGTCCTTCGGTCTGGAAGCCGCGCCCACCATCAACGACAGGACGATCTCGACGTTCGTCCGCGGCGAGAAGCCGCACTTCGCCGGCGAGCGCGGCACGTTCCTGAAATGCCCGTTCATCGAGGACGTCCACCAGGTCGACGACGCCGAGGTCGCCATCTTCGGGGTTCCGCTGGACGCGGGCGCGACCTACCGGCCGGGCACCCGGTTCGGCCCCCAGGGCATCCGGCGGTCGACCAACCTGTTCGGCACCTACAACTACGAGTCCGGCGTCGACCTGCGTGAGCAGCTCAACATGGTCGACATCGGCGACGTGTTCACCATTCCGGGCAACCTCGAGAAGTCGTTCGACCAGATCAGCCAGGCGATGGCGTTCGTCGCGCAGAAGGGCGTCATGCCGATCGTTCTCGGGGGGGACCACTCCATCGGTTTCCCGACCGTCCGCGGGCTGGCCCCCTACATGGACGGCAACATCGGCATCATCCACTTCGACCGCCACGTCGACACCCAGGAGACCGACCTCGACGAGCGGATGCACACCACCCCGTGGTTCCACGCCACCAACATCAAGAACGCGCCCGCGACCAACCTTGTCCAGATCGGCATCGGCGGGTGGCAGAGCCCCCGTGAAGGCGTGAAGGTGGGCCGCGACCGCAAGTCGACGGTGATCACCGTCGGCGACGTGGAGCGGGTCGGGGTCGAGAAGATTGCGGAGATGGCGCTGGAGATCGCCTGGAAGGGCGCCAAGGCGGTGTACCTGTCGTTCGACATCGACGTGATCGACGCCGGCTTCGTTCCGGGCACCGGCTGGCCCGAGCCGGGCGGTCTGCTGCCCCGCGAAGCGCTGAACCTGGTGAAGATGGTCTCCGAGCCGGGACTGGCCGGCATCGAGGTCGTCGAGTGCTCGCCGCCGTACGACTGGGCCGAGCAGACCGCGCTGATGAGCTCGCGGGTGATCCTCGACAGCCTGGCCGCGCAGGTCCGCTCCGGCAAGCTCGGCACCAAGTCCGCCTCGCTCGACCGGCCGGCCTGGGGGCCGTAACTAGGCTGGCGGCATGCGCCCCGACATGCGTGTAGCCCTCGCTCAGATCCGCAGCACCACCGACCCGGCGGCCAACCTCGGCCTGGTCCGGGAGCACACGCAGCGGGCCGCCGACGCGGGCGCGTCGCTGGTGCTGTTCCCGGAGGCGACCATGTGCCGCCTCGGGGTGCCGCTCGCCGAGGTCGCCGAGCCGCTCGACGGGCCGTGGGCCGACGGGGTCCGGGAGGTCGCCCAGCGTGCAGGCATCGTGGTGGTCGCAGGCATGTTCTGTCCCTCAGGTGACGGCCGCATCACCAACACGCTGCTGGCAACGGGTCCAGGGGTGGACGCGCGCTACGACAAGATCCACCTCTACGACGCGTTCGGCTTCACCGAGTCCAAGACGGTCGCCCCCGGCCGGGAACCGGTGGTGATCAGCGTCGACGGCGTGACCGTCGGGCTGACGCTGTGTTACGACATCCGGTTCCCCGAGCTCTATGTGGAGCTGGCCGAGCGCGGGGCCGAGTTGATCACGGTTCACGCGTCGTGGGGCACCGGGCCGGGAAAGCTCGACCAGTGGACGCTGCTCGCCCGCGCCCGCGCGATCGACACGACGAGCGTGGTCGCCGCGGTGGGGCAGGCCTACCCGGGCGACGAGATCGCCGCGCTCGGGCCCACCGGGGTGGGTGGCAGCATCGTGGCGTCCGCCCTCGGCGAGGTGCTTGTTTCGGCCGGTGCCGACCCGGAGTTGCTCGTCTGCGACATCGACCTCGAGGCGGCCCGCAAGGCGCGCGAGACCGTCGCAGTGATGAGCAACCGCTCAGGTGTTGCTCAACTGCGTAGGGCAGAATCGCTCGGGTGACCGATCCCTGGGCCCCTCCGCCACAGCAGCCAGGCCCACCGCAGCCACAGTTCCCGCAGAACCCACCCCCCGGTTATGCGCCTGGGCCGCCGCCCACCCCGCAGGAGGATTCGTCGTTGCAGGCGAAGTTCAAGAAGATCTTCAGCGATCCACTGTCCATCGTGCTGGTCGCCGTGATCGTCATGGCACTGGTGTTCGCCGGGCTCCTCGGCGGTGAGTTGTACGCCCGCAGCCGGGCCGACTCGGTGGTCTCCAAGGTCGTCGAGTGCGTGGTGCAGGACGACGTGAGCGCCTCGTTCGGGACGCTGCCGCCGTTCCTGTTCCAGCATGCGTCGGGCCACTACACCAACATCCGGATCGAGACGGCGGGCAACCAGGTCCGAGACGCCCAGGGGATGAAGCTCAACCTCGACATCAACGACGTCCGCCTTGAGGACTCCGCCACCTCGAGCGGATCGCTCGGCTCGCTGGTCGCCAACATCACCTGGAGCGCCGAGGGGATCAAGAAGACCATCCAGGGCGCCATACCCCTGGTCGGCAGCTTCGTCACCGGGGTCTCGACCAATCCGACCGACGGGACGATCGAGCTCGAGGGTGCGCTTGGCAGCATCACCGCGAAGCCCGAGGTCGTCGACGGCGCCATCTCGCTGCAGGTCGTCAACGTGACCGGGTTGGGCTTCACGCTGCCCCGCGAGACGGTGCAACCCGCGCTGGACGCGTTCACCTCGGAGCTGACCCAGGACTATCCGATGGACATCCGCGCCGATTCCATCGAGGTCACCGACTCCGGTGTGGTGAGCCAGCTCTCGACGAGCAACCAGTCGATCCCGAAGCAGACCCAGGACCCCTGCTTCGTCGGCCTGTAGCGGTCAGCCGAGACCGTCGAGCACCGCCCGGGTGCCCGACAACCCCAGCCTGGTGGCTCCCGCGTCGAGCATCGCGACAGCGTCTGCTGCAGTGCGGATTCCGCCACTGGCCTTGACGCCCAACCGGTTTCCGACAGCGGCGGCCATCAGCTCGACCGCCCGCACCGATGCACCTCCGCTCGGGTGAAAACCGGTGGAGGTCTTGACGAAATCGGCGCCCGCATCCTCGGCGACCCGGCAGATGTCGCCGAGCATCGGCTCACCGCTGAACTCCAGCAGGGCCGCCGACTCGACGATGACCTTGAGCACCGACCGCGGAACCGCCGCGCGCACCGCCGCGATGTCGGCGTGCACCCGGTCGAGCACACCCGCGACGGCCATACCGACGTCGATCACCATGTCGATCTCCGCGGCACCGGCGGCC
>Ga0209347_1003930_pt1 | contig 16377 bp, 15 predicted proteins | sample AutmiccommuBRH23_FD_187382 | JGI IMG/M metagenome (GOLD analysis project Ga0209347, IMG submission 187382) | Deep subsurface microbial communities from Mt. Terri, Switzerland - Autotrophic microbial communities BRH/23 (SPAdes) (version 2) | ecosystem: Environmental > Aquatic > Deep subsurface >...
AATCCACTGCTTCAAACAGGTCCTAAGCCTTCCACTAAATCATATATAGGCACTTCGGGAATAGCTTGGCGAATTATCTTGTGAAATTCTAAGGAATTGAAACCCTGACCTTCGGAAGAAGTGGGGTTTATAGTTATTGCTAATAGATTTGCAGGCCTAATTACTAGTAACTTTCCACCTGCCGCCCAGAGCTTTGCAATTGTATCACCGTCCACAAAAAGCCGTGTTACATCCTTTACCACAATGGTTAAATTACTAATATTAATGCCTGACTGGAGGATACTCATTAATGTGTTATCCAGTAACGAACCGCTAAATATAATTATCGATGCGTCCTCTAATTGCCGCCAAAAACTCTCACTCTTAATTATTGTCACATAGTTGGGAAAAACTTTTAGTTCTCCGTTATCAATTACAACTACGTTACCAGGTTGGTAATGGCGTGCCATTTCCGCTGAGGAAACAGGGAGCAAAAACTGTCTAACACGGTCTCGTGTTATCTTTACCACTTCGTCCATTGCTTCCGCTAACTCCGCACCTGTGGCTAATATGCAGCAATCAGCAACATTTGGGTCAGTAAAGGATTGTCGGTCTAATGCCCCATCAATAAAAACAATTTCTGCGCCAGCAGCGTCAAGTTGCTGTATTACCTCCACTAATTGAGATTTTCTAGATGGCCCTGCCAACTCGACGGCACCAGCACTTACGACCTCGGCCAAGACCACTTCGCCTAATGGCCCATCAAAACCTGTTGTTGCTAGAACTCTTAATCCAGCGGTTGCTTTAGGTAGCGCCTGTTCTGATGTGGCTATAATTGCTCCAGGCAGTACATTTATTGGTGGCTTAAGTTTAAAATTTAGGATATCCCATGTTTCACCGTCACGCCCAATGGATGTAAGACCAATTGCGCGCCTATCTGCTTGAGCTGCCCTTATAAAATAATTTAAAGCAACAGTTTTCCCTGTATTTTTAGCCATGCCGCCAACCGCTACACTAATGCATTGTCTCTGCCTCACCCGGTCCCACAAGGATTTCATAATAACCCCAAAATCCTTCTTGCTTCGTCTACATTGGCCACCTCTCTATTAAGTTCATTAGCCAATCTAACTACTCGTTTCACCAATGGCACATTCCCTTGGGCCAACTCGCCCTTCCTGTAATAAATATTATCCTCCAATCCAACTCGCGAGTGTCCTCCCAGTAAAATCGCACTGCAGGCCATAGGTAATTGATGTCTACCGATGCCGGCGGCAGACCAAGTAGATCCTTCCGGTAAAGATTCCTGAAGAAACAAAAGATTTTTTATGGTTGCAGGAATGCCACCCGGGACACCGAGAACGAAATCAAAATGAAATGGTGTTTTTATAAGGCCCTGCTTAGCTAATCTTCTCACGTTTGTCACCATCGACACATCAAAAACTTCAAACTCAGGCTTAATTGCCGCTTCCTTCATGGCCGCCGCAAACTGCACTATCATCTTTGGTGAATTATAAAACACATCGTCTCCAAAATTTATTGTACCAACAGTCAAACTTGCCATGTCCGGTTTCAGTTTCAACGGTACCAGCCGTTCTTCAGCAGTCATGCCGATGGCCCCGCCGGTAGAAATTTGAATAATAGGATTACATCGTTCTTTAATTAAAGAAATGATCTCCTTATATACAGCTGCATCCTGAGTTGGTTGGCCCTCTCTATCCCTCGCGTGAAGGTGAATAATAACCGCACCGGCTTCATAGCAGCGACAAGCTTCTTCTGCTATGTCGCTCGGAGTCAACGGAAGATAGGGAGTTTCCTTTTTAGTCAGCTCAGCACCTACTACTGCAGCCGAAATTATTAATTTTTCCACATTATCACCTCTAACCACGCTGAAAGTCTTTCGGCACCATACAGGTACCACTGGCTCTAACAACAGTGATGGGTTCCTCCATTACTTTAGCCGCTGAGGGCTGGGCAGCAGAGTCCCGCAACAGTTGAATAACTTTTTTCGCCTCAAAATTCATCTTCCGTGAAGTTCGCCCTTGAGCAGATATTTTTCCAGTGGCTTCAATATAGTCTCCCGCATATACGGGCGCCAAAAATTCTATATTATCGTAAGCAACAAATAGTCCCTCGTCTCCATCGTTACGTATGAGGAGTTCAGTAGCCACATCGCCAAATAGCTGAAGAATACGAGCTCCATCCACTAATTCTCCTGCATAATGAGCATCATGTGCACTCATTCTTACTCTAATAATTGTTTCCATCACACCACCTCCTGAAATTAATTGACAAGTTAATTTTAGGCAACATGCTCTTACTTGATTTATAACTCCTACATTAAGTGGGTTACGTTACCTTAATTGTCTACCTAATAACTGAACTAAAAAGGAGGCCACATCTTCAGGATAGGTGCCTGGACCAAATCCCGCATCATAACCCAGTTCCTTTGCAAGCTCAGGTGTAATATGGGGGCCGCCAACAATCACTACCATCTGCTCTCGCAATTCTTCCGCTTCCAGTATTTCTATTAATCTAGTAAGATTTCTTACATGAATGTTGCGCTGAGTAACTACTTGCGAAATAAGCAGGGCATCCGCTTTTTCTTCCATGGCTTTTGCCACAAGTTCTTCTGATGGAACTTGCGCTCCCAAATTAATTGCATTAATTTGGCTGTAACTTTCAAGCCCTTTGTGCATGTTATAGCCCTTCATATTCATAATGGCGTCTATTCCGACCGTATGGGCATCACTTTCGACACAAGCACCAATGACAGTAATTTTCCGGCCCAATTTTTCAGTGATAAACTTGTTAATATCACTCGGAGTCATGGGCTGATAATCAAGTTTTGCTACATGAATTGAAGTATAGTCTACAGTATGGTCACAATGACCATATAGTATAAAATAGGTGAAGCTATCATCTAACGGCTGCATAAGAACGACTTTAGAATCCTTAAGCATCATTTTCGATGCCAATATCAAGGCAGCTTGGCGTGCTTCATCTCCAGCAGGAATCGGAAGAGTAAAGGAAACTTGCACCATGCCATCTCCCGGCGTGTCGCCGTATGGCTTTAGCCTAGTCAGATCCATTATCCTTTACCTCCTTTTTCTTTCAGCATATTTTCGAACGGATTTAGATAATCATCGGCTTTTTCCACAACACCTTCAAGACCCTTACCACCGTCAACTTGGCGAGCGATATCAGCAAACATTCCTCTGGAAATAGCGGTCATCAAACCCATCTTGGCCACTTCCTCCAACATGTCAAGTGCGTTAGCCAATACCTCAGCAGCCCGCTTCTGGATTAATCCGCCAGCGGAAAATTCTATTTCATCACCCAAATGCTTTAAGGCTCGGAAAACGTAGTTGGCATTCGTGATACTTAAGTAGCGGTCCTGCAGATGTGGCGTGTGGATGGCTTCTGTAGGCATACCTAGAAGATGGACACTTTGTTTTGTCATAACAGACACGGCGTTAAACAACGCGTTTTGTACATTCCCTTGAAAGATATTTCCCGTCATATATTTGGTAGGCGGCATATATTTAACCGGCGATTTCGGGAATAGCTGCCTTACCATTTGGGCTTGAGCAAGTTCATACAAAAAACTATCTGCTAAGCCAGGGCTAATTTCAAAAGCGTGCCCTAATCCGATTTGTTCAGGCGCCATACCGCTTAAAATGGCAAATTGTTCATTGATAAATTGGCTGGCTGTTACCGTGTGGGCCTTATCATATGCATCAGCAGTTGTTAAATAATTATCTTCTCCCGTATTAATACTGACATCAGCAAAACCTAAGATTGCACGAGAAAAATGTTGATCAATAAATGTTCTTACCATATTAATGTCTCTAAATATTACACCGTACATTGAATCATTAAGCATGATGTCCAGACCTTCTATGGCACCTAAAACTGCCATTTCCGGCATGCACAACCCTGAACAATAGTTAGTTAAATATATATATCGTCCTGCTTCCCTACCTGCTTTATCAAGGGCTTGGCGCATAACCTGGAAATTCTCTTTGGTTGCCAGTGTACCGCCTACACCCTCAGTTTCAGTACCGGAAGGCACATAATCCAGCAGGCTTTGTGCCGTGTGCCTTATTACGGCAATAATGTCCGCACCTTGACGTACTGCTGCTTTAGCCTGCACTACATCTTCATAAATATTTCCAGTCGCCACAATAACATACTTTAAGGGCTCTTCACCTTTTCCCAGTTGTGCCCGTAATGCCGCCCGTTGACTTTTTGCTGTCGTAATTTTCTCAAGCCCCTCTTTCGCCAATAATTCCATCCTTTTGTTAAGTTGTTGCTGGTTAGACTTAGGTACCTTAGTTAAATCAAGTTTACCGAAAATAACATCTTCCGCCACTTCCTGCAGACTTCTTTCTGTCATGATAGAGGCATTTACAAGCCAGTAGGCCGCACCTTTATCTAATATCTTCTGCGCCAACATTTTATCCGTAATCGCATTTACCCAGGGTACACCGTCCGAAGTTTCCCCCTCAATGCCTAACAGACGCAGCACCGCCCTTTCAACAGCTATCGTAGTTTTGCTGTTGATCTCTATTGCTACGTCTTTAGCAATCTGTAATGCCGCTTCACGTGCTTTAGAAACAATTTTGTCATCTAAAAATAATTCTGCCAACAAAATCACCCCTTTTCTTAGGTTTGATTGGGATATACCAAGCGACCAGCAATGATTGTCATTTTAACCTCTATGTCTTTAATACGCTGGGGCGCAACACGCATAGGGTTCTCTTCAAGCGCTACCAAATCCGCTAATTTACCAACCTCTATACTTCCTCTTTCTTGTTCAATGCCTAACGCATATGCTCCGTTTATAGTGAACATGTGCAAAGCCTCAACCAATGACGTCTGTTGCATTGGATTAGGATGATTGACTGCACTATGAATGCCATACATTGGATTCATAGGCGTAACAGAAGCATCTGAACCACCCGCAATTACCAAGCCTTTATCTAAAATCTCTCTTAAGGGGTTAGTTCTGTTAACCCTCTCTTCACCTAATCGCTTGCCGTAAAGCTGCTCTATGCCTCCCCAATAAAATTCAAAAGATGGCTGCATCGAGGCAATTAGTTTAAGTCTTTTTGCACGATTAATTTGATTCTTGGTTGGGAGTTCAAAATGTTCAATTCTATGACGTAGGTTTGGTCTGGGGAATTGTTTCTGTGCCAGTTCATGGGCTCTTAATATTTGTTCAATTGCCCGTTCCCCGATTGCGTGAACAGCAATCTGTAATCCTTCTTGGTGTGCACGAGCAATGAAGTCATTTAACTCCTGCTGGCTGAAATATAAAACGCCTGTATTACATGGATCGTCTGCATAGGATTTTGAAAGGGCAGCGGTTCTGGAACCAAATGAACCATCCAATAAAATACATCCGCCAATTCTACTTAAACCCAATTCCAGTACCTCATCCACATCGGTTGTTTGATAAAATACTTCAATTCTTAAATCCAAATTCTCCTTTTCCCTGAAGAGAAGCTTTACTTCCTCGGCACCAAAGTCTTCGCCTCCTTCAAGGGCCGCGACTGTTGTAATTCCCTCACTGATTGCAAACAAGGATGCTTTCTCCAATGCTTTCAGTCTCGCTGCTCCATCCAGCCGTTTCGCTATAAAGCTCCTGGCTGCTAAATCCGCCTCTTGTCTTAAAACACCAGTGGTAACATTCTTTTCATCCCTCTCCAAGCCCGCCGTGCTTTCAGGAAGCTCCAACAAATCCAACATTTTCGTATTAACAACCGATGAGTGATAATCAACCCTGTTGAGCCAAACAAGGTGATCCGGCGCCACGGCATCAAGTTCTACTCTTGTTGGGGGTCTTTTTGCGGATAACATCTGTTCATCGTAGCCATACCCTCTAATTAAGGTGCCAACAGGCTGGAAATTAGCGGCTTCCTTAACCCTCCCCAATATTTGGGGTATTTCTTCCGTATCAGTCAAGTTTAAGCTGATAAGGGACAGTCCAGTATGCAAAAAATGAGTGTGATTATCGATAAACCCCGGTAACACTGTTGCTCCTCTTAAGTTAAATACCCGAGTCTGAGGCCCAATTCCCGGCTCTATATCCTGGTTCTTACCCACAACCATTATTTTGTCACCCATAATTCCAATAGCTTGAGCTTGCGGTTGTTTAACGTTCATTGTTAAGATGCTCGCCGAGATTATGGCTATGTCCCATTTTGTGCTGCCCATCCTCCTCACCTTTTGCTTTTCCTTCATCATAACAACTAACACCTTCCCCCACTTCGGTTAAATTGTAAGAAAAAATGCATATAGTTTTATACTTAATGTACAATTCCTTACATTGCCTAACTTTCTTAATTTTCTTAATTATGTACACAAATAATAGCAAACTATTATAGTGTAATCTATGTTTACGATGTACAAATAACCTTGTTATGACTTATACAGTCCGTATAATAGAAAGAATTTAAAGCTGTAGAGGTTTTTAGCATTATCCACAGAAATATTATAAGTAAGTACTGAAAACTTTTGGAAAACATAGAATTTAGTAACTCTGAGCCTTTAGGGGGTATTTTCATGGCATATACTGTTAGTGACGTTTTAAGCTTAGATACATTCCAAAAAGCAACATTATTAAGTGGTATAGAGGGTCTTCATAAGCCTATTCACTGGGTAAACATACTGGAGATTTTGGATGATTTCAATTCTATTCAACCACATGAATTACTAATTACTACTGCATTTGGCCTTAATCATGACCAGGAATTACAACAAAAACTTATCCCCATGCTTGTAAAGAAACAGCTTTCTTGCTTGGCAATTCAAACCGGGTATTATATAAAAAAAGTCCCCCCAAAAATCATTGCAGATGCTCAAGAGTTACAACTGCCTCTTGTTGAACTCCCTCAGGATAGTTTTTTCTCGCATATTACTACTGATATCCTCACCCAAATTGTCAACCAACAATTCGATTTACTTAATTTTAGAGACACGATCCGCCGTGAACTACTGCAGGTACTATTGGAAAACGGTGGTTTTAACGATTTGTTGCAAGTTATAAGCAATCATCTGCAATATCCTGTAAGAATTCTGGATCATTTATTTACTCCAATTTGCAGTCACCCGGAGGCGACCCAACCGGATAGTCAAACTCAAAAACTAGTTTATCTCCGTGCCAATGGCTATTTCAAACAATCAGAAAGCGAACAAAATATTATTTATCTAGATGAGCCCGCCACTTCCATTCCCAAACAACATCTGCTGCCGGTCATTTCTGCAAATAATCAAACACTAGGCTATATCTCCGTCTTAGGTATTACTGAGAGACTAGATGATAAGCAGCTTACTATCCTCAACCAGTCAGCCATAATCTGTGCGCTACTATTCCTTCAGGAAATAACGATTAAAGAAACAGAAAATCGTCTTCATGGAGATTTCTTAGATGATCTTTTGGCAGGTAATTTTTCTTCTCTTGAACAAATCCGAAAAAGGGCTAAGTTCTTGGGGTACGATTTAAACAAAACGGGCATGATCTTCGTGGGTAGTATAGGTGACCTTGATAATTACATAAAAGAAGACAATGAAATATCCATTGTCAAATTGAAAAATAGGTTGCTTCATTTGGTTGAAACATCTGTTAAAAGTTTCACCCGTCACCAGTTCATAATCCGGCTGCGCAGCAACATAATAATAATCCTTGTCTTATCCCCGGATGCAAAGAATATCCAATGGCAAAAGCAGCTTGCTGATAATATGAGAAAATGCATTAGGTTCTCTTACCCTAAACTATCCTTCTCCATTGGCATCGGCAGATTTTATCAAACCATCCATGACTTACCCAAAAGTTTTTCCGAAGCAGAACAAGCTTTGGAATACGCAAGAAAACTCAAAAAAAACAATTCAATTATTGTATTTGAAGAACTGGGTTTTTACCGCTTACTGCTGCAAAAAAGCGAGTCGGAAATGTACACCTTCTATGAGGAAACAATAGGCACATTAGTCGATTATGATGAAAAAAAAGGCAGCAACTTAAAATATACTTTGGAAGTATATCTCCAGTGCGGCCAAAATACCCAATCTACTGCTGATAAGCTTTTCATTCATCGCCACACTCTGCGTTATCGATTGAAAAGGATAGAAGAAATTGCCGGTGTTAATCTTCAACAATCTGATCATGTATTTAACCTGCAAATAGGTTTAAAACTACATAAACTATTGTCCCCGGATTGATTCCGCCTAAATCCGTTATACTGATATTACTCATCTCAGCTTCTTTTCACTCCATAGTCCGCCACAATATTTACATTCAAAAGCATTGGTTGCTAATCTTTTAAATCTGCGTCTGCGATAAATTTTTGTTCCGCAGTTTAAACATTGATACTCCCACTTGGGCGGTGCTGCCGGCTCCTTGGAATGCCTCACAACTGTTCCACCCTGCGCGTTTATCTGGTTTACCCATCTTTTAAATTCCGGTCCATGCCCGGGAACTAGGATATGTATCATTTCATGTAATAAGGTAACTTCTATTTCTTGCGGATAATTTTGATGATAGTGAACTGACAGTCTAATTACTACCTCTGCAGCATTTCTTTTAAAGGTATTTCGTAAAACGCGACAGTTACCGGCACTTGAAGTCAATCTTGTTGACCATTCAATTACTATATCCTGTCCTTGTGGTAGTCTGTTATTAAAGTATCTATGGTTAAAGGTTTCATACTTTTCATATAACTTTTTTGTATCCCAAAGAACAATACCACCATTATTAGAATCCATACTAGAATCCAATTGATCTCACCCCTTATATCTCTATCCCCAAAAGTCTTCTATGGGGTTGGCCTAATTGCCGTATGATCTTGAGAGAATTTATCAATGTTGGATTAAAACAACCCCACTTTACCTCTCTGACAAATTTACCGTCAGTACGCCCTTCTTTTACATAGGCAGGTACATCCAACTGCATCTGCACCCCGTCAAATATAACATCGACCGGCTCCTCCGAACCCAGGCCAGGGGCAGCGATAGTGCTTAATAAGATAGTAATAAATATTATTGTGACTAGCCCGTTTCACCAAATCCCCCCAATCCGTTTTTATTCCTATAATATATATACGGTTGCATGAAGCTATTTACCTGCTGTTTTTCAGCCTTAATTTTCAATGGTGATTATTTCATCAAAGCCTTCAACCTTTGTTACCGGTTCAAAAGTTTTAGCCATCCGTTCAATAACCGGAATTAAGTCTTCTTGACCACCGTCTAGCGCACGCTTTTTACAGACTTCTTTATCCGTCTTAATTACGACTGCTACTGCTTTATAATTGTATTTTTTTGCAAGGTCAATTAAATACTTTCGCCGCTTAGTAGTAGTATTGGTTTGGTCAACAACAATAACCAGCCCCTGTTCCATGAGAGACTGTAACATAATATTACGCACCCACCAAACTTTACCTTCTTCCTTGGCAAAAAACCGCTTCCCATGAATTAACAAGCGCAATTGGTCGGCCGATACTATCACAGCATTAGTAAGATGCTTTTTAACGTATGTGGATTTCCCTGATCGAGGTAATGCAACCATTATATATAATATGGGCATTATTTCCAATCCTCTCTATATGATATTTTTCTCTAATAGTGTTAGCAATTTATGTTCAATGTTACCTCAAAGATATATTATCCCCAATTGTGGGCTAAGCGGAATAGCAAAAGTTCCAATTATAGGGGTTTTCAGGTGTCTCAAGGAATTGTTCCATCCAAAACAAGCAACTGTTATTCTGAATAAAGAAACACATTTTTCTCAATACTAGGCTTAGTCACAAGAAATTTCTACGGAGGGGTTTTTTTGAAAAAAGTTTCATTAATATTTATTATTTTATTGCTCACGCTAATGGTTCTCAGCCCGCTTTATGTTTTAAAAGAATATATTGGAAAAGGAAACACCGAAAATATAGGACTCCGATTGCACTGGCATACTGGAAATAGCACGCGCATTAGCGGAGCCGATTGGATAGAACAGCAACGGGCTGTTTGGAACATGATAGCTCCCGGGGAAGACTTGCAATTATTGATGCTTCCGGCTGATGATTGGAAAATTAGTTTACAATTGCTCAGTGAAGTAAGTTATAGCGAAAACATATTTCCATATATAGTAGCTAAAAATACCTTAGAGAATCCTCAAGAATTAAAACGTCAATTTGGCAGCGTTATACCCTCACTAAACATAAAGAATATTCTATTGCCGGAAATATTTAAACAGCATCAAATATCAATAGAACAAGAACTTAACATATCTACCAGATTAATTGAGCATAACCAATTAACAAAAAATATTATCATTGTATCAGATAAAGATCCATCTTATGCTATGCCGGCAGCTACCTGGTCTGCCCTTACCGGTGATAAGATTTTAGTAATTAATCCTGCTGATTCTTCTCAACTGGCCCAACTATCTTCTTCACCATCCGTTAACATCTATTTATTGGGAAATAAAGAATTCACCAGTAACGTTGCCCGTAACTTAGGCATACCAAGTCCACACATCATTACAGATAATACACCCTCTGCTCTATCTAGGTCTTTTGCTAAATACTATGATCGCGAAACAGGTTTTGGCTGGCGGGCTAGTAGACAAACCCCTGAGGGAGGTAAGAATTTCTTCTTAGTGAACAACGATAACTGGCAGAGCGCAGTCCTGGCGGCTGTGCCAACCTTAAATGGCAGGTTTGGCCCGGTACTATTAACAGATGCACAATCTCTCCCTGCTTCCTTAGAGAACTATTTCTGGCAAACCAAAAGTGAATGGTTTGTTACACCTACGGAGGGTCCCTATAATCATACATTTATTTTTGGAAACCAAGAACAAATAAGCTTCCCCGTTCAGGCACGATTAGATTTTATCGAAGAAATAAATACCTATATGATGCAAGGTGACCAAGGGGTTAGTGCCTTAGATGGTATTGTATTGGTATGGTTGACCTTAGCCATTGCATCTGCCGTTTGGCTATGGTGTCACATAACCACCCGTAAAAGCAATCTTTCTCCATATATGAAGTATGGCTGGACTTTACTCAGCCTGACCCTTGGGCCCTTGGCTATTTATTCATATTATTTGGCCTATCGAGGCTATACCCATCAGGTCAGTCAAACTCAATATATACGCCCATTTTGGGTACAAGCAGTTGCAGCCACATTGAGCACTCTGGCCTATGGAGCACCAACAATGATTCTAACTGGTTTTATCCTTAGCATAAATGGGCTTCCACTGGTCCAACTGGATAATCCCCTGTTTATAATAGGTAATCCCATGGTGTTAAGCATGGTTGCTTCCTATGTGGCCGGTTATGTTGTTCTGGCATTTTTGTTCGTTCCACTAATGCTTATGCCTAACGAACAGTCCAATTACTTGGATACTGTGCATGATAACCTGTTGGTAGTCTTTGTTTCAATGACAGGTATCTCAATCGGAATGTTAGGAGGGATGTGGTGGCTAATGATGGAGTACCTTCCCATGATGGCTGAAGAAAGCAACTTGTTATGGTGGGGTGTACTGTCTGCCTCAACCATCTTAGGAGCCTTTACAGGGCTTATCTTTAATTGGCCATTAGTTGCTCACGGACGGAAAAAAGGCGATATGTGAGGTGAACAGTTATGGACTATAGTAGAAGAAACAACCATGTACGCATTTGGCTATACCTAGTTCTATGTGTCCTTTTGGCACTAATAGTAATTATTAACTTGGTACCCTCTCCATTTTACGCCATTAACGTTAAGGATGCAGAAACTATAAAGCCTCTAGTCACGACCAATACGACCAGGTTATATGGCACCGATGTATTTGAAACCGCTGCAGCCATCACCCAAGCCGTCTACCCTGCGACCTTTAAAGACAATAAACCTGGCGCAGTAATACTGACCCCTAAAACTAACTGGCAAACCGCTATGGCTGCAATTGGATTAATTCATCATCCTATTGATGCACCGGTACTTTTTATTGAAGAAAATCATATCCCGGCAACAACCCTGAACGAGATTGAAAGATTAGACCCGGAGGGAAACTTTCTAGATGGTAATGTAAAAGTGTATGTGGTTGGCAACGTGACACAAACCGTATTGGATACACTACAAAACAAAAAACTTAAATATCGACACTTTATGGAAGAAGATTATAATGAACTCGCTTATAGCATTGATGAGTATAAAGCTACCCTTGAAGCAAACCATCAAGATGAAATAGTCTTATTACCTACTGGCCAGCCAGAATATGCATTGCTGGCAGGACCGTGGGTTGCTCATATGGGCCATTCTATTTTCTTTGTAGAATCTGACGCAATTCCCCAAGCAACAATTAAGGCCTTAGAAAAGCGTCCGGTAGATGCATATCTATATTTATTTGGCCCACCAGAAGTTATTTCCAAAGAAATAGCAAAACAGTTAACCCAATATGGGCATGTTCAGCGTATTCCCGGCGACAACCCCAACGCCTTCTCCACAGGATTTGCTGGCTATAAAGATGTAGGGCGTAATCAAGGATATTGGTTCTGGCAAAGCAGTCGGTCATTTGGCTGGGGAGTTTCAGAAGCCGGCCATAATGTAACAATAGTTAACCCGTCTCAGTGGCAGCATGCCATTAGTGCATCAGTATTATCCCATAAAGGAAAACACGGTCCCATGCTCTGGGTAGATAAGAGCTCTATATCCCCTGAAGTAAAAAAATATCTTAAACTGATCCAACCATTTTACTTATCCAACCAAGAGCAACTCTTCAACTTTGGCTGGATTATCGGAGGACCTGATATTATCTCAAGGGATGTACAATTAGAGACTAGTGACTTGTTACGGTTAAAAATGAATTAACAAATCAGTAAAGGATGATTTAATTGGTAAAAATAGTATCCATTTTTAAAACCGAGCAGGAAGCACTGGAAGCAGTAAAGAAGTTAGCGGCAGAAGATATAAGTGATAGCATAATAACTTTTTTAACCAGTAGATATGAGGAACAAATAAAGCATGAAGTGTTTCTAAGAGTAATAGAATTGAGAATGATTATAACTGGAGTAATTATTGGCAGCTTACTAGGGGGCGGTTATTTTCTTAGCATCGCAATGGGGGGAATTAATCCTCCCTTGCTATTACCTTTAACTGCCTCCGGGCCTTATGCAGCTGCATTTATAGGTAGTGGTATGGGAGCCGCTGTTGGTGCTCTTGTCGCCGGTCTTTGGGGATTGCTACTGCCGATAAAAGAAGATTATACCGACAACACTCTGCTAATACTCTTCTGTCACCGAAATAAAAAAAGAAAAGCAATCAAAGCGATTGCTTCTTATGGGGGAAATTTTATTTAAGGTTTTTGCTGTGATTGCTGCATGTTCTGGCTTTGCTCAGCCTGTTTGGCGGCTATTTCATTAACCTTATAGGTCGGCTCTTGTGTCTCTACATAGTTAACCCGATTTGTTAAATCATTTACCATTTGTCCTAATTGTTGGCTGCAGCTGTGATAGAATTGTTTTGCCTGAGGGTCGTTGGTTTGTAGCGAATAGGTTTCTAACTGTCCACTAGCAGTTTTTAGCATTCCCAACGTTTGATGTAACTGTTGACCCACTGTCATTATTAACACCTCCATCATTATCATTTTTCATTTCTATGTTTTTTATGTTAAAAGAACTGCATTTCTTCAGCGGAAGCTTTTTAAACCTTATGATGTAACATTTTTTGTATGAAAATACTAAATATTATGTAGGAACTTATATAGGGAGGTTCAAAAATGGAACAAACTAAAAAAGTTTACCAAAACAGAAAAGACATTCCGGAACAACATCGTTGGAACCTGAAAGATATCTATCCCACAGAGGATCTTTGGGAACAAGACTTCAAATTAATCTCAGAATACTTAGACCAGATTGGTAAGTTTCAGGGACGTGTCATAGAGTCAGCCAATCACTTGTACGAAACCTTAAAATTGAAGGACAAAATGCTCTCTCTATTTGAAAGGGTCACTGGTTATGCAATGTTATACCGAGACACAAATACTGCCGACCAACACTACCAGGGATTGGCAAACAGAGTTACCGCTCTAAGTGTAAAAGTGGATAGTAAGCTTTCGTTTATTACACCGGAGATTTTACAGTTAACCTCTGGCCAACAAGCAACATTTCTAGACGAACATGACCGATTAAACATCTATCAGCACTTTCTTGACGACTTACAGCGGCAAAAAGAACATTTTCGGTCACCGGAACAAGAAGAACTGATCGCTTTAAGCGGTGAAATGGCACAAGCACCTCAAACCATTTTTAGTCTTCTAACTAATGCAGACATGGAATTTCCGGAAATAGAAGCCAATGGCGAAAAAGTGCGCTTGACCCCAGGAAATTTTATAGAATTTCTACAAAGTGAAGACCGCCGAATAAGACAATCAGCCCATAATGCAATTTATAAAACATACACCGCCCATTCCAACACTCTCGGCGCAACCTACAGCAGCAGCGTTAAAAGCGACCTGTTTCAAGCTCGAGTGCGCCATTACGATTCAAGTCTGGAATCCGCCATGGACCCTGATAATATTCCTGTATCTCTTTATGAAGGTCTCCTAGATAGTGTAGGCCGTCATTTGCCTCTGCTGCACCGTTATATTGAACTAAAGAAAAAAGTTCTAGAGTTGGATAGTCTTAGTCCCTACGACCTATATGTTCCCTTAACTAAAGAGAGCCAATGGAAGCCTAACATAGAAGAGGCTCAAAAAGCAGTTTTGGAAGGCCTTTCAGTAATGGGAGATGAATATACCGGCCTATTAGCCTCAGGATTTAATGACCGTTGGCTGGATGTTTACGAAACAAAGGGCAAAAGAAGTGGTGCTTATTCAATGGGAGTAATTGAGGTACACCCTTACATCCTTTTAAACTATCAACCCAACATGGAAAGTGTCTTTACCATCGCCCACGAAATGGGCCACGCACTTCACAGCTACTATACAAACAAAAACCAGCCATATACTTATACCCATTATCCCATTTTCTTAGCTGAAGTAGCATCCACAGTAAATGAAGCGTTACTTTTTAATCATTTACTATCACGAGCGGAAGGTAATAATAGAGTTACACTACTGGAAAAAAATCTAGAACAATTCCGAGCAACAGTGTTTCGCCAAGTTCTATTCGCCGAATTCGAAAAGGAAACACATGAACTTGCAGAATCAGGCCAGCCTCTTACCCCTGATACACTTAATCAAATTTATGCGCATTTACTATCTAAGTATTATGGCCCGCATTTAGCTCTTGATGATTACATTAAATACGAGTGGTCGAGAATCCCTCACTTCTACTCTGCCTTTTACGTGTATAAATACGCTACCGGTTTCTCGTCTGCCGTAGCTATTGCAGAAAGAATTTTAAAGGAAGGTTCGACAGCCGTAGAAAGATACTTAGGTTTCCTTAAGAGTGGTTCTTCAGCCTACCCTTTGGAAACGCTGAAGGAAGCTGGTGTAGACCTCTTAGAAGGGCATGCTGTCGATGACGCGCTTAAAGTCTTTCAGCAACGTCTTGAGGAATTTGAAAGTCTGATATTATAATGAACTCTTATTAATAAAAAGTATTTGTAGCAATATCCGTCCCAATCCCTTCAAGATATAGTATATTCTTGGTCTACCCACCACCTTTTGAGGTGGTTTTATTTTGTTTTTAAGCGTTTCTTTTCATCTCAAGGGCCGGCATCCCATAATTTACGTCATAAATCAATCGGTAATATAACAGTGAAATAATTTTAAAAAGCATATATATAAATATAATTGCACAAATTAAGAAAAAGGTTAGATGTAAGAAGGTGGCGTAATAAAATAATGGTAGATATAATGGATAAATTACATCAGATAACTGAAATTGGTAAGTCAACAAAGCAAAAACAAAAATTGATTAATGTCAGTGAAGTTTTCTATGTATGGGACATTTTAGTAACTAAACTAGATATAAAGGATAACATGCAGATTTTTGAAAATATGATTCAAGATAATGATTTGAAATTTATCGCAGGTCAATTAGTAAAAGGTCTTGAAACAGGTATTATTGATATGGAAAGACTAATGAATGATTATGGTATACCATTCCCTATAAGACCACCTGCCGGAAGTAATTCTACCATTAATTTGGAACATGTTACAGATAGAGATATATATACAAGTATTCTAGAAGGAATTCAAACATTTTTTCCTATTCTTTCAAGTGGTTTTATGAATAGTACATCACCGAAAGTTAGAAAAGCCTTTAAAAATCACTTGACTGTAACTATAGAATTACAAGAGCTAATTGTAGAGTATGGTAAACTTAAGGGTTTTTTAAATGAGCCACCTGTTTATAGAGCATAACTAGGTTGTATCTATCTAAAATGTAAGTAAAATAAATAATTGCAGGTGATATTTATGAAAAT
>Ga0209347_1003931_pt1 | contig 16370 bp, 14 predicted proteins | sample AutmiccommuBRH23_FD_187382 | JGI IMG/M metagenome (GOLD analysis project Ga0209347, IMG submission 187382) | Deep subsurface microbial communities from Mt. Terri, Switzerland - Autotrophic microbial communities BRH/23 (SPAdes) (version 2) | ecosystem: Environmental > Aquatic > Deep subsurface >...
GAGTGCATTCCGGGTCGATCGTTACCGCCGGTACGGACATGATATCGCCAGCGACTTTTCCCCGGATGGGGAGCACCACGCACCCCTTGTTCCGGAGACAGACCGAGATCACCCCCATGAAGGAATCGGTCTGCCGGGCACCCATCCGCTGCAGAAAATCCTTTTCGGAAAGCACCCCGATGACGTTCCCGTCCGGATCGACAACCGGTACTCCCGAAATCCTGCTCCGCGCCATCCGTTCCGCCGTTTCGGTCAGCGGGGTATCGGCTGTCACAGAAATCACCTCCCGGGTCATGATATCCCGTGCCCGGACGGACCGGGCGATCCGGTCAACAGCATGATTAAAGGCAAATCGATAAATTTCCTGAAAATCGGCAGGGGTGATATCGATATACCCCTGCATCTGTTTCATTGCCGCAAGAATATCCTGGTCGGAAAGATCGACCGGTGATCCGCCGACCGGTTTTTTGAAATCGTTTTCCTGCACGGGGCGCTCCTTCCTTGTTTTCAAGTAGCGTTCAAAGGAATTATGCAATGAGTCGCCGGGATTTGAGCAGCGGCCGCGGGTCGATCAGGTGCTTGCGGAACCATCCCATCCCCTGCCCCATCCCCTCGGCCAGGGAAAGAAGCTCTGAAAAGTAGAGAACCGGAATTTTTCCCGGAAGATGGCTTCGGATCTCCAGGTTCAGGTGGCACATGGCACACGCGGTCACGATGCATTCGGCGCCGGCCGCGGCCGCGCCGTCCATTATCTGCTGGACGGTCCGGCTGGCGATGTCCGGACGGGAGACCGACAGGTACGTGCCGCAGCAACGGGCGGCATGAGACCACCGGAGCGGCTCGGCCCCCAGGGAGGTGAGAATGTTTTCCATCAAACCGTGAAAGTTCTTTTCAAACCGCAGTGCCGGGGGCCGGGCGAGCATGCAGCCGTAATAAGGGACGAATTTCAAGCCGTTCAGCCGGGTCTGCTTGTTGGCAAACGCCCCGGTATCCGCCAGTTCCGACAACAATTCAAAAAAGTTGATGATCCGGAGATCCGGATTGAAGGGGCGCCCCCACATGGAACGGTATTCCGCCTGGGCGTTGGCATCGTCCCGGAGATGCCGGTGGGTGAGCTTCAGGCGGAGATAGCAGCTGGGACAGGCGACCAGCAGCGGAATATTGCCGGGCGCCAGTGAAAGATTGCGCGCCGGGAGGTATTCGCTGAGTTCGGTGTTGATGCTGTGCGCCGAAGACGAGCCGCAGCAGTTCCAGTCCTTGAGTTCGACCAGTTCCACTCCGTAATGGGAACAGAAGGTCCGGAGGGACCGGTTGCTCTCCTTGGCCGAGGTGGCGAGCGAACACCCCGGAAAATACGATATCATTCGGAACGGCGATGCATTCATATCATTTCTCTCCGGTCATTTTGAACAGCCGGCGGATGACGTCGATCTTTTCCACCTTTGACGGCATCAGGTCGAGTTTGCGCTTGGAAAGCATCTGGATACCCACGTCCATATCCGACAGCCAGTCGCGCTTCCGGATCTTGTAGCGCATCATTATTTCGAGCTTGTGGGTCCGGCCGTAACGGTGGATGGAATCGAGCACTTCCCTATGGAAGTTCAAAATATCGGGCTCGCCCACTTTCACCCCTTTTTCACGGGCCATCTGACGCAGCACATCCATGACGGACGCCATGTCGATGGCCATGGGGCACTCCATCGAGCAGGTGTTGCACCCCACGCAAATCCAGATGGCCGATGATGTAAGGGCTTCTTCCTCCATCCCGAGCTGAACCAGGCGGATGACCTGATTCGGGAGGTAATCCATCGAATCCGCAAAAGGGCACCCACCGGAGCAGCATTTGCAATGCCAGCAGTACCCCACGTTCACCCTGGACCGGCGACACACACCGTCACAAAAATCCGACCCTTTTTCCCGGGGATAGATGATCTCTTCCGTTTTTTGCATTCCGTTTTTCATGGCAATTCCAACCGTTTCCGCGATAAATATCGATTCAACCGATTAGGCACAGGCATACATTGTGGCACAAACACATGCCTCTTAATCGATTTCAGATCACAATGCAACCGGATTTAGAACAAGATCAGATCGGCGGAGCGATGGTCACCAGAACCCGCATGTCCGTCGTTGCCCGGATGCCATGGGGCTCGGCAATATCGCTGATCAACACGTCGCCGGTATTGGCCGGCAGGGTCGCGCCGTCCTTGGCGAGAAATTTCCCTTCCCCTTCCAGAACGGCAATGCTGACCTGCCCCTCGATATCATGGGAATGGACCGGCAGTTCCTGACCGGGCCGAAAGTTGAAGTTGATGACTTTCATGTAAGGGGAATCGTGGAGCAGAAAATTGGAGAACGGTATGCCGGAAAATCCGTTTTCAAATACTTCGATCCGTTTCATCATGGTGGGGCTCCTTCCACGTTTGGAGTTAGAACGAAATCAAATTCAGAAGCCAGAATCCAGGAGCCAGAATCCAGAATAAAAACCCTTCAACACCATGCATTTCCTTCGCTGGTTTCCATGCTCCAGCTAGGAACCTAATAGATCGGGGGAAAACCCCTTCGGCTCGACCCCTGTATCTTCATCGATTAAACTATCAGTCTTATCGCGCCTGCTTTTGACCTTCTTCTGGATTCTGGATTCTGGATTCCTTCTTCCGCCTTCTTTCATTTACATAGGGGCCGGCCGAAACCGGCCCCTACATTTTTCTTTCTTATCCCAGGATCGCCCGCAAATCTTCTGCCGGCGTGCTGATCGGCATGATGTTGAACTTATCGACCAGCACGTTGAGCACGTTTGGCGAGATGAAGGCCGGCAGGCTCGGGCCGAGGCGAATATCCTTGATCCCCAGGTAAAGCAGGGTCAGGAGAATCGCCACCGCTTTCTGCTCGTACCAGGAGAGGACCATGGAGAGCGGCAGGTCGTTTACCCCGACACCAAAGGCGTCCGCCAGGGCCGAAGCGATCTTGATGGCCGAGTAGGCGTCGTTGCACTGCCCAATATCCAGGAGACGGGGAATCCCGCCGATATCGCCGAGCTTCTTGTCGAAGAACCGGAACTTGCCGCAGGCCAGAGTCATGACGATGCAATCGCTCGGAACCTGTTCCACAAATTCGGTGTAGTAGTTGCGGCCCGGTTTGGCGCCGTCGCATCCGGCCACCAGGAAGAAATGCCGGATGTCTTTGTTCTTCACTCCCTCGATCACCTTGCCGGCCACGCCGAGGACCGCATTGTGGCCAAACCCGGCCATGACCGTCCCCCGATCGATATCCTCGGCATACCCGGGCATCGCCAATGCCTTATTGATCGCCGGGGTAAAATCCTTGTCCACGATATGGGTCACGCCCGGCCACCCGACCAGGCCGGTGGTAAAGATATTGTCCTGGTAGGCGTCCTGGGGTTTCTGAATGCAGTTGGTGGTCATCACGATGGCGCCGGGGAATTCGGCGAACTCTTTTTTCTGGTTCTGCCAGGCCGTGCCGTAATGCCCGAAGAAGTGCCCGTATTTTTTCAGTTCCGGATAGCCGTGGGTGGGGAGCATCTCCCCGTGGGTATAAACATAAATCCCCTTCCCTTCGGTCTGCTGGAGGATCAGTTCCAGATCCCGCAGGTCGTGTCCGGAAACGACCAGCGCTTTTCCCTTTTTTGATCCGAGCGGCACCACGGTGGGGACCGGGTGACCGTAAGTGCCGGTGTTGGCCTCGTCGAGCAGTTCCATGGTCCGCAGGTTGATCTCCCCGCATTTGAGCACCAGGCCGAGAAATTCATTGACCCCTAGTTTATCATCCAGGGTAGCGGCCAGACCTTCATAGATGAAATCGTAAATCCGGTCATCGGTCTTACCCAGGATGGCCGCGTGGTCGGCGTAGGCGGCGATCCCCTTGATTCCGTAGATCAGGGTTTCCCGGAGCGATACCACATCCGGGTCGCCGGTCCGGGCTCCCGGGCCGACATCCTGCCCCTGGGCGATCATTCCCTCCTTGGTGTCGGCGGGGGTGAAGACCGCCGGGCCGCTGGTGTAATCGGTCCATCCGCCGGCGGCATCGATCTTTTTCTTCAACTGGTCGCGATACGTGACCGCCTGGCGGATCATATCCACGAATCGGTCCGAATCGAAATCGACATTGGTAAGGGTTGAAAACATCGCCTCGGCGGCGAACCGGTCGATCGCCTTATCCTTCACGCCGACCTTGCGCCCCTCCAGGGCATAAAGGGAGAGCCCTTTTACGGCATACATCAAAAGATCCTGGAGTTCGGCCACATCCGGCTGCTTTCCGCAGACACCGATTTTCGTGCAGCCTTCACCTTTTGCCGTCTGTTCGCACTGGTAACAAAACATGGGTAAGCCTCCTTCTTTGGTTTTCGTTATCGTTTGATGAAACCTTTTTCGTCGTGTTCGGTTATGTTCTAACCGGTTCCCCGGTTTCGTTCATTGACTTAGGTCAAGGATATGAATTTTTTTGAAAAAAAATACCCCCTGCACCCGAAAAGCTAAAACAGGGGGTATTTTACCGCAACAATGGTCCGGCGAAACCGGGCTGGGATCATCATCCGTCAGGGAATTAACGGGGTCGAATGAGGGGCTGCTGCTATTTTCAGTTGATCAGGGGGAGGAACGGATTATATCTCGCAGGGAAATACGGTTCGATAGCATCTTTTAGTATGGACGCGTCGTTTCGCGGACATCATTTCCCGAAGGGGCATTTTGGGAAGGTGCACGACCGGCAATTTAGGCAGAATCCGCCTTCGGCAAATTCAACGAGCATCTGCCTGGTTATATCGATCCCGGCGAGAATCCGGGGAAGCAGCAGATCGAAACTGGTCACCTTGTGGTAAAGGGCGCAGGCCGGCACGCCGATGACCCTGATTACGCCGATCCGCCCGACCAGGGTCATGGCCCCGGGGAGGATGGGTGCGCCGTACAGAAATTCGGTCATGCCCGCATCGATTAATCCCTGCCGGGTCACGTCGTCCGGGTCGACCGACAGCCCGGCCGTGGTGACCAGCAAGTCGATTCCTCCACCCACCATGGCGCGGACACTCGCCTCGATCTCCCGCCGGTCGTCCGGAACGATCCGCGACTGGGCCACCCGACATCCGAAATGCTCTACCTTGGAACGGATCACCGGCTCGAACCGGTCCTCGATCAACCCCTGGAACACCTCGGTGCCGGTAACCAGGATCCCTACACTGGCGGGTACCAGGGGCAGGATATCGAACAGGGGCGTATCGCCGATTACCGCAAGCGCCCGGCTGAAGTTGAGCCGGGAAAGATAAAGCGGAATGGCCCGACACCCGGCAAACGGCTTTTCCTCCTCGACCACCAGCAGGTTCTGGCGGCTTGCGCACATGACATCCGGGACCATGTTGAACTGCCGCAGCTTTTCCATGTCGATGCGGAGCAGCCCGGGCCGGGCCGCCCGGAAATCGATTTTCCCTTCACGGGGAGGCGTCCGGAAAATCACGTTCTCCCCGGCCATGCGGCGGGCGAACGCCTCGGCGGCCCTGTTTTCGTGCACCCATTCGCCGGGTTCGGAATGGTCCTCGACGACATAGACATGGGACCGGCCCATCTGCTGGAGGCGACACAAATCACCGGCCGTGATGACGTCGCCGGCGCTCAGTTCCGGTCCCTTGGATGTTCCGGGAATGATCCGGGTCATGTCGTGCAGGGCGGTTTTCCCGACCGCCTCGCCGACCGGCAACCGGTTCATTTCCGGAAGCTGCCGGTCGTTTCCGGATTCCCGGGCCTCATGACGATAGGGGGAATCCCCCTGGCATCCCCGGCAGAGCGCCCCGCCCTCAACCGGATAGGCTTCCCCGCAGATCGGGCAGATACCGATCGTCCGCTGACGTTTTCGCTTCAGATACCCGGGGGCGATGACCACCGGGGTGATCCCGCAGATGCTGTCACCGGCTGTCTCGATTTCCGAAAACAGCTTTTCCGTGTCCTGTTCCGCCTTGGTCCTGGTTTTAAGAAACCAGGCGGCGATTTCCGGATACCGGCGGACCTTTTCCGTGCTGATAAAAACCCGCCATCCTTCCCCGGTATACTTGTCATAAAGCGTCAGGGCATAGCGGCCGAGGTTCACGACCCGCATCCAGCCGTTCCCGGTGCTGCAAAGGGTAAGCAGCTGAACGGCATCCGGAAGGCATTTCGGCGTTTCCACGATCGCTTCGAACAAGGTCGCATCGGATAACCGGGATTTCGCTGCCTCGACCATGTAACCGCCGATGAGGAGACCCGGGGCCGGATAGCCATGAAACGCCCGGGCCATTTCCTTGAATTCGGAGAACGTATGATTGCCGATTTTCATTTCCGTACCATTTCCTTCTTTTATTTCCAGCAGGATATACCCTGCCCGTTTCGTTCTGATTACAAAATTTTTAAACGGGATTTATATTGAGGTCGAGGCTGAGGGATTGGCTGAACAACTCATCGGTTTCCTGTTCGACGGTTTTCTGAATGGCTTCGAATTGTTCGATCAGCGATTCGGCAAGGGGGGTCAGCCGGGACCCGCCACCGGAAGCCCCCCCGATCTGCTTTTCCAGCAATTGAATCCCCAGCCTCTCCTCCGTGGCGTGAATTCGCGCCCAGACGGCCCGGTACCCGATTTTCAGTTCCCTGGCCGCGGCAAGGATGGAGCCGTTCCGCTTGATCGCTTTCAGAATGCGCAGCCGCCCGGCGCCGAAAACCACGTTGCCGTCGGCGTCCTGGAGCCATACCTTGGAGCGGGAAAAAACCGGGATCTGGGATGCAGTCATCATTTCTTCCTTGCCTTTATTCTCATTAAGGTTGCCCGGCAGGTTATGAAATGATGACCGGCATTACAAGAAAAAATCAGTCGAACGTGGACAGGTATGCGTCGTCGCACAGTTCCACGTAGATGTTCTTTTTTCGATCAACGAATGAACAGCTTGAAGATCAACCGGTGGATCCATCTCCCGTATGGCGGATAGATCATTTTGGAGCTGTTGAACCGGGGCTTGTAGAAGACCCCCCGGGTATTCGAAAAATTAATGAACCCTTCCCGGCCGTGATACCGTCCCATGCCCGAATCGCCCACCCCACCGAAGGGGAGATCATCGATTGGGACATGGAGCAGGGTATCATTGACCAGCGCGCCGCCGGAATGGGTCCGCTCCAGGACGAAATCGATCCGCTGCCGGTCATATCCGAAATAATAGAGGGCCAGGGGGCGGGGACGGCTGTTGACAAACGCAATCGCTTCGTCAAGGGTGTCGTAGGGAATCACCGGAAGCAGCGGTCCGAATATCTCCTCTTTCATCACCGTCATCTCCCCGGTGACATCCAGGAGGAGATGAAGCGGCATTTTCCGGCTGCCGGTAAAATTTTCGCGGCCCGGATTGATTTCGATGATCCGGGCGCCCTGACGCCGGGCGTCGTCGAGCAGACTTTGGATCCGCTGATACTGACGGTCATTGATGATGGCGGTGTAGTGCGGGTTGGCCTTCATCTCGGGAAACATGGCGGAAACGCAGGACTCCATGGCCGAAGCAAACGACTGGACCAGCGGCCGGGGGCAGAGCACATAATCCGGCGCAACGCAGGTCTGCCCCGCATTGAAGGTCTTTCCGAAGGCGATCCGTTCGGCGGCTTCCTTCGGCGGTGTATCCGGTCCGATAATGGCCGGGGATTTGCCCCCCAGTTCCAGGGTCACCGGGGTAAGATGCTCCGAGGCCGCCCGCATGACATGCCTTCCGATGGCCGTGGCGCCGGTGAACAGTAGATGATCCCAGGGTTTGGCCGAAAACGCCGCGGCCACGTCCGCCCCGCCGGTGATCACGGCGACATGGTCTTCCCGGAAGGTTTGCGCGATCATCTCACGGACCACCTTCGATGTTCTCGGGGTGAATTCGCTCATCTTGATCATCGCCCGGTTTCCGGCGGCCAGGGCGGCGGTCAGCGGACCGGCGGCCAGGTAGACCGGATAATTCCAGGGAACGATTATGCCGACAACCCCCATCGGCTGGTAATGGACCCGGGCCCGGCCGGGCATGAACGCCAGGCTTACCCCCCGCCGGGACGGTTTCATCCACCGCCCGACCCGTCGGGCCGCGTACCGGATCCCTTCCACGGCGGGAAATATTTCGGCCAGACGGGTTTCATCCGCCCCCCGACATCCGAAATCCGAATTGATGGCGTGGATGATGTCATCCTGGTAACGGACCAACGCTTCCCTGAGCTTGTTGAGATGATTCACCCGCTGCCCGGCCGTCATGATCGGACTGTTCCGGAATGCGTTCCGCTGTGCTTCGAAAATGCGGTCCAGTTCGGCAAAGCCGGGTTCACGGGTTTGTTCCTCGTCTTCCGCCCTGTGGGCCGTGTCAATCGTATCGAGCATCTTGAGTCCTCCCCCTTTTTTTGGATTAAAAAGTACAGCTTTTTTCCGAAGCCATCAACGATGGCCGATCTTTTCGATCCGGACGGCGCAGGCTTTGTATTCCGCGGTCAGGGTAGCCGGGTCGAAGGCCGGGTTGGTCAGCCAGTTGGCGTTGTTCTCCCGGAAATGAAACGCCATCCAGACCATTCCCGGCGGGACTTCGGGCGTGACGCGCGCCTTGACGAACACCTCGCCGCGCCGGGAGGCCACCCGGATCTTTTCCCACGGTTCGATTCCCATGGCAGCGGCGTCCGCGGGCGAAATGTCGGCGGTTTCCTCGCCGAGAAGATCGTTCAGCCCTTCGCACCGGCCGGTCTGGGTCCGGGTGTGGTAATGGTAGAGGCGACGGCCGGTACTGAGCACCAGGGGATATTCCCGGTCCGCCACCTCGGCGGGCGGGGTCCAGTCGACCGGCTGGAACCGCCCCAGGCCGCAGGTGAACTGACCATCCCGGTGCAGGAAGCAGGTTCCGGGGTGATCCTCGGTGGGGCACGGCCACTGGAGCCCGTTTTTCTCGATGCGACCATACTTGATCCCGCCCAGGTTTGGGGCCAGGACGGAAATTTCATCATCCCAGATTTCCCGGGCGCTGCTGGTAAACCAGGAATGCCCCATTTTCGCGGCGATTTCCCTGAAAATCCACCAATTGGGCCGCGCCGCGCCGGGCGCCCGGCTGGCGGTCCGGACCCGGCTGACCCGCCGTTCGCTGTTGGTGAACGTCCCGTCGTTTTCGCTCCATGCCGCCGCCGGCAGAATGACGTGGGCGAACCGGGTGGTTTCGGTCATGAAAATATCCTGGCAGACCAGGAACTCCGCCGACGCCAGTTCGTGTTCGACCTTCCGGATGTCGGGCTCGGTGTTGGCCAGGTTTTCGCCGAAAATATAAAACCCCCGGACTTGCCCCGATACCAGCCCGTCCATCATTTGCGGGATCATGAGTCCGACCGTTCCGGGCAGTCCGTCGGTCTTCCATGCCTTTTCGAATTTCTTCCGGACCGCCGGATCGGTCACCGCCTGGTAGCCGGGAAATACATTGGGAAGCGCTCCCATGTCGCAGGCACCCTGGACGTTGTTCTGTCCCCGCAGCGGGTTGACCCCGCCGCATTCCATTCCCATATTGCCCAGGAGCATCTGGAGGTTGGCGACCGACATGACATTGTTTTTGCCGCAGGTATGCTCCGTGATTCCCAGGGTGTAGCAGGCCATGACCGGTTTGACCGCGGCCAGGCGCCGGGCGGCGTCCCGGATGATGTCGGGGGTGATGCCGCATATTTCCGCCACCCGCTCCGGCGGGTATTCTGCCACTTTTTCCCGGAGCGCGTCGAACCCGGAGGTGCACGATTCCACGAACCGTTTGTCGTGGAGATCCTCGGCGATCAGCACGTGCATAAGGGCATTGATCAGCGCGATATCGCTCCCGACTTTCAGCGGAAGGTGGAGGGATGCGAAATCACACAATTTATGCTTCCGAGGGTCTATCACAATCAATTGGGCCCCGTTTTGCACCGCGTTTTTAAGGAACGTGGCCGCCACGGGATGGGCCTCGGTCATGTTCGATCCGATTACCAGGAACATTTTCGCCCGGGCAAATTCGTTAAAGGAATTGGTCATGGCCCCGGAACCGAAACTTGTCGCCAGACCGGCGACGGTGGGGGCATGTCAGGTACGGGCGCAATGATCGATATTGTTGGTCTTGAACACCGCCCGGAACAACTTCTGCATCTGGTAGGAATCTTCATTGATGCTGCGGGCGCAGCTTACGCCGGCCAGGGCGTCGGGACCGCTTTCCGAAATGATTTGGGTGAATTTTTCCGCCACCAGGTGGGTGGCCTCGTCCCAGGTGGCTTCCCGGAAACCATCGTTTTCACGGATCAGCGGGTGCCGGAGCCGCTCTTCGGAATAGATGAAATCGTATCCGAAACGCCCCTTGACGCACAGGCGTCCCATGTTGGGGGCCCCGTCTTCCACCCCCGTGACCTTGACGATTTTGCCGTCCCGGACGTGAAGCCATAACTGGCAGCCGACGCCGCAATAGGGACAGGTGGTGCGGATCTTTTCAGTGTCCCATGGGCGCCTGGTAAACCGGGCCTTCTTTTCCACAAGGGCGCCCACCGGGCAGGCCTGGACGCATTCACCGCAAAAGACGCAATCCGATTCCTTCAGGGGGACATCCTCGCCGGCCACGATCTTGGCGTCCGTCCCCCGGTAGCCGAAACTGATCGCCCGGTTGACCTGGATTTCGTTGCAGGCCTGAACGCACCGGCCGCAGAGGATACATCGCGAAAAATCCCGGACGATCAACGGATTGACCAGTTCCATCGGATATTTCAGCGCGGGCTTTTCGTAGGGTTGCGCGTCCGCCTGGTATTGGTATGCCAGGTCCTGGAGCCGGCAGTCACCCCAGGCAGGACAAATGTCCGTGGAATTGTCGGCCGCTTCCACCTCCAGCTGCAACCGGGTCCAGTTACTTCCGGCGGGCGCGCCGATGGCGCAGTTGTGATTGCCGGACGCCAGGAGCAGCGCCAGGGTTTGCCGGCGGGAAGCCACCACCTTCGGGGATTCGGTCAGCACAACCATGCCGTTTGCGGCCAGGGCAGCGCACGATTCGACCAGTTTGGGCGAACCCGCCACTTCGACGACGCAGATGCGGCAGGTGCCGGTGGGGCTCGCCCCTTTCAGGAAGCAGAGGGTGGGGATCTGTATATGGTTTTCCCGGGCCGCCTCCAGAATAGTCCGCCCGGGAGTGAATCGGCACCTGTTCCCATTAATGGTAATCCTATTTTCCGACATTCATGCTCCCTTCTTCTAAATGGAAGTCCGCCTAGTATAAACGAATCGTGTTCCTGGAAAATCGTTGTGACATTCAAGTCATAACGATTAATAATTGACATGCCAATTCTTGTCAAACAACTTTGGTTACGGGATGGGATGAGGACTGTCGAAAACATTATCCGACTCGGGTGTCCTACCAGCGGATAGGTCCACATCGACTGCAAACACAAGATGCCGGGCCGGTGCAGAGGTGGTGGTTGGTTGAAATTCGTACGGAAACGATTAATTTAACGTCAAAACATTTCTGATTGCCTGTTTTCCCCCGCGCCCGTTGATACCGACTGAAACAAAGGAGAATCACCATGGAGATCCGGAAGATACTCTGGCCCACGGACTTTTCCGATAATGCCGCAATGGCCCTCCCTTATGTTACAGACCTTGCGGAAAAGTACGGTGCGACGATCCACATCCTTTATATTCTTAAGGAATACCTGGAGTTCGGCGCCGCTTACGGGGATACCGATCCGGAAGCCGACTACGCGCGAATGCGGGAATGGGAACGCGAAACGGCCGAAAGCCGTCTGGATGAAATTTGCAGGGAATTCCTGAACAGTTGTCCGCTCTACATCCGGCATATCGGCGTTGGCGACCCGTCCCGGGAAATCCTGAAACTGATGAAGGAACACGAAATCGACATGGTGGTTACGGCCAGCCGGGGCGCCGAAAGCCATTTTGATTTCGGCCGGGTGGCCGACCGGGTCCTCCGATGCACGACTGCCCCGGTCCTCATGGTTCCGGTCTGAGGCAGGAAACCGCAGGTAACAGCTCTAATCGGGCAATCGGGGTAGTTACTTCATGATCAATCTGCCCTGAGGGCAGCGGCTGCGCTGGTTTCTGCTCTCTGGCTTCTTTGCATAACACGCTTGCCCGGAGCCGCTGGTTCCCAAGCTCCAGCTTGGGAACCCTATAACGGAATGCGTCAATCTTGACACCTCCACTCCTACCCCTCTTCCCAGTGGATGCATTCGGAAGGGCAGCTGTCCATGGCCTCCTGGATCTGGTCCTCAGGCCCCCCTTCCGGAAGAATTACGTAAGCAACTTCATCATCATCGTTGAAAGCGAAAACCTCGGGGCATATTTCGACACAGCTTTCGCAACCAACGCATTCATCCTGATCGATGTAGACTTTGCTCATGGCGGGATCTCCTTTTCGGGTTGCAGTTAAGCTAGTATTAAAACAATGACTTGAATTATACGCCATACTGATTTCCGGTGACGGATTCAGCCGGAAAAACATGCCTGAAACTCATTATAAACATCCGTCTGAAAGCGTCGAACCTAAAGGCGCCTGTTTATCAATTTTTATAAAGTTTTTTTAGCAGTCGGATCCATTCCCCTTACATGGCATTTTCATCGCAATTACGGTTTCAACCCCATTGAGAACCAGCGCCGCGCAACATATTTTTTTATTTGATAAATCCCTAAACCCAACAAAAGAGGAGGATTTGCCATGTGTTATAATTGTGGATGCGGGGCGCCCAAGGACGATCATGGTAAAGGCCATGCTGGCGTCGACCCGAATGGAAAAGCAATTACCGATAAAACCTTCGAGGCCGCGGCGATGGCATTTCAGCAGAGCAAGGAGGATTCCCTGGAACACACCGTTGAGCTGGCGAAGAAAAAGAAAGGCTGATCGCCACAATTGTGCGTCGTGATTCAAGGGGGGTGCGATATCGGATTCGCATCCCTTTTTTTAGGATTCCGGGCGCCTGAATAAATGCTCCATAACTCCGAAATAAAGCGATGCCCCCATTGCCGGTTGGACGGGCGCGGCGTAGGCTGAATCTTGAATGGTTATCGAAAGGAGGACGTCATGGAGTCAACATACGATGCGATCATCATCGGATCCGGGGCCGCCGGCGGTAATGCGGCGTCCCGGTGCGCCGCGGCCGGACTGCGGACCGCCCTGGTGGAGCAGAATGGCTTCGGCGGTACCTGCCCGCTCCGGGGGTGCAATCCCAAAAAGGTGCTCTTCAATGCGGCCGAAGTGGTCGCGCGGTCGCATCAATTAAAAGGAAAAGGGATCGATGATCAATCACGGATCGACTGGAGCAGGCTGATGCAATTCAAGCGCTCCTTCACCGATCCCGTTTCAGACCAGCTGAAAGGTATTTACCGGGAAAAAGGAATCGGCATTTTACAGGACCCTGCCCGTTTTACGGGACGCAACACCATTCGATCCGGCGACCGGGAGCTTACCGGGAAAAAGATCCTGATCGCTACCGGAACGACACCCCGTCCCCTCGATTTTCCCGGGAGCGAATACATTGTCACCAGCGCCGATTTCCTCGACTTCGATACCCTTCCCGGGTCCTTCCTTTTTCTTGGCGGCGGGTACATCAGCTTCGAGCTGGGGCAGATCGCCGCGCTGGCGGGGAAAAAGGTGACGATTCTTGAGATGACCGATCGGCCCTTGGGCCGGTTTGATCCCGACCTGGTCGACATGCTTGTCGAAGCGAGCCGGGAAATGGGAATCCGGATTGAAACGAAAATGCCGGTGCGGTCAATTGAAAAAGGATTCGTTGTCCGGGCCGGTCAAGACGGCGGGCATGAATTCCGGACGGATTGTGTCGTGCATGGGGCGGGAAGAGTGCCGCAGGTAAAGGACCTTGATCTTGAGGTGGGGGAAATCGAATACGGGCCGAAAGGGATCGCGGTCAACACCTTCATGCAGAGCGTGTCAAATCCGGATGTGTACGCCGCCGGCGATGTCGCCGAAACCCCATTCCAATTGACCCCCACGGCAAGCCAGGAGGGCGATGTAGCGGCCCTCAACATGATCCGGGGAAACATGGTCGAAAACGACCTGACGGGAATTGCCAGCGTTATCTTCACGCATCCGCCCATGAGCGCGGTCGGACTGGGGGAGGCCGAAGCGCGCGCCCGGTCTTTCCGGTTTGAAACCCGGTTCAAGGAGACCCGCTCCTGGTTCAGCTCCCGGAGCACCGGTCTGAACCACTCGGGAATAAAAATTCTCCTGGAAAAAGGGAGCCGCAAGATTCTCGGAGCGCATCTGCTGGGAGATCACGCCGATGAAATCATCAATATCTTCGCCCTTGCCATCCGCTGCGGCCTTACCGCCGACGATGTAAACAGCGCTGTTTATGCCTATCCGACCGCCGGGAGGGAAATAAGAAGCCTGCTCGAGTAAGATTGATGGCAGCGTAAAAAGCTGACAACTCGGCTGGGCCGCGTTTTTACAGGAAGGAACTTGGAGCCCGAAAAGCGAATCCAGAATCCAGAAGCCAGAATCCAGTAGAAAGAGGAAAATCATCTGATTTGAGCCATTTGGTGACAAGCTGCCGAATCAAGTTTGGAAGTCCAACTTCTGCGTTGCGCTTCATCCCTCGTCACTGCGGCATACGACGAGTACGCCTCATTCCTCGCGATTCGCGCCTTGAATTTGGCGCTTTTACGTTGCCATCAAAAACCGACTTTTTTAGAGATTATCAAAGAAGAAAGGGAATGATGCCTTATCGTGCTCGTACGCGTACGAGCACGATAAACCGATGCATTCCCAGGAAAGTCCTCCCCTCGCCATTACCCCGACGAAAACCGGGGACTAAAAGCGTATCACCCGGCTCACGGCTCCCTCGGGTTCCTCAAATCTCGTCATACCTTAAAATTTAACTTGAAAGATATCCCTTCCCTGTGGCAAAAGTGTACGTTACTCGGCATTAAGGGGACAAAAAGGTAAAGGGTTTTCAATTATTCATTTTACAGGTACCCCCCGGAGCGATTCCCCCCACCCCCATTATTCCGGAAATCCGATGCTGAACAGGAGGACGTAAGAACGTGTATGGATTAGAAGCCATTAATAATGCCAATGGATGGTCAATAGCGGTACTCGGCGTATTCATTGTTTTTTCCGGACTGGTCTTTCTCGCCATAGCGATTTCCCAGATTCATAAGATCATTGCTTTATGGGAAAACCGCGGTTCCATGTTCTCGAAGAAAGATACCGTGGTCCCGGGAATGAATTCGCCGGAGGAAGTCGCCTGCGATCTGGAACAACTCTGCCCCCATCCGCATGTCTGCCCGGAAGAGATTGAAGCGGTAGTGGAGATCTGGGAACCCCTGGTCCAGCGCCTCGACAGCCCCTTTTCCCTGGCGGATCTGCACAAGCTCGCCATGAAAAATAAATTTCCGCATCCGCACCTGACCATCACCCGCCTGAGATGCAAACATTTCCTGGTGCCAGTCGGAGACGGCCTTTTTGAATACAACGTGAGCAGTTTTAGAGAGGAAAACTAATGTGGGAACTGCTGATCCAGTTTTTGTCTAATACCGGTTTCTACCTGGCGGATTATCGAAACTACCTCATGCTCCTGGTGGGCATACTTTTCGTCTATCTGGCGGTGGCCAAAAGATACGAACCCTTCCTTCTTGTTCCGATCGGTTTCGGCATTATCGTGGGGAACATACCCTTTTTCAGGGGCTTCGGGATAGGCCTCTATGAACAGGGAAGTGTTTATAATTACCTGTATTTTGGCGTCACGACCGGTATTTATCCTTCCCTGGTGTTCCTGGGGCTGGGCGCTATGACGGACTTCTCGTCTCTCCTGGCCTACCCGAAACTGATGCTGCTGGGAGCCGCCGCCCAGATGGGGATTTTCTTTACCCTGCTGGGTGCTCTCGCGCTCGGCTTTCTCCCCACTGAAGCGGCATCGATTGCTATTATTGGCGGTGCCGACGGCCCGACTTCGATATTTTTGACCGCCAAGCTCGCTCCGCACCTGATCGGTCCCATTGCGATTGCCGCCTATTCCTACATGGCCCTGATTCCGGTGATCCAGCCGCCGATCATGCGACTGCTGACCACCAAAAGTGAACGGCTGATCCGGATGGACGAAATGCGCGAAGTTTCCAAAAAGGAATTGCTGATATTCCCCATCGTCGGCGTGATTCTCTGTTGTATGGTGGCACCGACAGCGCTCCCGTTGCTCGGAACGCTCTTTTTCGGAAATTTCCTCAAGGAATGCGGCGAAGTCGATCGGCTGGCGAATACGGCCAAGAATGCCATCATCGATACAGCGACCATCATTCTCGGGTTCACGGTCGGGATGAGTACCCAGGGCGATGTTTTTCTCGTCCCCAAATCCCTGGGAATCTTCATGCTCGGATCGGTGGCG
>Ga0209347_1003933_pt1 | contig 16363 bp, 14 predicted proteins | sample AutmiccommuBRH23_FD_187382 | JGI IMG/M metagenome (GOLD analysis project Ga0209347, IMG submission 187382) | Deep subsurface microbial communities from Mt. Terri, Switzerland - Autotrophic microbial communities BRH/23 (SPAdes) (version 2) | ecosystem: Environmental > Aquatic > Deep subsurface >...
AGGCGTCCACCCTCGCCATCGACGGTCATTTTGTCGGCCTGGTCGAACAGCTGGCCGGCGATCGGGCTCGAGCGGAACTGGGCGAGGTTGGCCACTCCGACCGCGAGGGCGTCCGGCGGAACCAGGGAAAGCCCCGGCTCGGCAGCGATGAGGCCGAAGGGTACAAGGGCGATGACGAACGCGAGAGAAGCGAACCGCCGAAGCTGTTGCCGCATGATCAGAATTCCTTTCGTTGAAAAACCCAGCTCGCGAGAGCGAGACAGGCGAGGCCAAATACCGCAGTTGAAACAAACGGGAAAAGCGTAATGGTGCCGAACACCTCGGGGCCGCCCATCTGCCCCTCGGAGACGAAGGCGACCGTGGTGCGACCGAGGTCGGAGGTCTTGGGGAGGATGTACCAGAGCGCGTGGATGAGGCGCGCGTTCCATATGCTCGACATCGCCGCTTCGATCCGGTCGTGCCCCATCAGCATCGCCGAGACGAAGAAGAGGGCGTAGGTCGACATGATCGAGACGGCCGTGGACGAAGTGATCGTGCCGACCAGAAACGCGAAGGCGAGCAGCGCGGCGATCACGAAGATGATGATGCCGGCACCGATCAGGAAGCGCGCGTGGACCACCCCAGTCTTCCAGACCACCAGAAGCCAGATCGCGCCGACCAGATAAATCACGTTCGTCGCGGCGAGCACGAGTCCGGCCACGTAGCGCGAGAGGAGAAGCGGCACCCTTCCGACGGGGCGCGACAGATAGAGGTCGATCGTTCCCTTGTCCTGAAGCCGCGGAACGAGGTGAGCGGTCGCGAAGATCGCCAGGAACGTCCCGAGCATGTAGAGGAAAGCGGAGAAGGTCGCCTCGAATCCGAGGACGAGCCGGTCGAGGTTCACCTGCTGGCCGCCCATCTCGACGTCCTGGCCGAACAGCCGCGCGCCGGCGAGAGTGCCGTCGACGATGTCGAGGTTGATCGCCGCCGCGAAGACGATGATGAAGAGGGTGGAGAGGAAAAAGTATGCGAGCAGGGTCCAGCGCGCCGCCGCCTCGCGAAAGACCTCTTCGATGTTCACCAGGAGAAATCTCATGACGCTCCTACCTCGGCTCCGGGGTCGTCCGTCCGGATCAGGTCGACGAACACGTCTTCGAGAGTCGAGCGAACCGGCGTCACTTCGTGCAGCGAGACCCCGGTCGTCCGGGCGCGGTCGATCAGCGCATTGAGATGCTCGACGTCGCGGACCGTCAGCAGGAGGTGGCCGTTGGACCGCTCGACTCCCGCGCCGGTCTCGAGAAAAGAGGCGACGAGGCGCTCATCCATCGGGTCGCTGACCATCCGGTAGCGCGGCTCGCGCCGGGTGAGATCCTCGATCCGCCCGGTCGCCGCCACGTACCCCTTGCGCAGCACCGCCACGCGGTCGCACGTCAGCTCGATCTCCGAGAGAAGATGCGAGTTGAGGAAGATGGCCTTTCCCTCTCTCGCCTCGGCCTTGAGCAGATCGCGGATCTCGCGCCGTCCCACCGGGTCGACTCCGTCGGTCGGCTCGTCGAGCAGCAGCACCAGCGGATCGTGGATCATTGCCGCGGCGAGTCCGAGGCGCTGCGTCATCCCTTTCGAAAATTTCTTGACCCTCACCTCTGCCCAAGGGGAGAGATGAACGCGCTCGAGCATCAACGGAATCCGAGCCCGAAGCGCCGCGCCGTCCAGACCCGACATCCGCCCGAAGATCGACAGCGTTTCTCTCGCGGTGAGGTAGCCGGGAAAACGGTGTCCCTCGGGGAGATAGCCCACTCGTCGTCTGCTGACCGCGCGGCTTACCGGAACCCCGAGGATTCTGGCGGTGCCTTCGGTCGGGCGCGTGAGGTCGAGCAGGATCTTGACCATCGTGGTCTTTCCCGCTCCGTTCGGACCCAGCAGCCCGAAGACCTCACCCTGGGGAACGGAGATGTCGACGCGCTCGAGCGCCGTGATCTTGCGTCGGCCGAAAGCGCTCGAATAGACCTTTCGAAGGTTCTCGACTTCGATGGCAGGAGGGGTCATCGGAAGAGAATACGGAGAAAACTGAAAAGAGGTTCAGTTTCCTCGTTCAAATGACCAGGCTCAACCGGCAGCGAAGGCGAAAGCGGGCCGCCAGGGGTGGGGGCGGCTCTGCAGGAGCCCGCTCGCCATCAGATCGTCATTGGAACGATTTGGGGAGAGAAGGTACCCCTGGATGAGCCGGATGCCGAGGGCCAGCAGGGTTTCCAATTCCTCGCTTCGTTCGACGCCCTCGGCCACGACCTTTGCGCCGAGCTGGTTGGCCAGATCCGAGATCGAGCGCAGGACGATACGTCGATACTCGTCCTTATCGCAGTTCTGGACCAGGTAGCGATCGACCTTCAGGAAGTTGGGGTGGGCGTCGATCATCATCTTGTAGTTCGAGTAGCCGATGCCGACGTCGTCGAGGGCGATGGAGATGCCAGCCTGACGCAGGGCCTGGATCACGCTGAAGAAATTCGGCCCGTCCCAGTAGGGGGAGTGCTCCACGATCTCGACCACGATGCGGGAGGGGGCGATGGCGCAGGCCTCCGCGGCCTGGAGGAGAAAATCGACGAAGCTCAGGTCGCGCCCGAGAGTGGAGGCATGGACGTTGAGATCGATCATCAGGTTCGCGGGCAGCTTGCGGCAGGCCATCAGTCCGGCCATGACGCACGCGCGATCGACCGCCGTCTCTTCTTTTTTCCTCCGCACGTATTCGAACAGTACGTTGGCCGGCTCCAGATTCGTTCCGCGAGGACCACGCGAGAGACACTCGGCCGCGACCACGGTCTGGCGCCCCTCTCCAACGTCGAAAATCGGTTGAACGTTGACGGTGATCCCGCCGGGGGCGAGCACCGACGCGAGCAGGCTCTTGTCGTTCATGCGTTTCCGACTACCCCGAACACGACCTGCGCGAGCTCCGCAAGCGGTTGCGGCTTCTGGAGGAATGAAGAGACGCCGTATCGGGTCGCGGCATCTTCGATCTCGGGAGAGCCGTAGGCGGTGAGGAGGATGACGCTCGTCCGGGGATAGCGCTCGCGGACCGATCGGACGATCTCGAGCCCTTCGGTGCCGTGGAAGCCAGTCAGCCGAAGATCGGCGATGACCACGTCGTAGTGGAGGTTCGCCATCAGGGCTTCCGCTTCTTCCAGCTCCTGGGCGCAGTCGACGGCATATCCGTGATGAGAGAAATAACTCTTGATGGCGAGGAGAATGGCCCGCTCGTCGTCGACGACCAGCATCGTAGGGGTGGTTCGCGCTGTACTGATGTCACTCATGCTGAGGGTGTAAAGGGCAATCGGGGTGCCACGGATGGGAGCCCTCCAGGCGACCCCCCAAACCCGCATCGGGCCGTGATTTGAGCGTGAAAAGGGGCGAAATGGGAGGATAGTGAGCTTCTGAAATCGGGATGAGAAGTCTAGCTTCTGGACGACTTCAATCCGTACCGTTTCAGCTTCTGGTAGAGGGAGCTCCGAGGGATCCCGAGCCGCCGCGCGGCGGCTTCGACCCGCCCGAGCTCTTCCTGGAGAACTCTTTCGATGTGGAGCTTCTCCACCTCTTCCAGCGTGAGGCTGCTGTCGAGGCCCGCGGCTTCCGGAGGGCCGACGAACTCGAACCGCAGCACGTTGGTCTGGATCACGCTCCCGTCGACCAGGAGCACCGCGCGCTCCACCACGTTGCGAAGCTCGCGGATGTTGCCAGGCCACGGGTAGCCGCGAAGAGCCCTCACCGCCTCGGGGTCGAACCTGAGGTCGCGGCCCCGCCCGAAGTGGCGGAGAAATGACTCCGCGAGGACCGGAATGTCCTCGGGGCGCGAGCGAAGCGGCGGGATCGTGAGCGGGATGGTGTTGATCCGGAAATAGAGATCGCTTCGGAAACGCCCCTCAGCTACCAGAAGGGAGAGGTCCATGTGCGTCGCAGCGATGAGCCGGACATCGACCACCTTGTCCTTGACGTCGCCGACACGCCGGAACCGCTGCTCTTCGAGAACCTTGAGCAGTTTCGGCTGGATCTGCATGTCGACGTCGCCGATCTCGTCGAGAAAGGTCGTTCCCTTGTGGGCGACCTCGAGCAGTCCGCGCTTTGCCTGCACGGCCCCGGTGAACGCCCCCTTCTCGTGACCGAAAAGCTCGGTCTCGAGGAACTCCTTCGAAAGGCCGGCGCAGTTGAGATCGACGAAAGCTTCGGCCGCGCGAGGTCCGTTCTGATGAAGCCATTTCGCCAGGACGCCTTTACCGGCGCCGGTCTCGCCCGTGAGCAGAATCGGGCTTTCGCTATGAACGATCTTCCGAACCTGCTGCTCGAACTGCTTGATGACGATGCTGATCCCCAGAAAGGGATCGACGGCCTCGCGCGCCTCACGCGACTCGCCGGCGAGACGATTCTTCAGGTTTCGCTCGTTCTGGAGGATCCGCTCGATGAGGATGAGCAGCGAGGGAAGCTCGACGGGCTTGGTCAGAAACTGATCCGCGCCTTCCTTGATCGCGCGGACGGCGAGGTCGATCGTTCCGTGTCCCGTGAGGAGAATGACGGGTACGGAAGAGTCCAGCGCCTTGAACTTCGGGAGAAGCTCCAGAGCATTGCCGTCCGGAAGCATGTAGTCGACCAGGACCAGGTCGGGACGATTGAGCGTGAAGGCGCCCTGAGCGCGCTCGCACGTGTCGACCGCTTCCACCTCGAAACCCTGAGCTCCGAGAAAGCGCTGAATGCCGAAACGGACGCCGGGCTCGTCGTCGACCAGAAGAATCCGTGTTTTCGGCACGTCGAAACTGTATCAGGAAAGCAGGGGCTAGGGACTAGGGACTAGGGACTAGGAAGAACAACACCAACACCCGTCATCCTGAGCGAGCGCCGCGAAAGCGGTGACGTCACGCGGTCGGTTTGCGCGAGCGAAGGATCTCCGAATGCGAGGGTGTGCAGAGTTTGCGGGGCGGGCGGAGGGCTCCATCCTGCCATGTGGAGATCCTTCGCTCGCGCGCACAGATACCGCCAAACGTTCCCTCAGCGCGGCGCTCACTCAGGATGACCGGGGTTGCCTTTGCCTTTCCCTGACCCCTGGCCCCTGGTCCCTAGCCCCTGGCTGGCAGGGCGGGCAGGAAAACCACCACCTGCGCTCCTCCTCCCGTCCGGTTCGAGGCCTGGATTCTTCCGTGGTGCTCGTCGACCAGTCGCTGAACGATGGAGAGACCGAGGCCCGTTCCGCCGCGGCGTCGGGTGTAGAACGGCTCGAAGATCCGATCGATCTCCGCGTGGGCGAATCCGGGACCGGAATCGATCACCGCAACGGTGACCCAGTCGCCGAGCTCGTCGGTCGCCACGCCCACTCGCAGTCCCACTTCACCCTCGGAAGGGGAGAACTGGATCGCGTTCTCGATCAGATTCTGGAAAACCTGCAGGAGCTTCTTCCGGTCGATTCGAACGTTGGGAACGTTGGGGGCGAAGTCGGCGGCCAGTGTGATCCGGTTCTTGTCGGCGATTCGGCCGCAGGTCCGCAGCGCCTGATTGATCACGTCCTGAACCTGCCCCTCGACCAGCTCGGGCCGCGTCGGCCGGCCGTAGTCGAGCAGTTCCTGCATCAGCTCACTCAGTCGCCCGATCTCGCCGCGCAGCACCTCGATGAACTGCCGCGAGTCGGCGTCGACGGGGAAGCTGGTCTCGAAGGCGTCGAGCGTTGCGGAGATGCCGAAGATCGGATTCCGCACCTCGTGGGCGACGCCGACGATGAGGCTTCCAACCGCCGACATCACCTGGTTGCGTCGCGCGACTTCCTGCAGCTCGAGCATGCGCGTCACGTCGCGCGCGATGAGGATGGAGAGAGGAAGCGACTCCCTGGTGCGGAGGTCAGCGGCTCGGGAGATCGCGACGTCCCAGGCGCGTCGCGTCACCGGATCGACGGCCGGTCCCGAGCTCGACTCGCCCGACCGGAGCAGCCGCGCGAAGGATCCCCACGGCTCGCGGAAATCCCACGCCTCGACCGGGTGCCCGAGGATGTCAGTGAACTCGTCCCGCTCCAGCGTGTCGAGTGCAGCGCGGTTCATCCGGACGACGTTTCCCTCCTGGTCGGCGATCACGATCGGGGAATCGAGCGAATCGAACGTGATCTGCCACTCCTGCGCGCGGTTGCGCAGAGCCTGCTCGAGCTGCTCGCGCGCCTGCTCGTTCCGCCGCCGCTCCGAGATATCGCGTCCCGCTCCCGCCAGGCCAACAACCTTCCCCTGCGCATCCTCGAGGGGGACGGCGGTCCACTGATAAGGAGTGATGGTCTTGTCCCGCGCGAGAAGTCCGATCTCGAACTCCGCATACCCGCGCGCGAAGGCATCCATGATCGCCTTCGCGAACGTCGTCCTGTCTCCCTCGGGGAAGAGCTCGAATCCCGCCTTGTCCTGAAGGTCGCGCGCCTCGTAGCCGGTGGCCGTCTGCAGTTTGCGGTTCCATCGGACCAGACGCGCCTCGACATCCAATGTGTAGAGGATGTCGGGGATGGTCTGCATCGTGTTGTCCAGCTCGGACAGCGCGCGGGCGAGCTCGATCTCGCGGCTCTTCTCGGTTCCGATGGCGCGGGCATACAGGAGCCAGGTCGCGCCGTCGCGCCCCTTCATCATCGATCCGTCGAGCCTGACTTCCACGAGGTTCCCGTCGGCGCTGGCCAGCAGCGCTTCCTCGTTCGTGAAGTGATCGCGCCCCGCAGCAAGCGCCTCGAGCGAATCCACTGCGGATTGCTCGTGGAACAGAGTCGAGGTGTTCCTCGTCGCGACGAGATCCTCCGGGGACGGGAAGCCGAGCAGCCGAGCCATCGCCGGATTCGCCCAGTTGAGATCCCCCCGATCATCGGCATGGCAGATGCCGAGGGGTGCCTCCGCAGCCGTGCGGAGGAGAGCCGAGGGTCGGGGCGAAAGGTTGGAACGAGTCGAGCTCACGCGCGATCAATATAGCGGAGAGCGGAAGGAGGCGGCGCGGTCCGCCGTGTTCCGCGCCTGTTGGTGAAGCTCATGCCCCGACGGCGCCGGAGCCTGGACCCCTGGAGGCCACAGTCGCGGCCGCCGGTCGCGGGACCTCGTACAGGCGGTACGGCGGCCGGTCGGGGAAGTGCTGCCGGAGCAGCGGCATGGCGACGTTGTAGACCGGAACCTTCCCCTTGGTCTCGCCCTCGGGGCTGCCGTGGTGGGCATGACCGTGGAAGACCACGCTCGCCCGGTAACGGTCGATCGGTTCCTCGAGGCGGCTTGATCCCATGAATGGAGCGATCTCGAGCGGTTCTCCCTGAATCGTCGCCTGAATCGGCGCGTAATGGAGGAGAACCACGCGCTGATCGGTCCGAAGCCTCGAGAGCGCCTGTTCCAGCTTGAGCGCCTCCTGAACCGTCTCCTGAACCAGCGCCTTGAGCGAGCTCTCTCCCCACGGGGTCAACTCGCGACGGCCGAAGCCGCCGACGAATCCCTTCGCGCCCGCGAAGCCGACTCCTTCGATCTCGATCGACTCCCCGTCGAGAACCGTGACGCCCGCCTGTTCCAGAATCCTGCGACCTTCGACCTGCTGGTCGGTCTCGAAGTCGTGATTGCCGAGAACTGCCAGGGTCGGGGTACGTCCGCGCCCTTCGAGCTCACGGGCGAGCGTCTCGAATTCCTCGGGGGTCCCGTAGTTCGTGAGGTCCCCGACGAGAAGAAGCACGTCGGCCTCGGCCGAAGCCCGGCTGAAGAGCTCGCGCAGGTCCGCCCTGCTGGCTTTGCCGCAGTGCACGTCGCCGACAGCGGCGATGCGCATGACTCCGTTGGTGCTCAACTCGCTTTTTCCTTCTCGATCGCCTCGGTCCATTCCTGGATCTCCTGCTCCGTCATCATTCCCCAGGGGAAGAGCCGCCCGTCAATGAACGAGTCGCGCTCGAGATCCTGCAGATACTGTGCGCGGGAGAGGACGGGTCCGCGGCAGACCTCGATCTCGAGCGGTTCGTCGTTCACCTCCGCCGCCATGCGGTCCGAGAGCGTGCGCATCACCCAGCTGGGGATCACGTTCCGCCTGCTGGGGTAGATGTAGCCGTACAGCGTGAGATGGGCGAACAGGACGCGCCAGTGATTGCCGAACCTTCGGACCAGGCGATGCCAGTCGAGCGTCATCCCCTGCTCGTGGATGAGATGCGCGACATCGGCTCCGTCGTACCGCTCGCGCTCCATGATGTAAGCCTTCGACCAGATCGATTCCTCCGGGGGCGCGAGCTCCACTTCCTTCCCGTAGACGATCGCGCGCGTTGCGTGCTCGAACCATGTCTCGTCCACTGGAGCGATGCCGTTGCCCGAGCTGAAAATCAGGTCGATGAACTTCTCACCATGCCACGCCTTACCGAGCCAGTGCGGAAACGAGAGCTCGGCGCGATATCCCTCGGCTCGGAACGCCTCGAGGGCCGCGTCGATGTCATGCTTCATCACGAAGACGTCGAAGTCCTTCGTCGCTCGGATGACCCCCGTGTAGAGCTCGACGGCGTAGGCGCCGCCCACGAGAAATCGGATGTTCGCCCGCTCCAGAATGTCGATGGAAGCTGCGTAAAACTGCCGTGTTTCCGGGGCGAGATCCTGTCCTGTACGAAGCTCTTGCATGCCGTTCCGGGCCCACCCGACCGCCGACTTCCTCGGAAGAGGCTCTGGTGAGGAGGGAGAGGGATCAAGTGCATGGGACGTGCCGACAAGGCACCGGAAAACCGCATGTCAACCTATTGAAAACGGGGAGGTTAACCCGGCGATCCGGACCGCGTATCGTCGGGCGTCAGTCCGAGCTTCCGGCAAAGCCGGGCAAGCTCGATCCGCTCCGCCGGAGAGAGGCGCTCGAACTCGGCCACGATCCTTTGCACGTGGGGCGGAAAGAGCGATCGGATCAGCTCTGTCCCTTCATGGGTGAGCGATACCGTTACGAAGCGGCGGTCGCGGCTCTCCCGCGACCGCGCGACCAGCGCGCGCTTCTCGAGATTGTCCACCACGAGGGTGAGATTGCCGCTGCTGCGAAGGATCTTCCGGGCGAGGACCGCCTGGGAGAGGGGTCCGAGATGCCATAGCGCTTCGAGAACGCCGAACTGGCTCTCGGTGAGGCCGGCGTCCGCGAGGTGACCGTTCACGCGACTCGATACGGACTCGGCGGCCCGACGCAGCTTGATGAAAGCGTCGAGCGCGATGCGCTCGGTCTCGGAGCCTTGATGGTGTGTTCCCATGTTTCCCCCCGCGCATTCTAAGGGCACCGTCATCCTGAGCAGGTAAAGCACGGCGGATCCGTAGGGACCGGCTGCGCCGGTCCGGTCGCGAAGCGACGGCGGAGGGGGGCGGAAGCGCCGTGCCGAAGAATCATCTCAGCAGAACCGCGCGCGCGACCGGAGGACCTCAAAATTGCAGGATCGAGCCACCTGCCGGTTTCCCCGCCCTGGCCAATACGATCCTCGCATTTGAAGATCCTTCGTCGGATTCGGCTTTTCTAATGAACCCACCGGGGTTCATTCGCCGACAGGAACGAATCCTCCCTCCCCGTCCCGCTCTGCGGGACCGGACCGGCGCAGCCGGTCCCTACGGGTCCGCCGTTCTTCCTCAGCTAGCTCCTTCGAAAAAACCACAGCAGCAGCGTGAGGACGATCGAGACGATGATCGATGTCGCGAGGGGAAAGAAGAACGTGAAGTTTCCCCGGCGGAACATGAAGTCGCCTGGAAGGCGGGAAACGCCGAGTCGTGAGAACAGGAAGATCAGGCCGCCGGCGAGCAAGAGCGCCAGGCCTGCGAAGACGAGAATGCGTCCGAGGTCCTGCATCGTTCAGGAGATGCCGTCAGCGGACGGACGAGCGTGGAGCTTCGGCATTTTCTTCTGACTGCGGAAAAAGATCGGGCGAGCCTCAGGCTCGCCCGATGTCTTTTCTGCGAATCATTCGCGGTCGCGTTCGCGACGCATCTCCCATTCGCGATCGGAGCGCTCGTTGAAGGCGCGTGGCGGGACGCGGCCGGCCGACTGCGACGAACGCTCCTCGACCGGGACCTGAGAGGTCGCGGTGTCGGTTCGCGTTTCGTTGCGTGACGAGCTGGCCGAGGCGCCGTTTCCGCCCTGCTGCTCGCGCTGTGCAGCGCGCCGTGCTCCGCGGCGTTCTCCGCCCCGGCGGCCGATCTCGGCCATGTGCGCGCGATTCCTGGAGACCGCTTCTCCGCCCTTGCGGCCGGCCGATCTCGCCTCGTCACTCGTGAACTCATGGGCGGTCCCTTTCGCATGCGCCGCGCGTCCGCCCTTCCGTGCGATTTCTTTCTGCTTTTCGGGGTCCATGGATGCGAATCCACGGGAACTGGTCTGCGCCATAAAGCTTCCTCCCTTAGGTCGTGCTCTTTGGCCTCCAGACAACCTCGGATGCACCCAGGCCGGGGTCCAACACAGCTCGAGGCGACTAAGAAGCGTTACGACAAGGGGACCGAGCAACAGGTATGCCACGGCAGGGGAAAAGAGAGACAGATTCTCAATCTGATCTCAACTGCAGGCTGCGGGCGGGTAGAGCGCCTTTCAAACGTCCCAAGAGGGGGACACTTTCGGGGATAAAAAAGCGCGCCCCGATCAGGGACGCGCGAGGGAAGGTCGGGGTGGCGGAGAGAGGGGGATTCGAACCCCCGGTACCTGTTAAGGGTACGACGGTTTAGCAAACCGTTGGATTAAGCCACTCTCCCATCTCTCCGTTGGCTCACCCGAGCAAAAGCCGTCCGCTCCAGAAAAAATTCGCGGAACTGGAAAAAAATACCCCCCGACGCTTCCCGGGGGCGGAAAGGTCTTCCGGCGACCGGTGGGATTGCAGGTCCGGAGCGGTTTCCGGGAAGAAATCTGGCGGAGGAGGTGGGATTCGAACCCACGGTACCGTTTCCGGTACGGCGGTTTTCAAGACCGCTGCCTTAAACCACTCGACCACTCCTCCGCGCGGATCCCTCAACAAGAGGCTTTGGCGCGGGATTTCTCGAAAGTCACTGGCTCTCAGGGGAGAAAGTTGATGTCGAGCTGGATTCGGACCTTGATCCTGCGGTGCCCCTTGAGCTCGGCCGCCGACAGGTTGAGAGGCACCGTGATCTCGCGAACCAGGCCGTCGTTGGCGCGCCGATCGGCAGCGGAAGCGCCGGCATCCTGCGGCCGGATAGGGGGAACGACGACGTCCGTCAGGTCGATCTCGAGCGAAGGATGTCGCTGCGCCGGCGCGGGAGCCGTCTCGGGGCCGAAAGGAGAGGGATCGTCGACCAGCTCGGTCGGGATCGTCGGCAGATCCTCGCCTCCGTCGTCGTCGAGGACCATCGGCGAGCCCGGCTCGATCTCCTCGGTCGGGAAGACCGCGTCGGCGACTCCCACTTCGCTCGCCAGCACGTTGTCCTCGGTCCAGACCGAATCCCCCTCGTCCCGCGGCGGAACGGCGGCGTTGAGCGGTTGGATCTCGCGATCCAGCGACCCGGCGCCCTGCAGGCCGTACTTCTTGACCAGATGATCGAGGACGGCGTGAGTGACCCCGCGCAACGTCTCCTCGACGCCGATGCCGGTGGTCGCGACCGACTCGAACGAAGGAGCGCCGAAGCGGTTGATCGCTTCCTCGAGAGAAGCGACCGGCATTGCGTTCGGCAGGTCGCGCTTGTTGTACTGAATCACCAGCGGGATCTCGCGAATGCGCATCCCCTGCCGCTTGAGGTTGTCCTCCAGGTTCTGAAGGCTCTCGATGTTCGCGTCGAGCGCCGACTCCTGGGAGTCCGCGACGAAAACGATCCCGTCGGCGCCCTTCAGCACGAGCTGGCGCGTGGAGTTGTAGTAGACCTGCCCCGGGACGGTGTAGAGCTGGAGCTTAGTCCGCATCCCGCGGATCTTTCCAAGGTCGAGAGGAAGGAAATCGAAGAAGAGAGTTCGATCCTGCTTCGTCGCCAGCGAGAGCATCTTGCTCTTGTTGTTGGAGGGGAGAGATTCGTAGACGAACTGAAGGTTCGTCGTCTTCCCGCAGAGCCCCGGCCCGTAGTAGACGATCTTCGCGGTGATTTCTCTCGTCGCGTAGTTGAAGAGGACCATGGGACGCGAAACAAAGTATCGGAGGGGCAGGTAGGTGTCAACGAGCGCGAAGGGGAGGCTGGCCGGCTTTCTCTCCGGTGTATCCTTCCGGGTCGAGCCCCGAATGACCCGGGCCCCGAGAGGTGCTGATGCGACTGTCGCAATGGCTGCGGGTTGCCGCTGCCGCTACGTTCTTCGTTTTCGCGTTCCACGCCGAGCTTTCCGCCGACCCCCCGCATGTCTATGCGCTCGTCGGGGGGACCGTCCACCCCGTCTCCTCTCCCCCGATCCTGAACGGGACCGTGGTGGTGCGGAATGGGCTGATTGAGGCCGTCGGGACTGGCATCCGGGTTCCTGCCGATGCCGTTCTGGTCGACACGACCGGCGCCCACGTCTATCCGGCGCTCTTCAACGCCCAGAGCGCGGTCGGCATCCCGGCTGCCCCGAAAGAGGATCCCACGGCCGGAAAGGACCCCGGAGCTGCCAGCCTCGCGGCCGCAAGGCTGACCTTCGCCCCGGATACTCTCGACTCCTGGCGTGGGGCCGGCGTCGGCACCCTCCTCTCCGCTCAAAAAGCGGGGAACTTTCAGGGCGGCTCGGTGATCTTCAACCTCGGGGAGGGGCCTCTCGATCAGCTCGTGCTCCGCTCGCCCGGCTCGGTCCAGTTTTCCTTCTCCACCCGCTCGTGGGGGATCTACCCGGATTCCCTGATGGGAGCGATCCATCTCGCGCGTCAGTCGATGCTCGACGCCGCCTGGCTCCTCGATGCGCGTGCAAGCTACGACAGGGACCCGAGGGGAAAGAGACGGCCGGAGACCAATCCCGATCTCGAGGCGCTCGCCGGCGTCCTGAGACGCGAAGTCCCGCTGGTGTTCCTGGCCGATGACGAGGTTCGAGTCCGCGCGGCGGCGGAGATCGGTCAGCAGCATAAGGTGCGTTGGATCGTGTCGGGTGCCGCCGAGGCGTGGGAGCTCGCCGACTTCCTGTCGGAGTCTGGCGGCGCGGTGCTCGTGAGCGTCGACTTTCCCCGCCCGCCGACGATCGCTCCCGAGGATCAGCCGCTTCGCGCGGTGCGCAAGCGGGTGCTGGCCCCGACCGGACCGGCGGAGCTGGCGAAGCGGAAAGTTCCCTTCGCCCTCGTTTCGGGACCGAACCTCGGCGCGAAGGAGTACATGGCAGGGATTCGACGATCGATTGAAGAGGGACTTGCCGAGGACGCCGCGCTCCGCGCGGTGACCCTGGCTCCCGCTCAGATGTTCGGCCTCGAGCGTCAGATCGGAAGCGTCGAGGCAGGCAAGATCGCGAACCTGATGGTCACGGACAAAAAGTTCTGGGAGAGGGAGGCCAAGCTCCGCAATCTCTTCGTCGACGGCCGGCAGATGCGGATCGTCGAGACTCCCGACCCGGCGGAAACGCCGCAATTGGCCGAGGGGAGCTGGGATCTCAGCGTCCGGCTTCCGGAGGGAGAAGTGGCCATGCGCCTGGACCTCACTCAACAGGGAGACCAGGTGAGCGGAAGCTTCTCGGGCGACCGCGGCTCGGGCTCGATCGGCGAAGGAACGGTCGACGGAAACCGGATCCGGTTCTCGCTCGCCGCGCAGGCGTCTCCGAGTGGAGAGATGAGCGAATGGCGGTTCGAGGGAACGATCACCGGAAACACGATGGAGGGCAGCGTGACCAGCTCACTCGGAACGTTCGACTTCAGCGGAAGGAGGCCGGAATGAGAGGAGCCTCGAATGCAGTCGCGGTCTTCCTCTTTGTTGCGTCGGCCGCGTCTCCGGCGATCGGAGCCGAGCGCGAAGTCCTGATCCGCAATGCGACGGTGCTCACGGTGACGAACGGTGTGATCGAGAACGGGTCGGTCCTGGTGCGGGGAACGAAGATCGCCGCGGTCGGCCCCGCGGACTCGGTCCGCGCATCCGCGGATGCGACGATCGTCGACGCGGCCGGGCGTTACCTCATGCCCGGGATCATCGATGCCCACAGTCACGCGGGCGTCGTTGGTTCGGTCAACGAGGGATCGCTTGCGAACACCGGCATGGTGAGAATCATGGACGTTCTCACCGACGAAGACGTCACGGCGTACCGGCAGCTCGCCGGAGGAACGACGGCGGCCAACATCCTCCACGGCTCGGCCAATGCGATCGGTGGCCAGAACGCCATTGTGAAGTGGAAGTGGGGGCGTCCGATCGAAGAGTGGCCGATCCCCGACGCTCCGCCCGGGATCAAGTTCGCCCTCGGCGAGAATCCGAAGAGCTCCAACTTCAACCCCGGGGGAGGCGAGCGCCCCTATCCGAACACGAGGATGGGTGTCGAAGAGGTCATCCGCGAGTCCTTCATTCGCGGACGCGAGTACATGGAGAAGTGGGAGCGCCATCGCGCAGCCGTGAAGCGAGGAGAGCGGCCCATCCCGCCGAAAAGAGATCTGCTGCTCGAGGAGATGGCGGCGATTCTTCGCGGCGAAGTTCACATCCACGCCCACTGCTACCGCTCGGACGAGATCCTGATGCTGATGCGGGTCGCCGACGAGATGGGCTTCAAGATTCGAACCTTCCAGCACGTTCTCGAGGGATACAAGGTCGCTCCGGAAATGGCGGCGCACGGGGCCGGCGGCTCGACCTTCATCGACTGGTGGGGATTCAAGATGGAGGCGTACGACGCGATCCCCTACAACGTCGCTCTGATGGCGCGCAATGGCGTGCTCACCTCGGTCAATTCCGACTCCGACGAGCTGGGGCGGCGCCTGAACCAGGACGCAGCGAAAGCGATGAAGTACGGCGGCCTGACAGAAGACGAGGCCCTGCGCCTCGCAACGATCAATCCCGCCATCCAGCTCGGACTCGATCACCGGATGGGATCGATCGAACCGGGGAAGGATGCGGACCTGGTGATCTGGACGGGGCATCCTCTATCCACGTACTCGCGCGTCGAGACGACCTTCATCGAAGGGGACGTCTATTTCGACCGGCAGCGCGATCAGGCGCGCCGCATCGAGCTCGCCGCAGAGAAACAGAAGCTGCTCGATCGGGAAAAAGAGCGCGCAGACCGCGAGAAAGCTGCCGCCAAAAAGAATGAGAAGGTGACCCCGTGATCCGGAGATCGTTCGTTGCAGGACTCGTCCTCTGCGCGTCGGCATTCGCGCAGTCCGTCATCCCCAACACTCCCGGCGAGGTCAAGACGTTCGCGATCCGGGGAGCGACGATTCATCCGGTGACTTCCGCTCCCATCGAGAGGGGAACGCTGGTGATCTCGGACGGAAGGATCGCCCTCGTCGCGGAAGAAGGCGCCGCAATCCCCGCAGACGCCGAAGTGATCGACGGGACAGGACTGCACGTCTATCCCGGAATGATCGATTCGCTCACGAACATCGGCCTTACGGAGATCAGCTCGGTGCGGGGCAGCGTCGACACTTCCGAGGTCGGCGACTACAACGCGAACGCGCGGGCGGCAGCGGCTCTCAATCCTCACAGCGAGCTGATTCCGGTGACCCGGGTCAACGGAGTCACGACCGTTCTGTCGGCGCCCGAGGGAGGGATCATCTCGGGGCAGGACGCGCTGATCAACCTTGCGGGGTGGACGCCCGGGGAGATGGTGATCAAGGCGCCGGTCGGTCTCCATCTGAGCTTTCCGCGCCTTCGCAGCGGAGGGTGGAACGCTCCGCAGGGAGAAGAAGCGGAGAAGGAAGCGAAGAAAGGTTACGAGCGCAAGCTGGAGGATCTCCGGATCAAGTTTCGTGAAGCGCAGGCTTGGGAGAAGGCGGTAGCCGCGCGTCGGGATGATTCTTCACTTCCTCCGATCGAGGCCGATCTCGGCCTCGCGGCGATGGCCGAAGCCGCAAGCGGCCGCATTCCGGTCATCGTTCACGCGGACTTCGCGCGAGACATCCGCGCGGCGGTGGCCTTCAGCCGCGAGATGGGGTTGCGCATGATTCTTTCGGGCGGAGCACACGTGCAGGAAGTCACCGATCTTCTGGTGCGCGAAAAGATTCCGGTGCTCCTCGGCCCGATCCTCGCCCTTCCTCCGCGGGAAGACGATCCGTACGATCTGATCTTCTCGAATGCCGCCGCGCTTCACGCGGCGGGAATCCCGTTCGCCATTCAGAGCAGTGATTCGCACAACTCGAGGAATCTCCCTTACCACGCGGCCGCGTGCGCGGCGTTCGGGCTTCCGAAAGAGGAGGCGCTGCGGGCGATCACGATCAATCCGGCGCGCATCTTCGGAGTTGACGCGCTGGTCGGGTCGCTGGAGGCGGGCAAGCTCGCGAATGTGATCGTGACCGACGGCGATCCGCTGGAGATCACCACGAGCGTGCTGCACGTCTTTATCGCCGGGGAGCGGATGCCCTCCG
>Ga0209347_1003935_pt1 | contig 16352 bp, 15 predicted proteins | sample AutmiccommuBRH23_FD_187382 | JGI IMG/M metagenome (GOLD analysis project Ga0209347, IMG submission 187382) | Deep subsurface microbial communities from Mt. Terri, Switzerland - Autotrophic microbial communities BRH/23 (SPAdes) (version 2) | ecosystem: Environmental > Aquatic > Deep subsurface >...
ACAAAAACCCGGAACTGGTTAAAAGGATGGCAGCCGAGGGCCACATTATTGGCAACCATACAGCCACCCACCCGAGCCTGCCGGGGTTAACTGACAATGATATACGTAAAGAATTGCAGCTTGTTCATGATAAATATAGTTTTCAAACACTGGATAGTCTCATGTAATCGCACCGGAACACTCCCGAAAAGTTCAAACGCTACGCATTTTTTCATGCAGCCGGGCAGTTTCTGCCCGGTTTATTCCATTTGCATCAATAACAACACCATAAACCTGAGTGGCCGAATCAATCGAAATAATCCCGTTCAAGACATCCTCGGCAACCATTTCAGGGTCCCGCTCCAGAGGATTCCCCCAACCGCCTCCACCGGAGGAAAACAGAGTGATGATATCTCCAGGTCGTAAATTACGTGGACTCTCTTTGCTGCCCAAGCCAATCGATACTCCGTCGGCTTCCAGATAGGCCCGGTTGGCACTGCCTGCATGACCGCCCTCAAGTCCGTAAGGAGGAATTTTCATCCCATCACCGAACATGACGATACCCGGCTGGGGGTCATAAAACTTAATGGAGTACTTAATGCCGGCACCACCACGGTATTTCCCGGAACCTGCCGTGTCGGTTTCCATCTCATGACAGAGAGTGATGTGAGGATACTGGACCTCGTTGGACTCAATATTAGGGGTCCGCACCCCACCGTAATTGGACAGGGGAGACATATAAGGACTCCCGTCCAGATCTGGCATTGCCCCGCCTGATCCTAAGGCGCAGAAGGCAAAACCGACATAGAATTTTTCCGTTCTGGGGTCTACTCCGTAAAACGAAGGCCCGCAGAAACGGCCAAAGCCGGAGGGGACATAATCTGCCGCCACCGGTGCCATAGCTTTAAATACCGCAGCTATAATTTCCCCTGCCGGGGTCAATGTACATAGGGTTACAGGTGCCGGTGGATTGGGATTAACCAGGGAACCACGGGGAGCAATGACCCTGATAGCTCTAAAAGCCCCGCCATTTCGCGGCACATCCGGACCGAGCACCCAGAGCACGGCAATATTTGCGGCTGTGGTGGTTGTTACTATCGACGTATTAACGAAACCCTTGACCTGGGGGTCTGTGCCGGAAAAATCCACTATCAGCTCAGGTCCTTCTTTTATCACACTTACTTCAATGCGGATGGGTTCTTCCTGGAAGCCGTCATCGTCAACCAGTTCATAACCGTTGTAAACACCATCCGGAAGAGCGGCGATCCGTTCCCTGACCAGCTTTTCAGCCTGGTCCAGGATATTTTCCACTACTTCGCGGGTAACAAAGGGTGAATAAGCCGCCATAAGTTCCTCAAGGCGCCGGCTGCCAATTCTGTTGGCCCCAATCTGGGCCATCAGATCACTTTTTAACATCTCCGGATTCCGGGTATTGTACGTGACCAGTTCCATGACTTCTTCAATCAATGTACCTCTGCTAACCAGCCTGGTGGGTGGAATCCGCAAGCCTTCCTGAAAAATTTCCGTTGCCTTGGAATTATAACTGCCGGCGGTTGAACCGCCGATGTCCCCGTGATGCGCCCTGCTGACGCAAAAGAAAAGAATTTCGCCGCCGGCAAAAACCGGTGTGATAATTCCGATATCAGGCAGGTGGTTGCCTCCGTAATAGGGGTCGTTGACGATAAACACGTCACCGTCCTCAATCCGACCGCGATACCGCTCCAATACGGCCTGCACGCTGAAAGAGCCGGCGGTGGCCAGGATCGGTATACCGCTGAGCTGAGATACCAACTCACCTGCTGCATTAGTGATGCCGCAGGCGAAGTCACATGCCTCCGCAAAAATAGGCGAACGCGCCGACCGTTCAAGGACAAGGCCCATTTCCCGGGTTATACTGTCCAATCGATTAGCGATAATAGCCTGTAAGATTATCTGGTTGGTACGGTTACTGTTCATGGTCAGCCACCTCCCGGCCCATGACGACAAAACCCCGCGGGTCGGTACATGCGCTAAATCCTGCCGGTACCAGCACAGTCGTGTAGGGATACTCAATCAATGCCATTCCCGATATCTTCGGCGGCAGGTTTTCACCGCTATATATAGCGACGGGGGATGACCCGGAAATATCAAGCAGCACCTGACGACTGCTTCCTGCGGCCGGCCCATTTTCCTTAACCAGGGCCGGTAATACCGGGGATTTGGCTTTCTCCCGGCAGGTGATCCGGACATTCACTATTTCCCATGGTTTATCGGGTTCGTCATAGCCATAAAGCATCCGGTGCCGTTGATGAAAAGCATCGTTAATTTCCTGCAGGGTGTTATCGTCGAACTGTGTGTTTATTAGCCCAACACCGATTTCGTGGTGCTGATCGGCATATTTCATTTCCAGAGTAAGTTCCTTTTCCCTACCCCCGACAGGTACTCCCATCCGGTCCAGTTCCGCATTGGCCTGAGTTGTCATATCCTGGACCAACTCGTTCAGCCTCATGCAGTCCCAGGCGGGTTTGAGCATCAGACAGGTCCGAACCACATCATGCTGGCAAGTAGCTCCAAGCATTCCCCAGGCGCAGAAGACCGGTCCCTGGACCGGGACCAGGACCTCACCGATGCCTAATTCCGCAGCCACTAACCCTGCAAACAACGGGAACGCCCCACCGGCAGCCACCAGGGCAAACTGTCTCGGGTCAAGACCCTGGCGAACGGTAACCAGGCGCACCGCATCGGCCATTTTTGCCGTTGCCACCCGAAACACTGCCAGGGCAGCTTCCTCAGTGCCAATCCCCAAGGGACCGGCCAGGTGCCTGTTAACTGCGTCCCAAGCCGGCGCAGCATCCAACCGGAGCCTGCCCCCCAGGAACCGGTCATGATCCAGCAGCCCCAGGATTAAGGCAGCATCAGTTACTGTGGGTTCGGTCCCACCGTGGCCGTAACAAGCCGGGCCGGGATCTGACCCGGCTGACCGGGGCCCTACCGCCAACCGCCCGCTCTCATCAACAGCAGCAATGCTGCCGCCGCCGGCTCCGATGGAGTGGATATCTATCACAGGCAGGCTTAAGGGATAACCGGCAATTTCAGCCTCTGTTACCAGGCGGCTGGTGCCGTCCACGACCAGGGTGACATCGAAACTGGTGCCACCCATGTCAGCCACTATCAGCTCCGGCCTGTTCAGGGCATCCGCCAGAAGTACACCTCCCCTGGCCCCTCCTGCCGGGCCGGAAAGCAGCGTGCGGACCGCACACTCTCTAACTGCCCATACATCAGACAAACCTCCGCTATTTAAGCTCAGGTGCAGGGGTTTGTGCCAACCGAAACTCCCCAGTTCCGCCTCCAGCCGCTGCAGGTACCTGGCCAGGACCGGGGTCAGGTAAGCGTTCAGGACGGTGGTAGAGGTCCGTTCGAACTCCCTGATGCGGGGCGCAATGTCAGATGAGGTGGTAATAAAAACACCAGGCATAAGTTCCCTGAGAGAAGCAGCGGTTTCATCTTCATGGGTCGGGTTGATAAAGGAAAAAAGGAAGCAGACCGCCAGGGACTCTATACCCTCATCAGCCAATTCAGCGGCCACTTCGGCCAGTTGTTTCCGGTCCAGGGGAGTAACTACATCTCCCTTGTAATTCAGACGCTCTATAATCCCTTTGCGCAGCCGCCGGGGCACTAAAACAGGTGGCATTGCGGCACGCATATCCCACTGATCGGCCCTTCTGGAACGCCTGATTTCCAGGGCGTCCCGAAAACCTTCCGTAGTCAGCAGGGCCGTCCGGGCACCCCTTTTTTCCAGCAGAGCATTTAAGGCCAGGGTTGTTCCGTGCATAATTTGCTCTGTGTCGGCCAGGAAATCCGCCAGTTTCAAACCCCAGCCTGCCGCCATCTCTGCCAGGCCGGCCATAATTCCGGCAGCCGGGTCTTGCCTGTCGGTTGGCGTTTTAATCATCATTAACTGCCCGGCGCTGTTTACAGCCGCCAGGTCAGTAAAGGTACCCCCGGTGTCAATGGCCACCCGGAACATAGCCCTAACCCCCTAAGCCCAGGGCGGGCCAGAATCTACGGACTTTGCTGCGCACTGTTTCGTCAATTTCTATAGTAGGCACATAGCCGCTCAAAGGTTTGGTGGCGTCTATGCCCATTTTAGCCGTACGACTCAGTTCGTCGGTTGAGGGGTCTAATGTACAGCCCATACCCAGATGCTGCGGGATGATGGTTACACCTTTGTCGGCCTGCAGTCGTGTGGCCATGGCCCACAGGACTTCCCGTTCATCAAAAACGTCTACGTCCTCATCGACCACGACAACTAATTTGATATTGTGGTCTACACCTAGTGCCGCAAAAATCGCCTGCTGAGGTTGTCCCTCGGCTATCTTTTTCATCGAAATATAACAGTGAAAAAGACCGCAGGAAGAAAAAGGGGCGTGTACAGCCTTGACATTCGGCAGCGTCCGGTTGAGGGCATTTAAGACATCTCCCTCCCTCTGTACCGCCACAATGGTAATATGCTCAGAACTCATCCCCGGTGTGATATCGTGCCAGATTGCCCTCTCACGGTACTGGACAGCCTTAACCTGAAAAACATTTTCCGTGCTGCGGAAACAGGCGTAATTAGTAAACTCAGCAAACGGCCCTTCCTGTTCCCGCACTCCGGCCAGTATTTCACCCTCCAGGACGATTTCGGCCCATGCCGGGACTTCAACATTGACGGTACGACAGCGGGCCACTTCGAGGGGAGCTTCGAAAAGTCCGCCGATGGCGCTGAATTTGCCTTCATGGTAAGGAATCAGGGCCATAGAGCCCAGCGCGATATTGGGGTGTACGCCTATAACTATTGCCGCCTCCAGATTCTTGCCCCTGGCTTCAGCTCGGCGAAAGTACTCCCATAGACGCTGCCGGGAGTGAAAGCTAATCCCCAGCTTATCGGGACCTTTTAACTGCATGCGGTGAAAACCAAGGGTTTCAACCCCGGATTCAGGATCCTTGGCCACACATAAACCCGATGTTATATAAGGACCGGCGTCGATGGGAAAATGAGTCAGAATCGGGAATTTGGTCAGGTCTATCTCTGATCCTGTCAAAAAGTTCGCCTGAAACGGGGCCTCTCTCTTTTTCTTCACACCCGGCCGCAGTTGGATACGCCGCCCATACTCTTTAGCCAGGTCCGCTTCCCCAACACCCATAGCTGAGGCCAACCGGCTGCGCGGGGCCAGGGCATTGGTGAGTACGGGGAATTCACTGCCGGCGACATTCTCAAAAACAACCAGCGGATACTTCTGTTTCTTTTCCAGGTCCATCATCAGGGTGCTGATCTCATATTCCCTGGCCACCGGTTCTTTAATCCTTACAACGTCGCCTCTCTCTTCAATTGTTTTAAGCAGCGCTCGCCAGTCCTGATTCATAACGATCCTCCTACACAAGTCCTGCCCTGCGCAGGGCATCAGCAATAACTTTTGTCAGGATTGTGGAACCGACAATCCCTGCTGCCGCTGTAATAGCAGAAGAAATAATAACAATCGGCAGCGGAAGTTTGAGAATTGTTAACAGCCCAACAGCCACACAGGCGTTACCGACCACGTTATTCATAAACTGGGCCAGGAAATGGTGGCTCCATTTCTCCATGGACAGTTTGCCCGCCACCAGTGAGTAAGCCAGCGAACCCAGGCCGTTGGCCGGGATAAAGAAGACCGCTATCGGTGAAAGTCCTGAAGCAATAGCAATAATGGCCTGAGTTTCACCCATGATGATACCTGCAGGCTGCCGGAAGATTAGCGTAATAAGGCCGGTGAAAGTTGCCCAGGTGATGCCTCCGATGATAATCAGCGTAGGCCAGATCATGTTATCGATCCTATGGGCAATCTGTTGTATCAGCACAAAGGCAATGCCCAGAACCACAGCACCTACAAGAGCCTTAGTGTCGGTCCGCCACAAAGTTTTAGTGACTTGTGAATTCAAATTAAGCTCTTCCTTCTGAATACTCATTTTAACTGCCTCCTAATTTTATTATCCTCCCACCAAAAGCGGTGAAGAGATGATTACTTCGTCACCATCGGTCAGTGAAACGGAAAAGAGACTCTCGGAGTCAATTTTCTTTCCGTTTATGATAAACCAGGCGGTAGACTTTAAACGGCCGTCGGCACCAAAAACATGCTGATGAAATTGGGGACCGTATTTTGCGCAGATTATATCCAGCAGTACACCCAGATCTGAAGGCCCTTTGAGTTGAAAAGCCTCTATCTTGCAGTAATCAGCGGCAATACAAAAGAGAACGTAATATTTGACTGTCACTGAAACAACTTGTTCCTTGATCAAAGCCATCAGCCTTTTACCACCGGGACCGCCAAAGCCTGAGCGAGTTCTTTTTCCAGGCCGAGCCTTTGCATGCGTTCCCTGAGGGGAATTCCTGTTGTTTTATCCCAGCCCCGGAGATCGTAATATTCATTAAGCATAGCCTCATATTTGTCATGGTCCAGCCGTTCTCCCGCCGCGGGCCCTGTTGCCACCGGTTCATTATATAACCGTGCTGGAGGAAGATCATCATCCCGGCGAATTCCCTCCCGTACTCCGAAAAGCCTTTCCAGGTTCCATATGCGTTCACCGATGGCCTCGAGTTCCTCTATGGAAATGTCCCATCCGGTAGCCGCAGAAAGCAGCTGCTGAAAATGTTTAGGTTTTAGAGGTTTTATGGCAATGCCCTCCAGCTTGCATAAGCCAAGAGAGTCCACCACACAGTGCCAGTTCTCATGCCATGAGATCAATTTAGCCTTGGTATTATACTCGGACCAGTAAGCCGGAGTAATGTCAATATCTATCTCAGTCTTAATATCATTCTGATAAATCTCCGGCGCGACTTCGTATAGGGGTAAACCCTTTAAGTGATCTGCTCCCCTGGGCGACACGGAGAAAGCTAAGGCCATTCCTTTGGTGCCACGTACATCAACGGCCGGATAATCCATTCCTTTGCTATGTACAGCAAATTCCTCGCCACCCAGCTTCCTGGCCGCCCGCAAAGTACCTTCAGCCAGAATATCACCCAAACCCTGCCGGTGGGCGATTTGAACGATAAGTTCATTTATAGTCCGGTGGTTGCCCCAATCAAGTTCAACACCTGCAAAATCCAACGGATTAATAATTTTCCGTTGATAAGCCTCCATGGCCCAGGAGATCACATTGCCGCAGGAAATGGTGTCAAGACCCAATTGATTACATAAGGTATTGGCATGGAGAATGGAAGGCAGGTTTCCGTTCCCGCATTTTGAACCAAGGGCCGACACGCTTTCGTACTCCGGACCCTCTCCCACCGTTCCTTTATACTCACCTTCTGCCACTTTATAGAAACGGCTGCAGCTGACAGGGCAGTTAAAACACCCCTTGTGCTTGGTAACATGCTTTTCCAGCAGTACTTCCCCGCGAAGATTCTCGGCTTCCTCAAAGGTTGAGGCCTGGAAGTTGCGGGTTGGCAAAAAACCCAGCATCTGTGCCAATCCGGTGATGGCGGTGGTGCCGAAAGTCGTGGCCACGCCATATAAAGGGTCCTCTTGAATATCGGCTACGCTTTGATGGACAACTTCCGAGAATCTCTCGGAGTTGGCCACACCCATACCCTTGTCGCCCTTGACCACAACAGCCTTCAGGTTTTTGGAGCCCATTACGGCTCCCAGGCCGGTCCGGGCTGCTGCCCGGGCCAGGTTGCAGATGATGGCGGCAAAGCGCACCATATTCTCCCCCGCCGGGCCTATACATGCAACCTGGGCAGTCGGCTGTGACAATTGGGTCCTAATGAGTTCGTCGGTTTCCCAGGTGGTTTTACCCCATAATTTGCGGGCATCGCGTAGTTCAACACGGTCATCATTGATCCATAAATAAACGGGGTGTTCAGCTCGCCCTGTAATTACAATGTGGTCATAACCTGCGTTTTTCAGTTCCGGCCCCCAGTGACCTCCACAATTGGAATCCCCGAAAATACCGGTCAGAGGAGATTTGCTGGTAACGGTGAACCGCCCGGAGCAGGGAGCCAGGCTGCCGCCTAACGGCCCCACACCGAAAATGAGGGGGTTATCCGCACTCAGTGGGTCAAGGCCCGGTGTCACTAAATCGTACAGCAGTTTTGCATTGATGCCCGACTGTCCCAGATACGCCCTGGCCAGTTCGGGGTCCAGAGGTTCTTTGCTAATTTCCCCAGTGGTCAAATTAACCCGGAGAATACAACCTGCCCAACCAAACCATTGCTTACTCATCTGCACTTACCTCCTCCACAGTCAGAGCTCCGAACAGGCATGTGGTAACACACAGCGGAATACCTGACCCCTTCTTGTCTGGATGTTCTTTACCACAGAACTGATCCAGGCAGATTTGATTAAATACAGGAGTATCCTTACCCTCCGCCTCGGTTTTCCATATCCTGATCCCGGCCATTCTTGGGTTGGTCAGGCCATCGGACTTCCAGGAACAGGCCATTTCACATCTCCGGCACCCACGGCATTTTTCACTGTTTACAATGATACCCGGTTTAGCTTGCATAGACAGATACTCCCTTCTTTTATCGGGCCTGATTAATTGATTACTGAACCATTCCAGCCCGGCGCAGGGAATCTACCAGCACCTTGGTGAGGATAGCTGCGCCGATAATTCCGGCCACGGCAGTTATGGCGGAAGAAATAATCGTTACTTCCAGAGGAAGCTTGAGAATATAGTAAAGGCCAAAAGCAACGCAGATGTTGCCTACAATATTGGTCACCAATTGAGCAAAGAAGTGGTGGCTCCACTTTTCCATAGAAAGTTTATGGGCGACAAGGGAATATGCCAGGGAACTTAAGAGATTGGCCGGTATAAAGAAGATAGCAACGGGAGACAAACCTGTGGCCACAGCTATGATGGCCTGGGTTTCACCCATAATAATGCCGGCCGGTTGGCGAAAGATAAGAGTAATCAGCCCGGTGAAAGTAGCCCAGGCAATCCCGCCCAAAATAATCAGGGGCGGCCAGATTACCGCATCCAATCTTACAGATATTTGCTGCAAGAGCATGGAAACAACCCCTAAAATCACTGCACCTACCAGGGCTTTGGTATCTGTTCTCCAGAATACTTTGTTCTCCGTCAAATTGGGTGTAATCTGCTGCAGGCTCGTATTCATTTTTAACTACCTCCTTGATGTACCCATGTCAGGAGCTTAACTCCTGCTCAGTGGATCATAATGTAATTGATATATAAAGCCCTTAAAGCTGGACTTTCTGCCAGACTTCCCAGCAGACAGCTGCGATCATTAATGTTATCGAAATCGCTTCTACTCCGCTGAGGCGGAGGTCATAGAGAAAAGTCCGCTCCTGACTGCGGCCAAAACCCCTAAGTTCCATAGCCAACGCAGTTTCATTGGCCCGTCGGAATGACCGAAAGATAAAGGGTAAGGCGACTGGGAGCAAGCTTTTTAATTTCTGTACCGCACCCTTCATTGGCAATCCCCTGGTGGATTGGCTCTCCATAATGGATGCCAGTTCCCTTTCCATCAGCGGCAAAAACCGCATAGTCAGCCCCACCAGCATAGCAAAACGGTAAGGAACCCTGGCCTTAACCAAGAGTAATGTCAGGTCACCAGGTGGAGTCAACTGAAGAAACTGCATGGCCGCCAAAACAATAGAACTTATGCGCAAAAAACCTTTGGCCGCCAGAGGAAACGCGCCACTGTATATCGCTAACGGCCCCAGTTCATATATAATCATCCCTTCGCGGCTGAATAACAGCTGAACTATCAGCAGTTGGATTCCTATCACGACCAGCATAAGCACAGGGTGACAGAAATTTCGCAGGGGCATTCCTGCCGCCAACCCTACCGCTATGATGACTAACGGCAGGAAAGAGAGTAACTTCCAGTCGGAGCCGGTCAAACATAATATAGCAATGAAGCCCAACCAAGCCAATTTTGTCCGGGGATCAAGCCGGTCAACCCACGTCCCCCGGTGGCGGTATCCCTCAAAGAATGCCATCTGTAACCTTCCCCCCTTTAGCCGGTCGTTTTTACAAATCTCAAATCCGATTGGGCAAACCCAAAATCAAGCCCGATATTACACAATTGGTCACGATAATTTGGCAACTCCGAAAGAGATATGTCTAAATGAATCCGCTGTCTATGCATAGCAACCAGGCGGTTTGCATAGCATGCAGCCAGTTCCAAATCATGAGTCACCAGAAGCACTGTTTTGCCCTGGGCCGCCATATCCGACAACCGATCCATTATCCTCATAGATATTGACCGGTCTAAACCGGCTGTCGGCTCATCTGCAATGACAATATCCGGTTCTGATACCAGTATCGAAGCCAGGGCCAGGAGCTGCCTCTGTCCCCTGCTCAGACGGTGTGGGTGGATGTCAATATGTGGGAGAAGCCCTACGGTTTCCAAAACCTCTTCCACTCGCCTCTTCATTTCAGCCGCCGGAGTATTTCGTATCTTTAGGCCAAATCCGACTTCTTCGCTTACAGACCCGGCGAAAATCTGGTAGTCAGGATTTTGAAACAGGAAACCAACTTTTTGCCGAATAAATTCTAGATTAGCACCGTTAAGGTCCTGGCCCAGAACCCGGACATTACCCATGGCCGGACGCACAAGGGCATTTATGTGCCTGGCAACGGTCGTCTTACCTGAGCCGTTTAGACCCAAAAGGGCTACCAACTCCCCCTGATGTAATTTAAAATTAATCTCCTTGCATCCTAATTGGCCGTCGGGATAAACATATGTTGCATTTTCAACAGCCGCAGTTTCAGCTGCCATGTCCTGGACGGGATACGAGAGCTGACCCAGTCTCGCGGATCGCATTTTATATAGGTTAAAGCTTCTAAATTGCTGCGGTAACGAGGAACAATCTTCAACTATCCGCCCATCATTCAAAACCAAATAGCGGGTGGCATATTGGGCCACTTCTTGGGGCTGACTGGTCACTATCATAACAGTTGCTTTTTCAGTCCTGTTAAGGGCACCTAGCCGGCTATATATTTCCTTTTTACCGGTAGGGTCAAGTTCAGCCGCCGGCTGGTCCAGTACGAGCAATTGTGGCTTTAATGCCAGAATCCCAGCCAGTACAGCCCGCTGGGCTTCACCTCCGGAAAGGGTCTCCGGTGAGCGCTCCCCAAATCCCGGCAAACCGACAAAATTCAAGGCCTCAGCAACCCTATCCAAAACTTCGTGGCGCGGTAAACCTAAATTACCGGGGCCAAAAGCAACATCCTCTTTAACACTTACACTGAAAATCTGGTTTTGTGGGTCCTGCATCATGTACCCCACAAGCCCGGCAATTTGGGGAAGTGACAATTCATTTAAACTTTTTCCATCAATTTTGACCTGGCCCTCCAGATGTGCGGGGAAAAAATGAGGTACTGCTCCTGTCAAACAGTGGCAGAGGGTGGATTTCCCTGAGGCAACAGCGCCCGTAATAACCACGAATTCGCCCGGTTCTATAACAAGGTGGATGTCTTGCAATACAGGGTTTTCACTTCCGGAAAAACACAATTTTTTAATGTCCGCTGTAACTAAGGCCGGCAATTCAAACACCTCCAATGCTTCCAGAAAAGGGAAATAAAAAACCACGCCTAAAAATTAGGGCGTGGATTTTTCCTTCATCCGCACCTGATGTAACCTTACTCACGAGGTTACACAAGTAATATCTCAGGCAGGTCTCCTGACTCAGGTTCATCGCTTATCTGCCCCTTCCCCCTTCTTCGGAGTGGCATGGCAGCAGCTCACCTACACAGTGGCGGGTCCGTCCGGGAATTGCACCCGGTTCCCTATTCTCCCTTTCGGGCACCTGAAATAAATGATATTTGTTGTTCTATTGCTTATTATTTTATTGAATCATCTATTCGTTGTCAAGAAAAAAACGTTGAACGGAATTATCCGCCCAACGTTACATCCTGTAATTGGTACCAATGCAAGGCCCGCAAAAAATGTTCCGGCTTAAAATCAGGCCAGTATTCATCGATTATAAAAAAATCCGAGTATATGGACTGTACCGGCAAGAAACCGCTCAATCTTCTTCTGCCACCCCAGCGTATAATCAAGTCAACCCTAGACACATCTGATGAAGCAATATGTTTCTCGATTTTTCTCTTAAGATTAGGCTTAGACTCCGGCTGTGACAGACCATGCCTTAAATCCCACTGCCAACCATAATTCACCAGAAAATTAATTTTTATCAGGCCCTTACCGAAGGTAACTCTTTTGGTATATGGGATAAGTTCCGGTGGAAACGAGGGTGAACCTGTGTCCCCGATAACCCTCAGTGATGCATCCAGGGCAGCCAGTTTCTCAACCGCCTCTACACACGCCCTCTTAAAAGCCTCTTTCTGACCGGAAGGGCGTTTTGTATTATCCTGAGTGAAACCGTAAAACGACAGTTCTTTAACCCCAAGGGCCACACAAAGGAAATATAGCTGGAGACCCGGTCCTATCCCGTGCTCGTAGCCGCACTCTTTGGGCATACCCTGCCCCTGAGCCCAACGACGGTTACCGTCGGGAATTACACCAATATGTTTTGGCAGACGCTTAAACTGTGGTAAATTCAATATCAGACACTCCAAATGATTGCTAGATTTCAAAAACATTCCGTCTGCTTATTATTTACCAAAAAGTTTATCATATACCTATTCTGATATAAGTTGCAGGCCAAAAAAACCTCTCATATCCCGCAAAGGTATTCCACCCGGTTACCCGGTAAATCCCAGGCATGACCCTGTCACCTGCAACATCCAGCTGCGGCCAGGTTTCTGCGTAGGACAAAGTCTGCCCCGGCAAAAGCGTAACAGTTTGAGTAAACTGGGCAAACACCTTATCATGGGACCAACGCCAGACTTCGCCGGTAAAAGCCGCAACACTAAAGTCGTAACGCTGGGTCGTCGGATATAAAAGAGCGATCGGGCGGGGCGCAATATTCATCTTGAACATTGAAATTCTTACAGGTTCTCCGGGCCGGTAGATGTTCTTGTCTGTGGACAGCACCGTTAGCAGTCCGCCATATTGGGTAATCGAAACAGCCATTATAAATCCTCCTGCCAAAATTCATTTTGTTGTATTTTATGATTTTGGCGACGAATCCGTTTCCCTGCTGGCCCATCTGTCAGAAATAAAAAAGGCGGCCGCAGTCAACCCAATCTACCCTGATTATAACGAGGACACTAAACCACACTCCTTCAAGCATCCATCGGAAGAGGAGTTTTCCAAGATCCTTGATATGTATAACATCAGGTGGGAATATGAACCCCGGACTTTTCCCATCGAATGGGATGCTGAAGGCAACATCAAAAAAGCCTTTTCACCTGACTTTTATCTGCCTGACTTTGATACATATATTGAGATTACTACCATGGAGCAGAAATATGTGACCGAAAAAAACAAAAAGGTTCGCCTGCTGAAAGAGCTGTACCCCGGCACCAACATCAACATCGTATTCAAGAATGATTTCTACACACTCCTGAAGAGATTTGGGCTGCGTCAAGGAGCTGAAGGCTAATGAATAATAACCCGATAGGAAAAATCTTATTCACCGAAGATGACATCAAAAACAAAGTTGCAGAGATGGGCCGCCAGATAAGCACCGACTATAAGGGCCAAGACCTAATTATCGTTAGCATTCTCAAAGGGTCTTTATACTTTGTCGCCGATCTGACGCGGCATCTGACCGTTCCAGTAGCTATTGATTTTCTCTCAATAGGTGTTCATCCCGGTGTAACAAGCAAAACAGGTATTGTACGCATCACCAAAGACCTTGACCTATCCATAACAGGACGCCATGTCCTGATGGTTGAGAATGTTATCGGTACCGGCCTTACCCTTGGTTACATCCTGCAGCACCTGCAATCCAGCAAGCCCGCGAGTCTGAAAATCTGTACACTGCTGGATAAACCGTCAGACCGGCTGCTTAACATCCCAGTGGATTACTACGGCTTTATCCAGCCCGATGCTTTTGTCATCGGCTATGGCCTGGACTACGAGGAACAATACCGGAATCTCCCATATATCGCCGAACTCACCTAAAAGAACAAACAAAAAAGGAGCTTTTACAGCCCCTCTACCACGTTTATACAGCCTCATTAGAATTGACTTCCGAAGTCTTCGTCTGATTCATCTTGTTTAAACTTATGTCAGAGATGGTATTGATAGGACATACCCGACACCATGTCCTGGGCATAAACAGCCAGGCCAGCACTAAACCAAGAACAGTTGTTGTGAACATCATTGAATAAATTCTAAAAGATAAATGCAAGGTCCAATCCGGCACCGGTCCAATATTTAATAACTGTGGGATTTCCCATGGCAGGATAAAAGCTATCAAAAACCTTACTCGCTCCAATGGTTCCATTAAACCTCTGGATACCCTGATAGTAGACATGGTGATGACGAACAAATTGAAACAAAAATAAGTCAGTAAAATCCATTTCCCCTTGCCTTTAATCAACCAGTCAGGTCCAATTTTACCCGTCAGTGATCTGCCCTGAAACAACTTACTAAATAAGTTAGACCTCGGACAGTACTTCTGACACCAGGTCTTTTTCTTATCCTTTGCAAGAAAAACGAACGGTAATATGAGACACGCGAGACCCAGCCAGGCGAAAATAATATTAAAAAAGCCCAGCGCAAAAAATAATAAGGTAATTACGAACAGATAATTTGCCCAGTTCTTTTTCATCATTGGCCCCCGAACTGGTTAGACCAATCGCTTTTGAGCGTTTAAAATGAAATTATCTTATTTTTTTATTCCTGTATAAATGAGCACAGCATCCCGTAAAAACGCTGCAGTACCTGGTTGTTTTTGGTCATAGAAAGCCGTAAAGCGAGCGTTATCTACATACATCTGAGCGACACCGGCATGCGCTTCTTTGGTATAGCTATCCCAAAAGTAGGTCAACCATCGGCGATGTAAATCTACAGCTTTTTGAGCCAATTGACCTGCAGGGTCACCGGCTGCGAACGCCTCGTTTAGCGCAGCAATTACGTCATTGCCCAACTTTTCAACTTCTGCATATTGTTCTTCAGTCATGCCTTTGATTTTTTGGTTTGACTTATCGACTTGCTCATCCCCATATTTTGCTCTAATCTCTTGGCCATACTTCTTTTCATTATCATCAATCATTTTTTGTTTGAACCCTGCAAACTTTTCTTTGTCAGTCATTGTTATTCTCCCTTCTGTAAAGGCTATAGTTTTCTCAACATTAGCAATTAACTCATCCAGTTGTTCCCGTTTATCAATAAGCTTCTCACGATGTTCTCTAAGTGCATTCACACTATCAAAAGACGGTGCAGATAATAGATCCTTTATACTTTCCAGGCCAATACCCAGCTCTCTGTAAAAAAGTATCTGCTGCAGCCTGTCTACTTCTGTCCGCCCATAAATACGATACCCAGAAGAATTAATTCTTGCCGGCTTTAGAATTCCAATTTCATCATAATATCGCAGTGTCCTTGTGCTGACACCCGCCATTTTGCCAAGTTTTTGCACTGTGTACTCCATGTTTTCACCTCCTGACAACTTTACTATAAACCTTAATCTCTTGCTCTAATATAACCTGATGTTTCCAGGCATCTCCAAAATCATAAACATATGAAATAATTTTATGTTCCAGCAAATATTTATCAATTTTAATTCTCTCCGGCTGCTTAACTGTTATTTCAATAAGTCTTGTTATGATGCCATATGGATCACTCCGCTTGGTTACATTTCCTGAATGTAATATCCGCCGGTATGATTACTCGTCTCCATATTAATGGCTTTGAATCATTCAATTCTATTTTGAGCGTTAAGAACTAATCTATACAGCTTCAAGGTTTGCCTCGGTAAACTGGCTGTTATAAAGTTCAGCATAGAAACCGCCCTTGTCAACTAATTCCTTATGATTACCCATTTCAATAATACTGCCCTCGTTCATAACCAGAATAAGTTTTGCATCACGGATCGTAGACAGTCTGTGAGCAATGACAAAACTTGTTCTATCCTTCATAAGATTTGCCATAGCTCTTTGGATTAATACTTCTGTTCTTGTATCAACACTGCTGGTGGCTTCGTCAAGGATAAGAATTGTAGGGTCTGCAAGGATAGCGCGGGCTATAGTAAGCAGCTGTTTTTGTCCTTGTGAAATATTGGCTGCCTCTTCATTCAAAACTGTGTTATAGCCATCGGGCAGCGTTCTTATGAAATGATCGGCGTAGGCTGCTTTAGCTGCACGCACTATTTCCTCCATTGTAGCTCCGGCTTTCCCATAAGCTATATTGTCTTTAATAGTTCCGTTAAATAGCCATGTGTCTTGAAGCACCATACCAAACATTTTTCGCAACGAGCTGCGCTCCATTTCTTTAATATCAACACCATCAACGCTAATCTTCCCTGAATTTATCTCGTAAAAGCGCATTAACA
>Ga0209347_1003936_pt1 | contig 16348 bp, 18 predicted proteins | sample AutmiccommuBRH23_FD_187382 | JGI IMG/M metagenome (GOLD analysis project Ga0209347, IMG submission 187382) | Deep subsurface microbial communities from Mt. Terri, Switzerland - Autotrophic microbial communities BRH/23 (SPAdes) (version 2) | ecosystem: Environmental > Aquatic > Deep subsurface >...
CCGCATCCCGCCGTGGCGTCGCGGCGAGCGGGCGCTGGTGCGCGCAGACGTGAAGCGGGCGCGCCGCGACCTCGAGCGCCACCGGCACGACGCTCGGGTGGCTGAGGGCGAGCTGGCAAGCCGTGAGCCGGCGCCCCATCGTGTCGCGGGACGCGAGGGTGCGAAGCGCCGTGCCGCCGAGCTCAGTGCGGAGCTGACGTCGCTCGAGGCCCGGCTCGACGTCTGGGCCCGGTCGGCCGAGCGCGAGGGCCGGCCAGGACTTCGGATGGGCCATCACCGATCGCCCGAGGCCCGTGACCTCGGCCGGGGACGATGAGCGCAGCGGCCACGGGACCCGTCTCGGGCCGTGGCTAGGCTCGTCCGTCGATGAGCGCGCAGACGCCAGAGCGCCGGCGCCAGTGGCGCGACTACCGATCCGCGGCGGGGCGTCGGCCGGTCAAGGAGTTCCTCGACGGTCTGCCCGATGAGGATGCGGCCTCCATCGCCGCCGCGATGAAGGACGTGCTCGTCAACGGCCTCGGTACCGCACGTCACCTCCGCGGGGACATCTACGAGGTGCGGGCCGACGCCGACCGGGTGATCTACCGGATCCTGTTCGCGACCGAGGGGCGCTACTCCCAGGTCTTCCTCGCACTGGAGGGCTTCAAGAAGAAGACCCAGAAGACCCCGCCCGAGGTGATCCGCCTCGCCGAGCGACGCCTCGCAAGCTGGCGAGAGCGCGGTCGGAGCTGACGATCGCCCCAGGGGGTGGCCGAACGGGCGACGAGGGCCTACACTCACGGTGGTATCTCTCCGATGAGATAAGACCGTCGCGCCAAGGAGGCACCGATGGCCCGCAGTCAGGACTTCCTCGATGAGATCGTCGCCGAGCGCGCCGAGGCGAATCCCGGCTTCCCCCAGATGGTCGAGGCGGCCTACGAGCGACGCCTGCTGCTGCGCGCGCTCGCCGCGCGGCGCGAGGAACTCGGGCTCTCCCAGACCCAGGTGGCCGCGCGAATGGGCACCTCTCAGTCCTCCGTTGCGCGTCTCGAGAGCGGGGAGGCCGATGCACGCCTCTCGACGATCGAGCGCTTCTCCGCCGCCCTCGGCGTCCATCTGCACTGGAGCCTCCACGAGCCGACGACGAGCTCCCGACCCTGAGCACTTTGCGTCAACTGGTGATGAGCGCATACTTCATGTGTGAGCGCAGGCCGACGTGAACCCACCACCACCGAAGCCGGTCCTGACGATCGACGAGGTCGCCGAGTGGCTCGGCATGCACCGCAACTCGGTTCACCGCGCCGCCCGGCAGGGGCGCCTGCCCGCCCGGCGGGTGGGCAAGGAGTGGCGCTTTCTCGCCGACGCCGTCGCTGCCCGCTGGACCCCCGGGCGCCGGCTGCGTGGCCCGGCCGAGGCGACGCTTGCGGGGCCGGCGTTCCCCGAGTCCCCGGTCGAGCTCTCGGCTCTGGAAGCCGCCGAGTTCCTGCGGGTCGAGCCGAACACGATCTACCACGAGGCCGCCGCGGAGCGGCTGCCGGCGTGGAAGGAGGGTCAGGAGTGGCGGACCTCCACCTCGGCCCTCCGCGAGTACCTCTCCGCCGACCCGGACCCGGCGGGGCGCTACGTGCGAAACGGGAGTCAGAGGGAAGGGTAGGTGCCCGGTGGTGAGCCGCCGCCGCCCGCGCCCTGCCGCCTCCGCCGACCACTACCGGGTGAAGGCGGTCGAGCAGACCCTCGCGATCCTCGACCTGCTCGCCACGTCCCCAGACCTCGCTCTGCCGGAGATCGCCGAGCACGTCGGCCTCGCCACCCCGAACGCCCACAAGCTGATGCTCCACCTCCAGGAGGCGGGCCTGGTGGAGACGGGCCTTATCGACAAGCGCTACCGCCTCGGGGCCCGCCGCCTCGCCGAGCTGACCGGCAGGGCCCTCAGCAGCCGCAACCCCTGGGAGGCGTTCCGGGCGAGCGTCGAGGGCCTCCGTGAGCGCACCGGCATGCCCGGGCTCTTCGCCAAGCTCGTCGGATCGCGGGTGGTCTATGTGGAGCAGGTCCGTGGACCCGACCACGCCGCCGGCCGCGCCTTCCCCGCCCACGCCACCGCCCTCGGCAAGGCCCTCCTCGCCGAGGCCTCCGTGTCGGTGCTCGATGAGCTGGTGCTCGATGCCTGGACGACCAGGACGATCACCGACCGCGGTGAGCTCGAGGCTGATCTCGCCCTCACCCGGGAGCGCGGCTGGGCCCTCGAGGACGGTGAGCTCGACCTGGCCCGCCGCTCGATCGGGGCGGTGGTGCGCGACCACCGCGGCGTCGCGGTCGCGGCGGTCGGGATCGGTCACCTCACGCGAAAGCTGCCCGAGGCGCGCCTCCCCGAGTTGGCCGCCGCCGTCGTCGAGCAGGCGGCCGTGATCACCGACGCCCTCGGTGGGGCGCTCGGGGCTCTCGCCCCGCCGCGCCTGGAGGTGCAGGTGCTCGGGGCGCTCGAGCCCCCGGTGCCTCCAGGCCCCCGGGCGGACACGCCCGAGGGCACGCGCAGCCCGGGGCGGAGCCGGGCGAGCGACGTGTAGTGCCCGAGCGGCTGGCATCCGCGCTGGTCGGAGAGCTGTTGGCGCTCTCGGACGACGACCTGCGTCCGCTGGCCGAGCGGCTGGCGCCGTTCCTGGCGGGTGCCGAGCCGGCCGGCGCCTTCCTCACCGTCGATCAGGCGGCCGAGCGCCTCGGCGTCCACCCGAACACCGTCTACCGCATGATCGTCGCTGGACGCCTCGCGGCGACGCGAGCGGGGCGCCTCTGGCGGATCCCGGAGGGCGAGCTCGGGCGCATCGAGGCGGGCGACCCCCCCGCGGCCAGCCGGCGACGCCCGCAGGCGCCGCCGCGTCCGAGCGGGCGCTTCGCCGGACTCGTCCGCGACCTGCCATACGCTGAGCCGCCATGAGCGTCCACCGCGAGACCTTGCCGAGTGGCCGGCGCGTCTACCGGGTCCGCTGGCGCGACGGCGACCGCAACCGCTCGCGCTCGTTCGACCGCCGCGCCGACGCCGAGCAGTTCGACGCCGACGAGCGCCGACGCCAGCGCATGGGCGCCCATGCCCCCGCCGAGCCCTCGCGCGACCGCCTCGACGTCTGGCTCGAGACCTGGGTGCGGCGCGATGGAGTGGCGTGGGCCCGCTCGACCCGCCTCCACCGGGCGGCGGTGATGGACAAGTGGATCGCTCCGCTCATCGGCGGCGTCCGCCTGCGCGACCTGGGACGCGCCCGGGTGCGCGAGTGGAGGGCGGAGATGCTTGACCGGGGCGCGACCAACGCGACGGCCAACGGAGCCATGCGGGTCCTGTCGGCGGCGCTCGGGGTGGCGGTGCAGGACGGCCTCATCCCGGCGAACCCGTGCCTGGGCATCCGGCGCCTGCCCCACACGCCCGCGCCGGCCCGCCCGCTGTCGCCCGCCGAGTCCGAACGCTTGCGGGCCGCGCTTCCGACGCTGCGTGACCAGGTGCTGTGGGGGCTGATGGCCTACGCGGGCCTGCGCCCCGAGGAGGCACTCGCGCTGCGCTGGGCCGACGTGGGCGCCACGCTCCACGTGCACCGGGCGTTCACCCACGGCGAGCAGAAGGACACCAAGACCGGCCGCGCCCGGAGCGTCACGGTCATCGGGCCGCTCGCCGACGACCTCGCGGCCTGGCGTGAGCGCAGCGAGTGGTCGGAGCCGGGCGACCTGGTCTGCCCGAGCCTCGGCCGCGCCGACCGGCCGGCGGACGCGGCCCGCCAAGGCGGGTTCCTGCACCTGGGCAACTGGCGCAACCGCGCCTTCATCCCGGCCACCCGGCGCGCCGGCCTGGCCGGGGTCATCCCCTACAACGGGCGCGACACCTTCGCGAGCCTCCTCATCTACGAGGGTCGGCCGCCGATCCTGGTCGCCGCCGCCCTCGGGCACGGCGACACCCAGACGCTCTGGCGCCACTACGCGGGGGTGTTCGCTGAGGCAGAGCACGTCACCCGGATGCCGATCGACGAGGCCGTCCGACGGGCCCGCGAGAGCCTCCGGGCGGAACAGGATGTTCCCACGTTGTTCCCACGAGGGCCGTTCTCGGCGCCTTCCCCGGCCCTTGAGGAGGACTGGAAAACGTCCTCAGCAGGGGAGAAGCAAGTGCGCGCGGCAGGATTCGAACCTGCGACTTCTGGCTCCGGAGGCCAGCGCTCTATCCACTGAGCTACGCGCGCTCGGACCGGGAGCTTAGCCCACGCCGAGCATCCGTGGCGCGCCCGGGTCGGGTAGCGTCGGCCGCGTGAACACCCCGGAACCCGGTTCGCGCCGCATCGCGGTCATCTCCGACACGCACATGCCCAAGAAGGGGACGGCGCTGCCGCGGGCATGCACGGCCGAACTCCACCGGGCGGACCTCATCATCCACGCCGGCGACCTCAGCGACATGGGGACGCTGGAGATGATGAGGTCCATCGGGCCGCCCGTGGTGGCGGTGCACGGCAACATCGAGGAGCCGGCGGTCCGCGAGGCGCTGCCCGGCACGGCCGTCATCGAGGTGAACGGCCTCCGGATCGGCGTCGTCCACAACGGGGGTCCCGCCGCGGGGCGCCTCGACCGCCTGCGCAGGCGGATCCCGGGCACGGGCCTCGTGGTCTTCGGCCACTCCCACGTTCCCCTGCTGCACCGCGCCGACGACGGCTTCGCGATCCTCAACCCCGGCAGCCCCACCGACCGGCGCCGCCGGCCCCGCCACAGCATGGCCGTGGTCGAGGTCACCGGCGACGGACGGTTCGAGATCGCGTTCCTCGCGGTGGACGAACCGGCGGGTCCGCTGGATCCGGCGCTCGTCAGCTCCTGACGAGCGCCCATCGGCCCGGTGCGGGCTCCACCGCGGGCGCGGGCTAGGATCGGGGGGTGGAGCTCCACATCACCCTCCTCGGCACCGCCGCATCGGTGCCCACCGCCTCGCGCGGCACATCCGCCACGCTGATCGCCTGCGGCCGGCAGCGCTGGCTGGTCGACTGCGGTGAGGGCACCCAGCGCCAGCTGCTGCGCTCAGGCGTCGGTCTCACCGAGATCGACCTGATCCTGCTCACCCACCTCCATGGCGACCACTACCTCGGCCTTCCGGGACTGCTCAAGACCTACGGCCTCCGCGGCCGCGAGCACCCCCTGCGCATCATCGGCCCCACCGGGCTCGAGCGCCTGTTCGCCACACTCAACCCGATCATCGGCCGGCTGCCGTTCCGCGTGGACCTCGACGAACGCCTGCCGACACGCGGTGAGCCGGTGTGGGAGGGGGAGGAGGGGCGCATCGTGCCCTTCGCGACCCGGCACTCGGTGCCCTCCATGGGCTACGCGGTGATCGAGGACGACCGCCCCGGCGTGTTCGACGTGGCGGCCGCGACCGGCCTCGGGGTCACGCCCGGACCCGAGTTCGGGGTACTGCAGCGCGGGGGCGAGGTCACCACGCCCGCCGGGCGCATCGTGCGCCCCGATGAGGTGCTCGGTGCGACGCGGATGGGCAGACGCGTGCTGCTGACCGGGGACACCGAGCCGTGCGGGACGACCCTCGACCTCGCGGACGGGGCGTCGGTGCTCATCCACGAGGCGACGTTCCTCGACGCCGACCGCGAGCGGGCTCGCGAGACCCGGCACTCCACCGCGCGCGAGGCCGCGGTGCTGGCCCGCGAAGCCGACGTCGACCTGCTCGTCATCACCCACCTCTCCTCGCGATGCCTGCCGCGCGACATCCGCGACGAGGCCCGCGCGATCTTCCCCCGCACCGTCGTGGGGCGCGACTTCGACCGCATCGAGGTCCCGTTCCCCGAGCGCGGTGAACCCGTCGTCACATCGCTGAGACGTCGCCCCGAAGTCGAGGCTCCGGCCGACGCGCGTGGTACGGTGCCCGCGTTCGACCTTTAAACCCGGTCCCGAGAGGCCGGAAAGGAGCGACCATGACCCACCCGCGTACAGTCCCGGCGACAGCCGCGCGCACCTAACCCCGTGCGCAGCAAGACCGTGGTCGACGCCGACCAGGTCCGGCGCACCATCGCGCGCATCGCGCACGAGATCGTCGAGCGGCACGCCGACCCGTCCACCCTCGCGCTCGTGGGCATCCACACGCGCGGCGTGCCGCTGGCCAAGCGCCTCGCCGACCTGATCGAGGAATTCGCGGGGGAACGCCCCGCCCTGGGCACCGTCGACATCGCACTCTACCGTGACGATGTCGGCCTCAACGCGCGCGGCGCCCTGCCCGTGGTGGGCGACACCGACCTCGAGTTCGACATCGGCGGACGCGCCGTCGTGCTGGTGGACGACGTCCTGTTCACCGGACGCACGATCCGCGCCGCCATCGACGCGGTCTTCGACTACGGCCGCCCGCGCATGGTGCAGTTGGCGGTCCTCGTCGACCGCGGCCACCGCGAGCTGCCGATCCGCCCCGACTATGTGGGCAAGAACCTGCCGACCGCGCGCACCGAGCGCGTGCGCGTGCGCCTGGCCGAGATCGACGGGGCCGACGAGGTGATCCTCGACCCCGTCCCGGAGGAGGCGTGAACATGGCCCGCCGCCGGTCGCTCATCAGCGTCACCGACCTCTCACGCGACGACATCGAGCGCGTCCTCGCCCTCGGCGACCGCTTCGCCGAGGTGATGGACCGCGACCTCAAGAAGGTGCCCACCCTGCGCGGACGCACCGTCATCAACCTCTTCGTGGAGGCGTCCACCCGCACCGCCACCTCGTTCGAGCTCGCGGGCAAGCGCCTCTCCGCGGATGTGGTCAACGTGAAGGGCTCGGGGTCGAGCATGGACAAGGGCGAGACCCTCAAGGACACGGTGATCACGCTGTCCTCGTACCTGCCCGACGTGATCGTCATCCGCCACGCCTCGGCGGGCGCCTGCCGGCTGGCGCAGCGCCACAGCGACGCCGCGATCGTCAACGCCGGGGACGGCAAGGGCGAGCACCCCACCCAGACCCTGCTCGACCTCTACACGATCCGGAGGGAGGTCGGTCCCCTGGACGGGCTGCACATCGCATTCGTCGGCGACGTGGCGCACTCGCGCGTGGCCCGGTCGGGGGCCGTCGGCTTCGCGCTGATGGGCGCGAAGGTCTCGTTCATCGGCCCGCCGACGCTGATACCGCGCGACGCCGGGCGGGCCTTCGGCGTGGACGTGTCCCACGATGTGCGCGACATCGCCGACGCCGACATCGTCTACGTGCTGCGCATGCAGCTCGAGCGCATGGGCCCCGGTGGCTTCGTGCCGTCGCTGCGCGAATACGCGGCGACCTTCGGCATCAACCACGCCCGCCTGCGCGAGGGCCAGCGCGTGATGCACGCCGGGCCGGTCAACCGCGGCGTGGAGATCTCCGGCGAACTCGCCGACGACCCGCTGGCGCTCATCGAGCGCCAGGCCGCCAACGGAATGGTGGTGAGGATGGCGGTTCTGTACGACCTGCTGGCCGCTCCGGCGGGCGCCGTCGAACTGGGCCAGGCGCTCGGGGCGGTGGCCTGATGGCGGCCCGGCTCGCGCAGCGCCCCGGCCCGCGCGCCTCGCTGGTGATCCGCGACGTGCGCGTGCTCGACCCGGTCGCCGGGATCGACGAGGTGCGCGACCTGGTGGTGCGTGACGGGGTCGTCGGCGGATCGCCCGACGGTCTCGATGAGATCGACGGCTCGGGACTCGTCGCCGTGCCGGGCTTCGTCGACCCGCACGTGCACCTGCGCGTGCCGGGCCGCGAGGACCTCGAGACCGTCGCCACCGGCAGCCTCGCCGGGGCCGCGGGCGGCTTCGTCGCCATCGTCGCCATGCCCAACACCAAACCGGTGGTCGACAACGCCGCCATCATCGAGTCGCTCCTGGAGCAGGCGGCGACCGACGCGGTGATCCCCACCGGCTTCTACGCCGCGATCACCCGGGGCCAGAAGGGCGCCGAGCTCACCGAGCACGCCGAGCTGGCGCAACTCGGCGCGGTCGGCTTCAGCGACGACGGCTTCCCGGTTTCCGACGCGAGCGTCATGCGGCGGGCGCTGCAGTACCAGAGGATGGTCGGCCTCCCCCTGGTGCTTCACGAGGAGGACGCCCGGCTCTCGGCAGGCGGCGTCGCGCACGAGGGCCCCGTCGCCAGCCGCCTCGGCCTCGCCGGGATCCCGGCCGTCTCGGAGGCCGTCGCGGTCGCCCGCGACGCCGCGCTCGCGGCGTTCGAGGACGGGCGCATCCACATCTGCCACGTCTCGGCCGCCGCGACGGTGGACGAGGTGCGCGCCGCGAAAGCCCGCGGGGTGTCCATCACCGCGGAGGTCAGCCCGCACCACCTGGCGCTGACCGACGAGGCGGTCGCCTCGCTCGATCCCTCCCGGCACAAGATGAACCCGCCGCTGCGCGCCGAATCGGACCGCCAGGCGCTCATCGCCGCGCTCATCGACGGCACCATCGACTGCGTCGCGACCGACCACGCCCCGCACGCAGCCGACGAGAAGGAGGTCCCCTTCGAGGAGGCCCCCTTCGGCGTCATCGGCCTCGAGACGGCCTTCGCGGCCTGCCACACGCACCTGGTGCGCACCGGGCTGATGCCGCTCGAGCTGCTGGTGCGCCGCATGGGCGCCGACGCCGCGCGGGTGGTCGACCTCCCGCAGCCGTCGCTGGCCGACGGGTCACCCGCCGACATCGCCCTGATCGACCTCGACGCCCCCGTCGTGGTGGGCGGCGACGGCCACCGGTCCAAGTCGTCCAACTCGGCGTTCGCGGGCGACGAGCTCTTCGGGCGGATCCGCCTCACCATCGCCGCCGGCCAGATCGCATGGAGGGACACATGAAACCCCGTCACACCCATCTCGCCCGGCGCGAGCACACGGGCCTCGTGATCGTGGACGTGCAGGAGGCCTTCCGCCCGGTGATCGACTCGTTCGACGAGACGGTGGCCAACGTCGGCCTGCTGGCGGAGGGCTTCGCGATCCTCGGCCGCCCGATCATCGTCACCGAGCAGTATCCGAAGGGACTCGGTTCCACGGTTCCCGAGGTGGCCGGGCGGCTGCCGCAGGGGTTCGCGCCGATCCCGAAGACGCGCTTCTCGGCATCCGGGGTCCACGAGTTCGACCAGGCCGTCGACCGCGCCGCCTGCCGAACCTGGGTCGTGGCGGGCATCGAGGCCCACGTCTGCGTCGAGCAGACCGCCCTCGACCTGATGGAGCGCGGGCACGACGTGCACGTCGCCGCCGACGCGGTGTCCTCGCGCACCCCGCGCAACCGGGCGCTCGGGATCGACAAGATGATCTCGCTGGGCGTCCACGTGACCAGCGCCGAGATGGCCCTCTTCGAGATGATCGAGGACGCCGGCGCCCCGGAGTTCAAGGCGATCTCGAGGTTGGTGCGATGAGTGATGCGATCGTGGTGCTGGAGGATGGCCTCGTGCTGGAGGCCCGCTCGGTGGGCGCGCCCGGCACGGCGCTGGGCGAGATGGTGTTCACCACCGGCATGAGCGGATACCAGGAGGCCGTCACCGACCCCTCCTACCGCGAGCAGATCCTCTGCTTCGCCGCCCCCATGATCGGGAACTACGGCGCGGGCCCGGACGGCGACGAGAGCGACCGGCCGTGGGCCGAGGCCGTGATCATGAACCGCGCCTCCGACGCCCCCGGCGTGGGCGGCCCCACGGGGTGGCGCACCTGGCTCGCCGAGCGGGGCATCGTCGCCGTCGACAGCTGCGACACCCGCCGGCTGGTGCGCCGCCTGCGCGACTCCGGCGCGATGCGCGGGGGGGTGTCCACCGAGATCGGCCCGGAGGAACTGCTGGGGCGCGTCCGTTCCCACCCGCGCCTGGACGGGCGCGACATCGCGTCGACCGCGGGGCGCGGGAGGCGCTCGCTGGGCCACGACGGCCCCCGTGTCGTCGCGATCGACTGCGGGATGAAGAACGGGATCGTCAACGGGCTGGTCAACGCCGGCGCGCGCATCGAGATCGTGCCCGGCGGTACCGGTGCCGAGGAGATCCTCGCCCTCGATCCCGACGGCGTGTTCCTCTCCAATGGCCCGGGCGACCCGGCGGCGGTCACCGGCGTGATCGAGGCGGTGCGCGGCGTGGTGGGCCAGGTGCCGGTCTTCGGGATCTGCCTGGGCCACCAACTGCTCGCCCAGGCCCTCGGCCTTCGCACCGAGAAGCTCCCGTTCGGCCACCGGGGTGCCAACCACCCCGTGCGGCGCACCGACGACGACAGGGTGGAGATCACCGTGCAGAACCACGGGTACGCGGTGGTGGCCGACCAGCTGCCCGACGGGGTCGAGGTGACCCGCACGAGCCTCTTCGACGGCTCGGTGGAGGGCATCGCCGCGCCGGAGCTGCGGGCATGGTCGGTGCAGTACCACCCGGAGGCCCGGCCCGGGCCCCACGACGCCTCCTACATGTTCTCCCAGTTCGTCGGAAGCCTGGGGGCCGCCTGATGCCGCGGCGCGATGACCTCCACACCATCATGGTGCTCGGCAGCGGCCCGATCGTGATCGGCCAGGCCGGTGAGTTCGACTACTCCGGCACGCAGGCGTGTCAGGCGCTGCGCGAAGAGGGCTACCGCGTGGTGCTGGTCAACTCGAACCCCGCGACGATCATGACCGACCCCACGGTCGCCGATCGCACCTACGTCGAACCGCTCGACGTCGAGGCGGTCGAGGCCGTGATCAAGATCGAGAGGCCCGACGCCCTGCTGCCGACCCTCGGCGGGCAGACGGCCCTCAACCTGGCGATGGAACTCCACCACAGCGGCGTCCTCGATCGGGAGGGGATCGAGCTGATCGGAGCGGATGCCGGCGCGATCCGCCGGGCCGAGGATCGCGAGGTCTTCCGGGAGACGATGTCCGAAGCCGGCCTGGCGACCCCCGAGAGCCGCATCGTCACCGACCTCGAGTCCGGTCGCCGGGCGGCGGCCGAGCTCGGCCTGCCCCTGATCCTGCGCCCCGGGTACACCCTCGGCGGCGAGGGCGGCGGCGCGGTCAGCGACCCGGAAGAGCTGGACGAGCGCCTGATGCGCGCCATCGACGCGAGCCCGATCAACCAGGTGCTGGTGGAGCGCTCGGTCCTCGGCTGGGCCGAGATCGAGCTGGAGGTGGTGCGCGACACGGCCGACAACGCCGTGATCGTCTGCTCGATCGAGAACCTCGACCCGATGGGCGTCCACACCGGCGACTCGGTCACCGTCGCCCCGGTGATGACCCTCAGCGACACCGAGCTGCAGAGCCTGCGCGACGCCGCGATCACGGTCATCCGCGCCGTCGGCGTGTCGACCGGCGGATCGAACGTCCAGTTCGCCCTGAACCGCGAGACGGGCGAGGTGGTCGTCATCGAGATGAACCCGCGCGTGTCGCGCAGTTCGGCCCTCGCGTCGAAGGCCACCGGGTTCCCGATCGCGAAGATCGCGGCCCGCCTCGCGGTCGGCTACACCCTCGACGAGCTCCCCAACGAGATCACGGGTGTGACCCCGGCGAGCTTCGAGCCGACCCTCGACTACGTGGCGGTGAAGATCCCGCGCTTCGCCTTCGAGAAGGTGCCGGGCGCGTCGGATGAGCTGACCACGCACATGAAGAGCGTCGGCGAGGTGCTTGCACTGGGCCGGACCTTCCCCGAGGCGTTCGGCAAGGCGATGGCGGGGCGCGAGCTGGATGTGCGACCGCGCATTCCCGCCGGCGTCGACGAGTTGCTGACCTGGCTGCGGCGCCCCTCGTGGGACCGCTACGACCTGATCCAGTGGGGGCTGGCGAACGGGGTGGCGCAGGAGCAGATCGTCGAGGCGTCCGGCGTCGATCCCTGGTTCGTGGCGCAGCTCGCGGGCATGGCCGCCGCCGCAGCCGGACTGCCCGCCGCCGTGGACGAGCTCGACGCGCCGGCGCTGCGCGAGGCGCGCCGTGCCGGTCTGACCGACCGGGTCATCGCGCGGGCGACCGGGGGCGATGAGCCGGCGATCGGCCGGCGCCGCCGCGAACTCGGGGTGACGCCCACCTACCACGCCGTCGACACCTGCGCCGCCGAGTTCGCCGCCCTCACGCCGTACTACTACTCGGCGTTCGACACCGAGAGCGAACTCGTGCGCGACGAGCGCGAAGCGATCGTGGTGCTGGGTTCCGGGCCGAACCGCATCGGCCAGGGCGTGGAGTTCGACTACTGCTGCGTGCACGCGGCGGAGACCGCGCGCGACCTCGGCTACGCCGCCGTGATGGTCAACTGCAACCCGGAGACCGTCTCGACGGACCACGGCGTCAGCGACCGCCTCTACCTGGAGCCGGTGAACATCGACGCGGTGCTCGACATCTGCGCCGTGGAGAGGCCGCTCGGAGTGATCACCCAGCTCGGAGGCCAGACGCCGCTGCGCCTCTCGCGCGCCCTCGAGGCGGCGGGGGTGCGGGTGCTGGGCACCCCCGCCGAGAGCATCGACCTCGCCGAGGACCGCGGGCGCTTCGGCGCCCTCCTCGACCGGCTCGGCCTGACGGCCCCGCCGTGGCGGGCCGTGAGCTCACCCGGCGATGTCCACGCCGCCGCGGCGGAGGTGGGCTACCCGGTGCTGGTGCGCCCCTCGTATGTACTGGGCGGGCGCGCGATGGCGATCTGCGACTCGCCCGAGAGCCTCGACGCGTACCTGGGCCGCGAGCAGCCCGAGGGCGAACTGCTGGTCGATCGCTTCCTCGAGGGCGCCACCGAGTTCGACGTCGATGCGCTGTCGGACGGGAGCGACTGCTGGATCGCCGCGGTGATGCAGCACGTGGAGGCGGCCGGCATCCACTCGGGCGACTCGGCGTGCGTGCTGCCGCCGCAGGATGTCACCCCGGGCCTCGTCGCCCGTCTCGAGGAGCAGGTGCGGCTGCTCGCGAGCGAGCTGGGCGCGGTGGGCCTGCTGAACGTGCAGTTCGCCGTGCGCGGGGAGGAGGTCTACATCATCGAGGCGAACCCGCGCGCCTCCCGGACGGTGCCCTTCGTGGCGAAGGCCACCGGCGTGCCGCTGGTGCGCCACGCGCTGCGCCTGATGCTCGGCACCCCGCTGTCCGAGCTGCGACTGCCCACGGGGCCCCCGAGCGGCCACATCGCGGTCAAGGAGGCCGTCCTCCCGTTCAACCGCTTCGTCGGCGCCGACCCGGTGCTGGGTCCCGAGATGCGGGCCACGGGCGAGGTGATGGGGGTGGGGGACACCTTCGCCGAGGCCTTCTCGAAGGCCCAGCGCGGCGCGGGGCAGGCCCTGCCGCACAGCGGGAACGTCTTCATCTCGGCGCGCGACGCCGACAAGCCGCAGGCGGTCGCGGTCGCCGGGGCCCTCTCCCGCGCCGGCCTGGGGCTGATCGCCACCTCGGGCACCGCCCGGGCGCTCTCCGCTGCCGGGCTGCCGGTGCGCGAGGTCCGCAAGATCTCCGAGGGCTCGCCGAACGTGGGCGAGCTGATCCGGGCCGGCGAGGTCGACCTGGTGATCAACACGCCCCGCGGCGGCTCCGGCGCGCGGACGGACGGCTTCGAGATCCGCGCGGCGGCCATCCGGGCCAACATCCCGTACATCACGACCATCGAGGCGGCCCGCGCCGCCGCGCTCGCCATCGCCGACGGCGGGGGCGCGCATCCGCGCGCCCTGCAGGATCTGGTGCCCTCCGGAGGGGCACCCGCGGGGGTCTGAACCGGTCCCCCTCCCGGCCCCGGCGCGGCCGGGAGGGGGACTCACCCTCTAGGTCAGGGTGAGCGAGCCGGGGAGGTGCGAACCGCATTAACCCTGCAATTCGTGGGGTACGGACCGCCGAATAGGGTTGTCAACGGGCGGCGGCCGAACCTAGAATGCCCAGACATGGCGACCGCCCAGCCCAAGGCCAGCTCGCAGGCACCGGAGCGCTCGCTCGATCAGCGGATGGACGCCCTGCGGCGCGCCAACACGATCCGCTCGCAGCGGGCGCAGCTCAAGCGCGACCTGAAGAGCGGGGCGACGTCGATCACCCAGGTGATCGCCGACCCGCCGGACTTCGTGCTGACCGCCAAGGTCTTCGACATGCTCATGGCCGTACCGAAGTACGGCAAGGTCAAGGCGACCCGCTTCCTGAACACATGTCGGATCTCCCAGGGCAAAACGATCGGGGGGCTGTCCGAGCGCCAGCGCGCGGAACTCCTCGAGGTCCTGCACCGGTAGCCGTAGAGCCCCGGGTCATCATCGTCTCGGGACCCTCCGGTGCCGGGAAGGGCACCCTCATCCAGGGCGTCCTGCCGTGCTTCCCGTGGATCGAGACGGCGATCTCCGCCACGACGCGCCGCCGAAGGCCCGGCGAGGTCGACGGACTGCACTACCATTTCCTCGACGAGGGCGAGTTCGTTCGGCGCGTGGCGGCCGGCGACTTCCTGGAGCATGTGAGCTACGCCGGCAATCGCTACGGCACGCTCCGCTCAGAGATCGACCGCATCCTCGCGTCGGGGCGGGCCCCGCTGGTCGAGATCGAGCTGCGCGGCGCCCGCGCCGTGCGCTCCTGCATCCCCGGCGCGCTCGCCGTGTTCATCGCGCCGCCCTCGGTGGAGGAACTGGCCCGTCGCCTCGAGGAGCGGGGTACCGACGACCCCGCCGACATCGCCGAGCGCATGCGCACCAGCAAGATCGAGCTGCGGGCGCGCGACGAGTTCGACTGTGTGATCGTCAACGACGACCGCGCCGAGGCCACGGTCCGGCTCGCGCGCGAGATCGCGCGCGCATGCGGCGCGAAGGAGCCCTGCGATGGCTGAGGTCCTGCTGGGCGTGTCGGGCGGCATCGCCGCCTACAAGGCGATCGACGTCATGCGCATCCTGCAGCGGCGCGGCCACGGGGTGACGGTGGTGATGACCCGCGCCGCCACGCGTTTTGTCGGGCCGGCCACGTTCGCCGCGCTGTCCGGCCGGACGGTCGGCGTGGCGATGTTCGGCCGCGATGAGCGCCCGAACTACGAGCATCTCGATCTGGCGCGCGCCGCGGACATCCTCGCGATCGTGCCCGCCTCGGCCAACACGATCGCCCGCTGCGCCGCCGGGCTCGGCGACGGGCTGCTGAGCGCCGTCCACCTCGCGTTCGACGGGCCGGTCCTCATGGCACCCGCCATGAACACGCGGATGTACCTGCACCCGGCCACCGAGCACAACCTGGGCGTGCTGCGGGCGCGCGGGGTGCACATGGTCGAGCCGGGCTCCGGCCTGCTGGCCGACGGCGAGGTCGGCGTCGGCCGGCTCGCCGAGCCCGTCGTGATCGCCGATGCGATCGACGAGGTGCTGCGCGCCAGCGGCACCCTGTCCGGCCTGCGCGTCCTGATCAGCGCCGGCGGCACGCGGGAGCCGCTGGACCCCGTGCGCTACTTGGGCAACCGCTCCAGCGGCAGGATGGGCTGGGCGGTCGCCGAGGCGGCGCGCCGGCGGGGAGCCGAGGTCACCGTGCTCGCCGCGAACGTCGACCTGCCGCGGCACCCCGACATCCGCTACGTCGACGCGCCCACGGCGGCCGACCTGCATGCGGCCGCCCTGGAGCACTTCCCGGGCTGCGACCTGCTGGTGATGGCCGCCGCGGTCGCCGACTTCCGGCCCACCGAGATGCATCCCGGCAAGATCGACAAGAGCGGCCGCGCGGGCATGGAACTGGACCTGGTGGCCACCGCGGACATCCTCGCCGACCTCGCCTCCCGCCGCACCGACGGGCAGGTGATTGTCGGCTTCGCCGCGGAGCACGGCCCGGAGGGCCGCGAGCGCGCCCGCGCGAAACGCGTCCGCAAGGGCATCGACTTCATCGTCCACAACGACGTGTCGGTGCCCGGCATCGGGTTCGGCAGCGACGAGAACGAGATCACCATCATCGGCCCGGCCGGCGAACAGGCCCTCGCGCGCATGAGCAAGGACGCCTGCGCGGGCCGGATCCTCGACGCCGCAGGGGCCCTGCTGGGGCGCTGATCGCCCCACCGGTCGCGCGGGCGGCCCGGCGCGCTACCGTGCCGCCATGGACGAATCACGGGTCGAGGCCTACGAGGCCTTTCGCGAAGGGATGTGGCTGCTCGACACGCGCGAGTACCACCAGGCGGTCGTGGCGTTGCAGCGCGCCCGCACGCTGGAGCCCGACAAGAGCTCCATCAGGGAGGCCCTCGGGCGCGCGTACCTGTCGTCGCGCGCATACCGCAAGGCCGCCGACGAGTTCGCCGTGGCGGTCGAACTCGACCCCACCGACGGCTACGCCCACTACGGCCTCGCCCGGTCGCTCGAGCGCCTCGGTGACCCCAAGGCGGACCTCCACTACCGGCTCGCCCGCACATACCGCCTCGGCCTGCGCGAGGGCGCCCTCTAGGAGCGGTTCGCCCGGCCCCCCGCTCAGGAGGGCGGGACCGGCTTCGGGCGCCCGTTGGCCTCCGGGTTCTCCGGCACCACGAAGCCGGTGCGCACCAA
>Ga0209347_1003938_pt1 | contig 16344 bp, 15 predicted proteins | sample AutmiccommuBRH23_FD_187382 | JGI IMG/M metagenome (GOLD analysis project Ga0209347, IMG submission 187382) | Deep subsurface microbial communities from Mt. Terri, Switzerland - Autotrophic microbial communities BRH/23 (SPAdes) (version 2) | ecosystem: Environmental > Aquatic > Deep subsurface >...
CACCGAGGCGCGCGAGGAGCGCGCTCGCACGGAAGCACGGCTCGAGGCAGCGCGCACGCGCCGTCAGGATGTGGCGCGCCAGATCCGCGAGGCGCTCGACGTGGCGCCCGAAGGCTGTCTGGCGCTGGCCGAGATCGAGCCCGGCACGGAGCTGCCGCCGCTGCACAACGTGGAGCGCAAGGTCACCCAATTGAAGGCCGACCGCGAGCGGCTCGGCGGCGTCAACCTGCAGGCCGACGACGACCTCGTCACCGTCGGCACACAGGCGAGCGAGCTGGAGGCGGAACGCGCCGACGTGGAGCAGGCGATTGCCAAGCTGCGCTCTGCCATCGGCCAGTTGAACCGCGAGGCGCACAAGCGTCTGACCGAAGCCTTCGAGGCGGTGGACGCGCACTTCCGCAAGCTCTTCACCAGCTTGTTCGGTGGCGGCGAAGCGCGCCTGGAAATGATTGAAGGCGAGGACCCGCTTCAGGGCGGGCTGGAGATCATCGCACGCCCGCCCGGCAAGAAGCCCGCGACCCTGTCGCTGCTGTCGGGTGGCGAGCAGTCGCTGACGGCGATGTCGCTCATCTTCGCGGTGTTCTTGACCAACCCGTCGCCCATCTGCGTGCTCGACGAGGTCGATGCGCCGCTCGACGACGCCAACGTCGACCGCTTCTGCCGCCTGCTGGAGACGATGGCGTCGGAAACGGCGACGCGCTTCCTGGTCATCACCCACCACCCGATGACGATGGCGCGCATGAGCCGCCTGTTCGGCGTGACCATGGCCGAGAAGGGCATCTCGCAGCTCGTCTCGGTCGATCTGGAAACGGCGCAGAGCTTCCGCGAGGCCGGCTGACGGCGGCTCACCCAATGACGCACGGGCTGGTGGGCTCAGCGCCGCTATTCACGGTCGAGCGGAAGCCCCCAGGACCAAGTCGAGCGTCCGATCTAAGCCAGGAGGGGACATCTCTCCGTTCCCACTACTAGGGTGCGGGTGCATCTAAGTGGACTAGCCGGCTAACCCTTTATCGCGATACCGGTCCTGAGTTCGGGATGCTCCCTGAGCATCTTGGCGGCCACATCGAACGCGCCTTCAGCACATAGGACGAAGCGATGCGACCACTGGAATTGCAGCCAGTTGAAATGCAGGACGTTGTCCGCCGACGCTTTGGCTGCGCCTCCAGTTCTAATGGCAGCGACGATCTCGATGATAGGTTTGAGCTGGATCTCCATTTCGGCGATTGTGGACTTGAGCTGTGCCTTGTTGGCCTTGAGGCCGAGCGCGTACTCGACCTTCAACTGGCCCACTGTTTTCTTGTGCTTATCGTGGTCCATAAGGAAGCGTCCCGCGACCAAGGGGTGCCAGCAGACAAGCTGCAGGCCGGGGGTCTCGGGGAAATATATCTGTACCCCCGGCGAGGCGAAGCCGAGACCGGCGTAGGGACTTTTCTCGTCGTTGTTCATGACGACGGGACAATCGGAGATCCATAAAGGGTGCGCGGGATCAGTCTCCATGACGAACCACGCGTAGTGGGCGAGGATTCGCGTTCCTTCCGCGGCCCCCCGGGCGATAGTCGCAAGGTGGCGCAGGCGTAGCTCGTTGTCGCCAAGCTCGAACTCGTGCAGGTTTTCTGCCGTGGGGGCGAAAGAGTGCGCCTTATGGGCAATGATCTTGGTGATCTCTTCGAAGGCCTTGCGTAGCCGGGGCACGCGCAGGTACTGAACGCACACGAAACTTACAAGTGTACCGAACTCTTGCGGGGAAAGCGTGGCCAGGGAACGTGCTGCGATCACCTTGGTGGCGACATCGCGGTATTCATCCTCGAGGTGGTGAAAGGCTTTCTCAAGAGACACTTTCCCGTGCGGGGCATCGGCGTTGTAGAAGCCGCCCTCTTTGCACAGCTTGTTAACGGCCATCGGTCCTGGGAATGCGCGCCCAGTGTGTTTGTCGAAGACGCACAGCTTCTCCTTCCCCGCCCCTTCCGCATAAAGGGCGAGGACAACCTCGGGTACATAGTGCTGCTTCTCGTTGTCGGGATTCTTGGCCACGCAACGACTCTAGTTATGAGTTGGCTGAGCGCCAAGCGCGTAGCAAAGTCGCTCAACACGGTAGTGCAAGCAACATGTCCGCTCGGGCTCAACAGCCTTCGCCAATCGCGCGCGGCGTCGATGACTGCTCTGTTACAAGAGCAGCCCCCGCCGATCGCTCGAACTTTGACGGGAACGATCGCTGAAGCGTGCGTGGATCCCGGCCTGCGCCGGGGTGACGGCGCAGGTGTTCCATCGCGCTTCCGAAGCCGCGCCATTCTACGTGAGTCAAGGTTAGAAGGGCAGGCAGGCCCAAGCGCCCAAGCACGTATGGGGTGCCGTCGCGCTGCACGCCGTCTGCCAGGAGCGGCACGTCGTTGTCGTTGAGCCGTCTTTGCACGTCGTGTGGACAGGGCCCTTGCCCACGCGGCCCTTCCCATAGATGACGTTTGCAAGACCGTGCGTCGCAAAGACGTAGGCAATATCGTGGGTCACAGCTTCGCCGAGCGCCTCGACCTTGATGCAATCAGCCCGAGCCGTCACCGAAAGTGCGCAGATCACCGCCGCGGCGGCGAAGCCGAGTTTCAAAGAACGCATGTACCCCTCCAAAAGATGACCCATCCCGGTCTCGAAACTAATTGAGCGCATGGCCCACGACAACAGAATCGCCCTGCGGCACGCTGGTTCTTGCGCGAGGAGCCAGAAAGCGTGCCGCGTTTGCCACCCATTCCACGGCTCCCCGGGTACGAACAAAACTGCATGCCTCGGGCTTCTGACCTGCAACCGACGTCGACCGCCGATCGTGATCGCCACCGCGACTAGAACGCCCCTTTGCGTTCAGCTCGACGCCCGCCTTGTCTGTGATGCTAGCGTCACCAAGATCGGATCGTGGCGTCGACGAATGTCGGTTATGCGTCAATAGACATCTTCAAGCCCCCGCGCGGCAGTTCCCCGCGGATTCAACCTTCGACGAGAGTGATTTTAGCAGCGCGCGTGGATCCCGGCCTGCGCCGGGATGACGGGAAGTAACTGCGTCAGCGGCCGATCGCGCTCGTTGCGGCGGGCACCGGCTGGCGCGTGCAGATGTGAGCCTGCGTCCAGTCCGGAGATTCAGAGCGCGGCAGCATTCGGTATTGCAGCGTGCACAGGCTGCAACTGTTCTCGCCCAGCGCCTTGACGATCCGGTTGTAGGGTCCGTTCTCGTTCGGCCACGTCGCCATCATCGTATCGTCGCGCTCGCAACGCTGCGCTTCGCCGGCGTGAAGCGCTATGATCCCGCGGCTCGCCTGAGTGAGCTGCCAAGTGAGCGGCAACTGGAAATCGCGCAGGTTGAGAAACACCGGGATCACCGGCAGCTCAACGAGTGCGCGCTGGAATGACGTTTCGCGCGCACCAGCGACGATGCAGTTGGAAATCTCCGGACAAGCATCGACGAAGGCGCTCAGGAACGCGATCTCGGCGCGCGTCTGCCATGTATTGATGAGCGTGCGCAGCGGTACCGGCGGCGCGCCGAGGCTGGTGTCGTCAACGGGCGTGCCCTCGTAGCCCATGAGCACGATCAGATAGAATTTGACGTTGATCGGCTCGCGCAAGTTCTTGGTGTTGGCGACGGCGACCTTCAGCGCCTTGAGAAGCTGGCTGGCGCTGTCGACGCCGGAGCTTTCCACGTAGCCCCCGTCGACGAGGCGCATGCGCTTGCGCTCCGGCCCCGTCTCCACCGTTGCCGCCGGCAGAATGACGGGAAAGCGTGCGCTGATGCCGGCCGCTGTGGAGAGCTTGATGTCGGGCTCGACGGTCGGGTCGTCGCTGTCGCGCGAGAGCAGCGGATGCAGGCGCGCGATCTTCGACCATTGCTTGCCGGCGGGCACACCGGTCGAGATGGGCGACATGACGATGCGGTAGCCGTTCGCCACCTCGGTCGCGTTGAGGATCAGCGCCGGGACGGCCTCCTCGCTGCTCTCCTTGTTCCATAGGTCGAGGAACGGGCCCTCGAACGGGCTCGGCGTCTTGGCCACCACCGGATCATCGTCCGCCACCTCGGCGACCATGTTGCGCCAGGCCGATTCGAGCGTGGCATCGAGTGCGCGGGCCCGGTCGAACGGACCGATCGGGACCGGCAGGAAGCGCTGCAGGAGATCGGGAAACAGCGCCGCGGCGGCTACCGGCGACAGAAAGTCCTCCTCGAAGAACTTCTGCGTGCGCCTCTCGAAGTAATGATCCTTGGGTGAGAAATTGCAGCCGACGTAGTCCTGGTTGCGGGCCTTGACTTTGGACAGCCCGGCAAACAGCGAGGCGCCGATCGCGCCGCCCGACACGCCGCTGATCGCAAACGTGTGCTGGGCGAAGTTGGGGCAGTGGTCCTGCATCCGGGCGAGGAACGTCGCCGTGTAGTGGGCGGCATAGGCGCCGCCGCCAGCGGCCGCCACGATGAAGACGGGATAGGGCTCGTCCTTGTCGGCGAAATAGTCGCGGTCCTTGCGCGAGGCGTACCAGTCGCGGAACGAGGTTCCAAGATCGGCCCTATCGCCGGCATTCACCTTGTGCGAGATGAGCGGCACCTTGTGATTGTCGTTCAGGTCGCTGGTGTTGAGGATGAACGCCGCCCCGACGAGTATCCAGATCAGCGGGATGCCGAGCCGGTCGCCGACCAGGAGCAGGTTGCTCAGGACAACGACGGCGACGATCAGAAACAGCGCGAAAATGGCCATCACGCCGATGCCCTGGGCCAGGGCCGGCGGCGCCACGGAGAACAGTGCGGCGCAGATGCCGGCGATCATGACCGAGGTGATGGTGGCCTCGGTGCCGACCAGCCACCGGGCCGGCTGGGCGTATTTGCTGTGCCGTCCCCAGGTCCGGTAGACGGTGACCGCGAGGACGACCGCCACCAGCCCGAGCGCGATCCCGGCGGCAATCCACAGCCGGGTCGGCGAGGGCTCGATCAGCTCGTAGATGCCCTTGAGCTCCGGCCAATCCCGCTTGCCGGCGACGCTTCGAACCAGCCCGGCCGTGGTCTCCGCCTCCTTGATGGTCATGTAGAGGCCCAAGGAGGCGCCCAAAGGCACGAACGCAGCCAAGAGCCGCGGCATCCAGCGCAGGAGCGCCGTCTCCAGCCACAGGTGCTCTTGCACGCCCAAGTCCAGCCAGATCCTGCGGCGCTCGATCAGCGTGGCCTGGCGGGCGCAGTGCCAGATGAAGCCGCTAACTCCCAAGAGCGCGATGAAACCGCAGGCGATTTGCCAGTGCTGGTTGGGGTAGTCGTCGGCCAGGACCCGGTAGACCTCGCGGGTCTGCAGCGGCAGGCTCAGGGCAATGAAGGCGAACACCGAGACCAGGAGTTGCGCCCGCATCACCCAAAGGGCGTCGAAGATCTGGGCGAGATAATTTCGGGACACGGTAAAGGCGCTCACGTCCCGCTCCGGGCCGGCTCTGGAAGGCATTATCCGTGCTCAGCTCCCGCGCCGAGTGCAATGAATTGCGGGGACGATACAGCTTGTCTCGGCATGCCGGGAGGCGGCGCGCGAGGTTATCCAGGCCTTCGCGGCGGCACGATGTCCGCCACCCCGTTCAAAAGGGGCCCGTGTTGCGGGTCGGTCCCTGCGCGGTTTCGCCGTACCCCCAGCAATTCGGGCGTTTTGTTGACACTCTCAGGGGCCGTCACTATGGTGCGCGCCGTTGTTGAGACCAGCCGTTTGGTAGCCTCGAATTCGCGATCGGGCCGGTGTAGCCATGTCTGCCGATGGGAAGGGCCCGAGCCCGCGACCTGGCGATATCAGCCCAGAAGAACGCGAGGCCTTTCGCAGACGCTCCGAAGCACTTGGGAAGCGGCTCGGCGCTGTTAAAGCGCGCCGGCAGCCGCCCCCCTCGGAAAACGGACGTCCCCGCGGCCAGGATTTCGGCGGCGCTTTCCACTTCGCTGCCGAGATGGTTGTCGGCGTCGCCGTGGGAGGTTTCATAGGCTGGGTGTTGGACCGCGCGTTGGGAACGACACCTTGGCTTCTTGTGCTGTTCGTGGCACTGGGCTTTGCGGCGGCGATGCTGAATATCATTCGCGCAGCCCAGAAGGCCCAGGCGGAAGCAGAAGCCTCCCAGCTCGCGGCGCCGTCCGTGGCTGACGAGGACGAGGACAACTAGGTTAGGGGATGCACCTTGGCTGCTGAAGGCGCACACGGGGCCGGACAACACGGACCCCTGGAACAGTTCGAGATCAAGCGGATCTTCCCGCTCGAGATCTTCGGCATCGACGCGTCGTTCACGAACGCGGCTCTCTATATGGTGATCGCCGTCGTGGCGATCTGCGCCTTCCTGATCCTGGCCATGCGCGGGCGTGCGCTCGTCCCAGGCCGGTGGCAGTCGATGGCAGAGCTCTCCTACGAGTATGTCGCGAACATGGTGCGCGACAGCCTGGGCGAGGAAGGCATGAAGTTCTTCCCCTGGGTGTTCACGATCTTCATGTTCGTCCTGACGCTGAACCTGATCGGTATGATCCCCTCGGCGTTCACCGTGACGAGCCACCTCATCGTGACCTTCGCGCTCGCCGCGATGGTGTGGACGACCGTCGTCATCGTCGGCTTCGTCAAGAACGGCCCCAGCTTCCTCAGGCTGTTCGTGCCTTCGGGCGTGCCATGGATTCTGATGCCCCTGATCGTCCCGATCGAGTTCATCACCTTCCTGATGCGCCCCGTCAGCCACTCGGTGCGTCTGTTCGCCAACATGATGGCCGGCCACACGATGCTCAAGGTGTTCGCCGGCTTCTCGGTGGCCTTCATCGGGCTGTGGGCGCCGCTGGCCGTGCTGCCGACCATCTTCATGGTCGCGTTCACCGGCCTGGAGTTCCTCGTTGCCTTCCTGCAGGCGCTGATTTTCTCGGTGCTGACCTGCATCTACCTCAAGGACGCGCTTCATCCGCACCACTAAAGCTGAAGCGGTCTTTCGACCATTTCGATCAATCAACCATCACCGTTCTACCAACAGGAGAAGAAGACCATGGAGTTGGAAGCTGCAAAGATGATCGGCGCCGGCATTGCTTGCACCGCGCTGATCGGTGCCGGCCTTGGCATCGGCAACATCTTCGGAAACTACCTGTCGGCCGCCATGCGCAACCCGTCGGCTGCCCCTGGCCAGTTCACCAACCTTCTGATCGGCTTCGCTCTCGCCGAGGCGACCGGCCTGTTCGGCCTGCTGATCGCGCTCATCATCCTGTTCGGCTGATCGCGCATCGCTGAACGGAGCGAGCGCGTCCGTCCGAGGAGGATTAAATGTTCGCAGCTATCCCTGCGGTCGCCGTAGCGGCAGCCGCCGCTACGCACGAAGAGAAGTCCGGCGGGCTGCCGCAGCTCAACCCGGCTGACTTCTCACCGCAGCTCGTATGGCTCGCGCTGACCTTCGTGGCCCTCTACTTCATCCTCTCCCGCGTGGCTCTGCCGCGCATCGGCGAGGTGATCGAGGAGCGCAAGGATCGCGTCCAACGCGATCTCGATGCCGCCGAACGCTTCAAGGCCGACACGGATGCGGCGCTTGCCGCCTACGAGAAGGCCTTGAGCGACGCACGCCAGAAGGCGTCGTCGATGGCGAAGGATGTGCGCGAGAAGCTGACCGCCGAAACCGACCAGGAGCGTGCCGCCGTCGAGAAGCAACTCGCGGCCAAGCTCACGGAAGCGGAAGCACGTATCTCGGAAACGAAGTCGAAGGCGCTGCAGAGCGTCGACGAAATCGCGGCAGAGACGGCAAGCGCAGTCGTGACCAAGTTGCTCGGTGAGGACGTCAGCCCCGCCGAGGTGAAGAAAGTGCTGCAGCCGTCGGCCCAGTGAGGACCTGATGTTTGATCTGGAAAATCCCGTATTCTGGGTGGGCGTCTCCTTCGTCCTGTTCGTGGCGATCGTGCTCTACTACAAGGTGCCGGGATTGATCGGTAAGGCGCTCGACCAGCGCGCCGACGCCATCCGCAACGAGCTCGACGAGGCCCGCCGTCTGCGCGATGAAGCGCAGGCGCTGCTGGCCGACTACGAGCGCAAGAGCCGCGAGGCCGAGAACGAGGCCAAGGCGATCATCGAGCAGGCCAAGCGCGAAAGCGAGGCTCTCGCCGCCGAGACCCGCCGGAACCTCACCGAATCGGTCGAGCGCCGCGCGAAGCTCGCCGAGGAGAAGATTGCGCGGGCCGAGGCTCAGGCGCTCTCGGAGGTTCGCTCGTCGGCCGTCGACGGTGCGATTGCCGCTGCGGAGAAGATACTCAAGTCGCGCGCGTCAGCCGGCGCGACGGCGGAAGCGCTGATCCAATCGAGCATCAAGGATCTCGAGGGCAAGCTGAACTGACAGCTTCAAGAGACAACTGCTCGCAAGCCTGCGTAGGCTGCGCGCGGTGGGGCACACCAAGAAAGGTCAGACCTCAGGGTCTGGCCTTTTTTGCTGCGCGCTTTCCGGGTTTGGATCTGTGCTGTGGGGTTCAGCGCAGCGCAGGCAAGAAGGGTTCCGCGAGATTGGCACCTGATGCGCCTGACGCGCCGGTCTTAGCCGGCACCCTGTGCGTTCTGTTCGAAGCCGACGAAGACCTCGAACTCGCCCGGCCTGGTGCCTTCGGGGATCTCGAAGGTCACGGTGCGCACGGCGGAGAAGTAGCCGATCGGGTTGTCGACGGCGACGGCGGCGGCGACGTTGAGCCGGTCGGTCGCGATGCGATCACGCTTGGCGTCGGTGACGACGACGTTGACCGGCAAAGTGATGTTGCCGGCCTGGCCGCGCGGGCCGAGCAGCACACGTCCGGAGAAGCCGTATTTGACGGTGACGCGGCCCGGCTCGATGTGGCATTCGCGCGCCGTCTTAGTGATCTCGCCGCGATGCATGATCGCGAGGCCGTCGCCGGCGCGGCCTTCCTCGTAGATGGTGAGATTGCCGCCGCGCGGAGAGATGCTCAGACGCGGGCAGCCGGCCGCGATCTCGCCGACGGGCGAGGAGGAGGCCTCGCCATCCCCGCTGGCCTTGGCGGCGGAGAGAAGCTGCTCTTCATTGACCCCGGGGGCCTCGGCGGTCTTGCTGGAACCGCCGCCGAAAATGCTCGTTCCGAGACCAGAGGTGATAGAGGAGATGCCGCAACCGGCAGCCGAAACGGCCAACAGACCGCATAAGCACAAACGTAAACCCGCCCGTGCTGCGGTCATCGCAGATTGCGTCATTGCGCCCCGGCCCCACCTGTAACCGGCCTCTTCGATACCGATCGGGCCCAAAAACCTAGGCCGCCGGCTGAGGCTTCCTGTATTGTTGCGAACCAAGCCTACCACCCCAAGTTGGCCCCGGCCAAAGGAACTTACGACGCAGACGCGCAGCAGAAAGAGAGCAATGTCCGCTTCGCCCACATCGCAAACTCAGCCCCAGCGACCGCCATTAACCGTGTATCTGGCGGCACCGCGCGGCTTTTGCGCCGGCGTCGACAGGGCCATCCAGATCGTCGAGCTTGCACTCGCCAAATACGGGGCACCTGTCTACGTGCGCCACGAGATCGTGCACAATCGATTCGTGGTCGATTCACTGAAGGCTAAAGGCGCCGTTTTTGTGGAGGAGCTGGAGGATATTCCACAGACCGACCAACCCGTGATCTTTTCGGCACACGGAGTTGCAAAGGCGGTTCCCGAGGCCGCAAAGGCCCGTAATCTGATGGTGTTGGATGCCACCTGCCCGTTGGTCTTCAAGGTGCATATGGAAGCCGTGCGCCACCATGAGGAAGGCCTGGAGATTCTGCTGATCGGGCACAAGGGCCATCCCGAGGTCGCCGGCACCATGGGCCAGCTACCGCCGGACGCGGTCCACCTGATCGAGACCATTGCGGACGCGCGCGCGTTCACCCCGCGCGATCCTGACAGGCTCGCGTTCGTGACGCAAACGACGCTCTCCGTCGATGACACCGCCGAGATCGTCGCCGTGCTCAAGGAGCGTTTTCCGAAGATCGTCGGGCCGCACAAAGAGGACATCTGCTACGCCACCACCAACCGGCAGGCGGCGGTCAAGCAGATCGCACCCAGCATTGCCTGCCTATTGGTTGTCGGCAGCCCGCAAAGCTCCAACTCGCTGCGTCTCGTCGAGGTCGCAAAGCGTGCGGGATGTCCGCAGGCGATGCTGATCGAGGGCGCCGACGACATTCCCTGGAGCGCGCTCGAAGGCATCACCAGCATGGGCGTCACCGCGGGCGCCTCGGCACCGGAGACGCTGGTCGAGGAGGTGATCGACGCCTTGCGCGAGCGCTTCGACGTCGCGGTGGAGACCGTGACGACGGCAAACGAATCCATCGCATTCAACGTGCCGCGCACGCTGCGTACCGCAACGGCACCCTGACGACCCACGATCTTCTTCGAAAGACCCAACCCCTAATGGCCGTTTACACCGAAGTCAGCGATGACGAGCTTGCGACCTTCATCGCCGGCTACGACCTCGGCGAGCTGATGTCGTTCAAGGGCATCGCCGAAGGCGTCGAGAACACGAACTATTTCGTCCACACCGCGCGCGGACCTTTCATCCTGACGCTTTATGAAAAGCGCGTCGCGCGCGAGGACCTGCCGTTCTTCCTCGGCCTCATGGAGCATCTCGCCGGCCGCGGCATTTCCTGTCCCACGCCGCTGCGCGACGCTGAAGGCCGCAACTTGAACGAACTCGCAGGTCGCCCCGCGACCATCATCACATTTCTGGAAGGCTTCTGGGTGCGCCGGCCGACGCCCGCCCACTGTCATGCGGTTGGCAGGGCGATGGCGCAAATGCACCTGGCCGGCGAAGGTTTCACGCTGAAACGCGCCAACGCGCTCGGCATGTCGGGATGGCGTCCGCTCTATGACGAGTTCTCCGCTCGCTGCGGCGAGATCTCGGCCGATCTCAAGGAGCTGATCGAGGACGAGCTCGCCGCCTTGAGCGGGAGTTGGCCCACCGGATTGCCGCAAGGCGTCATTCACGCCGACCTGTTCCCCGACAATGTGTTCTTTCTGTCCGACAAGCTCTCCGGTCTCATCGACTTCAACTTCGCCTGCAACGACGCGCTGGCCTACGACATCGCCGTTTGCCTCAACGCCTGGTGCTTCGAGCAGGACCTGGCGTTCAACGTCACCAAGGGGCGCGCGCTTCTTCGCGGCTACGAGGAGGTGCGAGCGTTGACGGCGCCGGAGTGCGATGCGATGCCGACGCTCGCGCGCGGTGCGGCGCTGCGCTTCCTGCTGACGCGCGCCTACGACTGGCTCAATACGCCCAAGGACGCTCTCGTCAGCCCGAAGAACCCGCTCGAGTACGCCCGCCGCCTGCGTTTCCATCAAGGCGTGCGCTCGATCTCCGACTACGGCCGGGAGGCCAGCACGACATGAGCGGCGAGAAGCCGGTGGTGATCTATACCGATGGTGCTTGCTCGGGCAATCCGGGCCCAGGCGGCTGGGGCGCGATCCTGACCTACGGCGACAAGTGCAAGGAGATCTCGGGCGGCGAGGCCAACACCACCAACAACCGCATGGAGTTGATGGCGGCGATCTCCGCGCTTGAGGCCCTGAAGCGCAACGCGCGCGTGGAGCTGCACACCGACAGCGCCTATTTGCGCGACGGCATCACCAAGTGGATTCACGGTTGGAAGCGCAACGGCTGGAAGACCGCGGACAAAAAGCCCGTCAAGAACGCGGAGCTTTGGCAGCGCCTCGACGAGGCCACCCGCCAGCACCAGATCGACTGGCACTGGGTGAAGGGCCATGCCGGCCACCCCGAGAACGAGCGCGCCGACGAACTCGCCCGCGAGGCGATGAAGCCGTTCCAGAAATCGCGGTGATGCGAATGAGGTGTGCGCCGGACCGGGAGCCGGTCCGGCAGCATCGATCCTAGAGCGATCGATCGATCATCGAGCACAGCGTCGCGGCGCTCGACTTGTCGTGCATGGGCGGCGCGTCCTCGACGTTCAGAACTTTGACGACGCCGTCCTCGACCAGCATCGCGTAGCGCTTGGAGCGCACGCCAAGCCCGAAGCCCGAGCCGTCGAAATCCAACCCAATCTTCTTGACGAAGTCGGCGTTGCCGTCGGCGAGCATCAGGATCTTTCCGTCAGCACCGGTGTCCTTGGCAAACTGCGCAAGCACGAACGCGTCGTTGACCGCCGTGCACGCGATGGTGTCGATGCCCTTCTCCTTCAACTCGTCCACGCGGTCGACGAAGCCGGGCACGTGCTGCTTCTGGCAGGTCGGCGTAAAGGCGCCGGGAATGGCGAACAGCGCCACCGTCTTGCCGCTGAAGACGTCTGCGACAGTCTTGGCAGCAGGACCTTCGGCGGTCATCACCATGAAGGTCGTCTCGGGTAGCTTGTCGCCGATCTTAATCGCCATGAGCAATGCTCCTTCCGCTTGTCTTTCGCACGTTGTTGGTCAGGGAGATAGGAAGGAATTCGCGCGCTCAGTCCACCGAAAACGTGGCTTCCGACTGGCCCGCATCGGAGACGAGCGTCGCGGTGAGCTTCTCGTTCTTGAGATCGTTGGGATCGACGTCGTCGCCCAGATCGATTGCGAAGGTCAGATTGCCGGCGCCGTCGTCGCTGACCTTCTTGGGCAGCGGCACGTAGAGGCCGTCGGGCGCCTCGATGAAGATGTCTGCGTGGGCGGCGCCATTGGGGAACTGTGCCTCCAGAACGAGACGCGGCTTGGGACCGGCGAACTCGGAGACGACGCGCTTCAATACCGGATCGCCGGGACGGCGGCTCGCCTCGGGCGCGGGAACGCGCTTTAGTGCGTCGGCAAGCTCGCTCGGAACTGCATGCGATTCCATTGGCGCGATCGCGAGCGACAGCGCCGCCTCGGCGGGAATGCAGATCTCGCGGCAGACGCCGTAGTCGAGCTGGAGCTTCAGATCGATGGGCTTTGCGGGATCTTTCGGCGTCAGCTCGACGGGAAAGACGACGGTGCCTTTGTAGCCGACGGTGTCGCCGGCGCTGTCATGAAAGCGCTTCGGCGCAGGATAGAGGACCTTGGCCGCGGCGAGATTACTCGATTTCGACCAATCGAATGCCGGCGGCACGCCGCCAGCATCGCCCGGATTGCGCCAATAGGTCTTCCAGCCGTCCGCCATCTCGACCTCGACGCCTGCAACCTTCTCGCCCGCAATGAGACGCGCGCGCGAGGAATGCCCCTCAGCCCAGTCGGACGACAGTTGAGCCTCCGCCCACGCTTGGGGGATGCAGAGTGCGATCCCGAGCAAAACGGCGCCCGTCACCGGAGCAAGACGATTGCGCACTTTCATGGAATTTCGATCTCGTTGTTGGGGCCCCGCCAGCCTTAGATAAGCGTTGTAACGGCTGGACCAACCCCGGCAAGTCACGTCTTCATGAAGAAAATGCATAGCTTCGTCGCTCTCTGGCACGACAGTGCGACGGGCCGAATTGCCCGCTTCCCACGTGTGGGCACGTCGCTGTAGTGTTGGAATCATGAAGATTACGCGCACGCCACGATCCTCGTCGGCTGAGGGCTATCTCGAAGGTCAGCTCCTCATCGCCATGCCTGTGATGTCGGACCCGCGCTTCGCACGCTCTGTCATATACATGTGCGCGCATTCCGAGGACGGCGCGATGGGGCTCGTCATCAACCAGCGCGCTTCGCACATTTCCTTCCCCGATCTTCTCGAGCGGCTGGGAATCGTACCCTCCGAAACCGAGGAGGAGCTGCCCGAGGACGTGCAGTCGATGTCCATTCACGTGGGCGGGCCGGTGGAGACGGGACGCGGCTTCGTGCTGCACAGCTCCGACTACTTCGCCAACGAATCGACGCTGCCGATCGAGAACGGCGTTTGTCTCACCGCCACTATCGATATCCTGAAAGCGATCGCATCCGGTCACGGCCCCAATCACTCGATTCTCGCGCTCGGTTATGCCGGCTGGTCTCCAGGCCAGCTCGAAAGCGAGATCCAGGCCAACGGCTGGCTCAATTGTCCGGCCGATCTCGACCTGATCTTCGATCCCGACCTTGAAGCCAAGTACACGCGTGCACTGGCCAAGATCGGCATCGATCCCTCCCACCTCGTCAACGACTCGGGCCACGCCTGAGCGATAGAGAGAGCGGCGCCGTTAGCGCTTGCGATCGTGAGCGGGCTTGCCGTCGCCACCGACGGCTTCGTCGGCGAGCTGACGCTCGTCTGGCGCGCCCGCTCCGTTCGGCGGCGGCCAGGGAACACCGGCGAGCTTGGCAAGGCTCTGCGCCATCGCAGGCGGAAGCCCGGTGAGGTCGGGCAGCGGACGCTCGGGCATGCGCCGCGCGGGCCGCTTGGCCGGCGCCGGCGAGGACTTGCGTGATTTACGCTTGGCAGCCGGCGGCGGCGCGCTCGGCGGTGCCGTCGGCAGATCCTCGGCCTCGTCCTGCTGGCGCAGCATCTCCGCCATCATGTCGACGTCCAGATCGCCATCGCTCGCGGCGACCGGCGGCGAGCCTGTCACGTCGTGATCCATCTCCGGCGGCACGCCGTTGTAGGAAACCGAATCGGCCAGCGCATCGAGATCGGGATGCGAGCCCATCCCGTGCATCGGCATCATCGGCGGAGCGGTCATTCCGGGCTCGTCCATGTCGGACGGCTCGATGTAGTCGTCGTGCGGCTCCATCTCGGGCGGATAGCGCATCTCGTCGAAGGGGTTTGCGGCGTCCTCCGGAACGGGCGGCGGCGGCATGACCTCACTCTCGTCGTAGGCGTCATAGGGAATGTCGTTGCCGTTCATGTGCGGCACGCCAGGCGGCGGCGCTCCCATCGCGGACGCGGACATGTCGCGCTGCGGTGCAATCGGCGGCGGCATGAGTGGGGCCGGCGGCATCAGCGCCTGAGGCGGCGGCGATGCATTGACCCGCGGCGGCTGTTGCAGGTTCTGAGCGGGCGGGTGCGCGCCATTGGTGGGTGGCGGCGGCAGCGCCTGTTGCGGTGGTTGCTGACGCACGCGCTGGCGCACCGTGCTGTTGGGTAGAACGTTCGCGACCGCCGGCGGTGGCGGCGCCGTGCCGCGCTGTCCTGCACCATTGGCCGGCGCCGGGATCGCCGCCACCGGCCGCTTGGTGGTCTTCTTGGGCGAGGACTTGGTCTTGGCGCGGAAGAAGCCGCGCGGGCGCATCTTGCTTTCGGTGGTGCGCACCATCTTCAGAAGCTGCAGGACGTCGCGATCCGACATCGGCTCGCCGTAGTAGAAGCCCTGGGCGTACTGGCACCCTATGGAGCGCAGGAAGCTCGAATCCTCCGACGTCTCGACGCCCTCGGCGACGACCTTCTTGTTGAGCTCGTGCGCGAGTGCCACGATCGAGCGCACGATTGCCGCGCCCGGTCCCGACGTCGACGTTCCGCTCGACTGCACCAGCGCGCGGTCGATCTTGATGGTATCGAAGGGGAAGCGCTGCAGATAGGCGAGCGAGGAGTAGCCGGTTCCGAAGTCGTCGAGCGCCAGATCGGCACCCGCGCTGCGCAGCCATTCGAGGATCTCGGTTGCCTGCTCGGGGTTCTCCATCACCAGGCTTTCGGTGATCTCGAGGCGCAGCGATCCCTTGGGCACGATGTTGCGGCCGAGGATGTGGCGGATCTCCTGAATGAGATTCTGGCGGAAGATCTGCCGGCTGGAGATGTTAACGCTGACGAAGAGCGGATGCTCCTCGCGCGGCAGCTCGCGCTGCCAGCGCGCCGCCTCGTGCGCCGCGCGCAGCAGGACATGCGAGCCCAGCCGCACGATGAGATCGGACTCCTCGGCGAGCGGCACGAACTCGACGGGGTTCAATAGCCCGCGCTTGGGATGCTCCCAGCGGACCAGCGCCTCGAAGCCCGCAAGCTCCTCGGTCGGCAAGTAGATGATGGGCTGATAAAGGACGCGGATCTGGTTCTTGGCGATGGCCTTGCGCAGATCGCTTTCCATCGCCACGCGATCATCGCGGTCCGAGCGCATCGACGGCTGGAAGATCTCGATGCGGTCGGCGCCGCCGCGCTTGGCGCGATACATGGCGATCTCGGCCTCCTTGTAGAGGTCGAGGTGGCTTTCCTGGCCATCGTAGACGGCGAGGCCGAGCGATCCGGTGAGCACGATCTCCTGGCCGGCGATCTTGATGTGGGCGCGCAACGAGCGGCGAATACGCTCCGCCAGCGAGGCGAGATCGTGCGGGTTCTGCTCGTTGACGAGCAGGATCGCGAACTGATCGCCGCCGACGCGCGCCACCGTATCCTGCGGTCCCAGATGGCTCTGCAGGCGCCGCGCAACCGTCAGCAGCAGGCTGTCGCCGACGACGAGGCCGAAGGAGACGTTGACGCTTTTGAACTTGTCGATGTCGATGAACAGGATGCTGGGGCGGATGCCCTGCTCCGTCTTGGCGCGCCCAACCGCCACGCCGA
>Ga0209347_1003939_pt1 | contig 16343 bp, 17 predicted proteins | sample AutmiccommuBRH23_FD_187382 | JGI IMG/M metagenome (GOLD analysis project Ga0209347, IMG submission 187382) | Deep subsurface microbial communities from Mt. Terri, Switzerland - Autotrophic microbial communities BRH/23 (SPAdes) (version 2) | ecosystem: Environmental > Aquatic > Deep subsurface >...
CCCCAGATGGAACCAAGGAAGTACTATATCCTTTTTTAGGGTGTTTTTTCGCGACGTATCCTTTTTCAGTATCGAGAAGTCTTTCGGGAGCTTTAGGAGGAGTATAAACTTCTAAACGAGTGACACGCTTGTTCGCTTGCAGGGTTTGTTTTTGCCTGTTCCTGCTTTTTTGTAACAACCACTGATAGGAGCAACACTAATTCGATTGAAGACATAATGATAAGTTATGATTTTCAGGCAGGGACGTATTACCAAGAATACAAAAAAGATCCATCATTAAAAGACAAATATTGCTCATATCTAGCAAATGTTATCAATGATTTTGGTCATTATAAAACTTTATTGGAAGTAGGGGTTGGAGAAGGAACCACATTAGGGCCATTGCTTCAATGTTTAAATAACAAGCCTGATAAAGCCTATGGATTTGATCTTTCTTGGTCCAGAATAAAATATGCTAATAAATTTCTCGAAGAACTAGGAATTAGAAATGTTGAATTATTTACAGGAAACTTATTTGCTACTCCACTAAAGGATAATTCGATTGATATAGTTTACACTTCCCATTCGATTGAACCTAACGGAGGAAAAGAAAAGGAGGCATTAATTGAGTTATATCGCATAACTAATAAGTATTTAGTTATGCTGGAACCTTCCTATGAATTTGCTTCTATCCAGGCTAAAGAAAGAATGTTAAGTCACGGGTATGTGACAAAACTATTTTCCACGGCAGTAGAACTTGGTTTCAATGTTATCGAACATAGATTATTTGAAATATCGTCCAATCCGTTAAATCCGACAGGGTTAACTATTATTAAAAAAGAGTTTAATTCAGAGTCCTTAAATCCTCTATGTTGTCCTTTGACAAAGACAGATCTTATCCATAGGAATAACGCTTACTTTTCGGAGGAAAGCCTTTTAGCCTATCCGATAATCGATGGCATACCATGTTTGATGGCGGAAAGTGCTATTGTTGCTACCAAGTTTATAGAATAAGGTTTGTGATTAAAGGGATAAACTGAAAATAAGACTCAATAAGCAAAAAGCCAGTTACTGGAATATCATAGATTGTATCTATTTTATAAAGATATTTATGGAGGATTTATGAAAAAATACAAAACTGAGCAGGAAAGATTTTGGGCTGGTCAATTTGGTGACGAGTATATTAAGAGAAACGACAACGAAGCAATAATCGCCAGTAATATTGCCATGTTTTCTAAAATACTGGATGGCATTAAAAATGTTGAGTCAGTGATCGAGTTTGGAGCTAATATCGGCTTAAATTTGATAGCCGTAAAAAGTCTTCTTCCTAATACTGAAATCTCTGCTATTGAAATTAATCAAAAGGCAGTCTTAGAGTTGCAGCAACTAAGTGAGAAAATAACGATCTATCATAAATCAATACTCGATTTCATACCTGAATATAAACGGGATTTTGTATTGATTAAAGGTGTGTTAATTCATTTAGACCCAAACTGTCTTCAAGATGTATACGATAAACTTTATCAAACAAGCAATCGTTATATCTGTATTGCAGAATATTATAATCCAGTTCCTGTAGAAATTTCGTATCGAGGACATGAGGGGAAACTTTTTAAAAGGGATTATGCTGGGGAAATGCTCGAAAAATTCAAGGATTTAAGTTTAATAAAATACGGGTTTGCCTATCATAGAGATCCTTCATTTCCTCAAGATGATCTAACTTGGTTTCTATTTGAGAAAAAGTGACTTATATGCTTTTTGGTTCATTCTGATTTTAATTAAAACATGTTGTTTTTGGGGAGTTTTGAATATGAGTTCTAAGATGAAGGTTGGAATTATCGTCCAGGCTCGGATGACGTCAACACGGTTACCAGGAAAAGTGCTTAGGCCTGTGCTGGGTAAGCCACTTTTAGAATATCAGATAGAACGGCTTCAGCGGGTTCGTCGCGCGGATGAACTTATTATCGCAACAACGACCAAGGACACGGATCAGCCGATTGTCGATTTAGCTGAACGGTTGGGAATTAAGGTCTTTCGAGGACCAGAAGAGGATGTACTATCACGGTATTTCTATGCGGCTCAGGAAAATGATTTAGATGTCGTTGTTCGTATCACTTCAGATTGCCCACTCATAGATCCGGTGGTGATTGACCGCGTTATTAGTGCATTTCTAGATAAAACGGTCAACAGTGACTATGTTTCGAATTGCTTGACCAGAACGTTTCCCAGGGGGATGGAAACCGAGGTCTTCCCGTTCGGTCTCCTAGAAACGGTGTATCGGGAAGCGATTGAGAAGTCATGCCGTGAACACGTCACCCCGTTTATTTATGAAGATTGCCAGAGATTTAGCCTATTGAACGTTGCCTTTCAGCGTGATGAAAGCCAACAACGGTGGACGGTGGACACTCCAGAGGATTTTGAACTGATAGAGCGAATTATTGCAACACTCTATCCGATCAATCCCTTATTCGAATTGGAAGATGTCTTGGCTCTAATGAGCGCTAATCCAAACTGGTTAGAGATCAATTCTCACATCGAACAGAAGAAGGTACGCTAAATCGATCATCTCATGAGAAAAAGAGCTGATGAAATTGTTAATACTTATTCGTGCAGATGCTTCACAATCGATTGGTAGCGGCCATATCATGCGCTGTCTGACGTTCGCAGAACGACTATTAGTACGGGGTGGAGAAGTAGTTTTCGTATGCAGGGATCTCCCTGGCAACCTGTCTGAATATATTAGAAGTCAGGGTTTTGAGGTGCATCTTCTTCCCTTGGATGAAGCCTGTGACTTAGCCTTGAGAAGACCAGAGCAAGTATGGTCGAAAACCAGGTCAGAAGCAGATGCAGAGCAGACGATGGGAGTTCTAAAGAAGTATGGGAGAAGGATTGACTGGTTAATCGTCGATCATTATGGTATTGATCATCATTGGCAATCGCTTTTGAGGGGGGGAGTAGGCCATACCCTGGTGATTGATGATTTGGCCAATCGGCGTCATGACTGTGATGTCCTATTGGATCAGAATTACTATCACAATGCGGCGGATCGTTATCACGGATTGGTTCCTAAGGACTGCTCTTTATTTCTTGGGCCCCAATACCTTTTATTAAGAAACGAATTTTACAAAGCTCGGGAAGACATGAAAATCAGGACGGGCGAGGTTTACAACATCTTGGTGTTTTATGGGGGAGCGGACGCGACGAATGAGACTGAAAAGTGTCTAACCGGATTAATGGATTATCTAGGCTCAACGATAGAAATTCATGTGGTAACCGGTCAGTCTAATCCAAACAAAGATAGAATTAAGGACATTTGCACTTCAAGGCGGAACCTATCTTATCATTGTCAAGTTTCAAATATCGCTGAACTTATGAACAAAGCAGACCTAGCCTTTGGAGCGGGGGGCGCTACCACTTGGGAGAGATGTTTTCTGGGTCTACCTTCCGTCGTGACGGTAACAGCGGAAAACCAAATGGAAACAACTCAGGCAGTGTCTGAACTGGGCGCAATCTGGAATCTTGGCTGGTACGAGAAGGTCAATGTCAACGCGTTAGTTAAAGTTGCAGAGAGATTTTTAATGGAACCCAATAAATTAGAAGGCATGCAAAAGAAGGCTCTTGATTTAGTGGGAGTTAGAGGTTCCTCAGGCATAGAGCAGTTGGTCGAGGCCATATCTCAGAGAAGAGTGAACTAAAGCATCGTGAATTTAATTGTTGAGCATAATTATCGATTGCGATAAAGGAGGTAGGTACAGATGCTCAAACTGGTTGAAATTGAAGAATCAGATCTAGAAACACTGATGCACTGGCGAATGCTACCTGAGGTAACAAACTATATGTTCACCGAACCTCAGTTAACTATGGAAATGCAAAACAAATGGTTTGATGCCATTAGTCATGATCCAACCTGTAGATACTGGATCGTTAAACTTGAAAATACGAAGATCGGGAGCGTCTACCTAACAACTATCGATTTTCAAAACAGTCGGTGTTCGTGGGGATACTATATTGATCCCTCAATAAGAGGTCGTGGTTATGGAAAACTTTTAGAGTACAATATCTTTGATTTTGTTTTCAATGAATTGGGATTAAATAAGCTAACGAGCGAGGTTCTGGCCTTTAACGAAAGAGTCGTTAAACTCAAAGCAAAGTGCGGCTCCCAAATTGAAGGAGTATTGAGAGAGCATATAAAAAAAGGAAACACATATCACGATGTTGTGGTCATGGGGATTTTAAGAGATGAGTGGCTGGAGCGCAGAACTAAGATCGATTACAATAAGATTCACATAGAATGCAGTAGTAACTGAATTCGAAAGTGGGAATGTTATTATGCCTTATGTCATAGCTGCAAGCCGACCTGGATATGAGCAGATTACTCATCAGATAGCTCAGCTCACGGGTGACGAATGTCATTTGATCGATAAGCAAGAGAACTTAAATTTGAACGTGTTAAGAGAACTTAATCCGACTTACGTGTTTCTTCCACATTGGTCTTATATAGTTCCTAAAGACGTGTATGAAGCCTATGAATGCATCATATTTCATATGACAGATTTGCCATTTGGTAGAGGGGGAAGCCCACTGCAAAACTTGATATCGAGGGGGATCTATGAGACTAAAGTTTCGGCTCTTCGATGTAGTGAAGGCATAGATACCGGACCAATCTATGTCAAGCGAAATCTTTCCTTATACGGATCTGCGGAGGAAATATATCTCAGAGCAGCCAAAATTATTAAAGAAATGATCTTTTTTATTATAGAAAATTCACCGCTTCCTAGAGGACAAGAAGGTGAAGTCGTTCATTTTAAGAGACGCCATCCAGAAGAAAGTAATATTGACGAGCTCGAAAGCTTAGAGAAAGTCTGTGATTATATACGAATGCTTGATGCAGAAGGATATCCCTACGCATTCTTTGAGACAAAGCACCTGCGAATGGAATTTCGAAGAGCATCCTTGAAACAAGATTGTATTCACGCGGATGTGATAATAACCATAAAAGAGGATAAATAAATGAACAACAAGGTTATAGTTGTAGTGGCGCATCCGGACGACGAAGTATTAGGTTGTGGAGCAACTATCGCTAAACACGTCGAGAATGGTGACGAGGTTCATATCCTTATTCTTGCTGAAGGCCAAACGAGTAGAGATGTGCAGAGAGATCGAAATAAAAACTCTGAGGTGCTTAATTATCTATCTATAGCTGCTCAAGAAGCGGCTAAAGTTTTAGGAGTTGCCACTGTGACACTAAAAGACTTCCCAGATAACCGGATGGATTCAGTCGATTTGTTAGACGTTGTAAAAGTAGTTGAAGACTTCATAAAACTTCATCAGCCAAATATTCTCTATACTCATCACTATGGTGACCTGAATATCGATCATCGAATCACGAATCAAGCAGTAATAACCGCAGCCAGGCCTGTTCCGGGATCATCTATCAAAACGATTCTCTTCTTTGAAATCCCTTCGAGTACGGAGTGGCAAGCCTCTAGTTCCAGTTTGCAATTTACTCCGAATTGGTTTGTCAATATTACAGACAATCTTGATAAAAAGATTGAAGCTTTAAAGAAATATGAGCATGAGATGCGGAGCTGGCCTTTCCCTAGATCACTCGATGCAGTGGGCTACTTAGCGAAGTGGAGGGGATCTTGCATCGGGACTGAGGCAGCAGAGGCTTTTATGCTAGGGAGAAATATTAACTAAAGAGGTGTCCTGATGTTAACTTTAAAGATTGCTGGAACGAAAATTGGCAAAGAATACAAGCCGTTTATTATAGCAGAGATGTCGGGTAACCATAATCAGTCGCTGGAGAGGGCTTTGGCAATTGTGGACGCTGCAGCTAAAGCTGGTGCACATGCCTTAAAATTACAAACATATACAGCAGACACTATGACATTGGATATAGATGAGGGTGCGTTCCATATCGATAATCCAGAAAACCTTTGGCGGGGCAACTCTCTCTACAAACTTTATCAACAGGCTTATACTCCCTGGGAATGGCATAAACCAATTTTTGATCGGTGTAAAGAGCTAGGACTCATTGGTTTTAGCACCCCATTTGATGAGACGGCTGTTGAATTTCTAGAATCGCTGGGCGTACCTTGTTATAAGGTCGCATCCTTTGAGAACACGGATCTCCCCCTGATCCGCAAGGTGGCGTCTACAGGGAAACCTATGATTATTTCGACAGGCATGGCAACAGTGGCCGAGCTGGATGAAACGGTTAGAGTGGCGAAGGAGAGTGGGTGTTTGAATGTCATTTTATTAAAGTGCACAAGTACCTATCCTGCCACTTCAGATAACACTAATATTTTAACGATACCCCACATGCGGGAGCTGTTTGAGTGTGAGGTAGGGTTATCGGACCATACGATGGGACTCGGAGTCGCGGTAGCGAGTGTCGCTCTGGGTGCAACGATAATTGAGAAACATTTCACCTTATCTAGGTCCGATGGAGGGGTGGATTCCGCTTTCTCTATGGAACCATTCGAAATGCGACAACTGGTTAATGAAACTGAATGTGCCTGGCAGGCCCTAGGTACGGTGGCGTACGGAGCAACAGAAAAAGAGATGGCGTCATTTAAGTATAGGCGATCTTTGTATATTGTGGCGGATATGCAGGCCGGGGATATATTGACTCATGACAATTTAAAGTCGATAAGACCAGGTTTTGGACTCCCTCCAAAGTATTTAGATATTTTAATTGGTAAGCGGGTTAATCAAGTTATTTCTAAAGGGACACCAGTAAGCTGGGATATAATATAAGCTGGTAACTGATATTACCTATGTCTCAACCGATGAAGGATGGCTGTATGTGGCTGGAGTAATGGACTATGTAACATAATAAGCATAAGCGCACACGCGAGGAGATGAATGCATACCATAGAGTAGTCTCACTAATGCTAGGCCACGAGGGCCCTCAGTCATCATAACAATATTTTGGAAAACGTGCTTCACCAATGGTTTTGCAATCAATTTTTGTAGACAGTGAAATCAATTAATGATGCCCTAATTAAGGAGAATATAATTGGAGGCTGAATTATGGATTGGTATTCAATCTACGGACTTCATGCAATTATCAGAGAATATGCTAGCTGCCCATCGACGCTACCGATTTTTTGTCGATTTCAACACGGATGGGACCCTATCCCAAAGCCTGACCCATATGATGCTCAAACTGATAAACCGCTGATGTTAGTTTGGAATAAAACACGTCTAAAAATATGGAATGAAGGAAGTAGTATTCCTGCAGCTATTGTTGGTGCACCTTTTGTACACTATCGAAAATCAAGGCAAATTGAGAAGGATATAGCTGCTAACGGTACAATAGCCTTTCCTGCACATTCTCAGCCAACAATTGACGCAGTATTCGATATTGATGGGTATTGTGAACAACTGAAAAGTCTTCCCATCGAGTTTCATCCGATAACGATATGTTTACATCTTCATGATTTAGAAAGAAAGAAGGACGTAATTTACAAAAAACACGGGTTCAATGTTGTAACCGCCGGGCAAAACTGGGTGCTAGGATTTGAATATGTAGAAAAATTTTACGAAATTCTTAGAAGTCACAAATTTGCAACGTCTAATCAAGTAGGCTCATATACTTTTTATGCTGTAGAAATGGGTATTCCCTTTTTTATTTTTGGGGAGTCACCCAATCTGGAGAATAGTGGAGAGCCACTTATGCCCTCTAAATATAGTTATACAGACTATCAAATCGGTGCTTTTGCAACAAATTTGTTCCAAGGTCCCACACAAGTCATTAGTGAAGAGCAAAAGAAGTTTGTGGAAGATGAATTAGGCGTCCATGACTGCCTGTCCGGAGTTGAACTAAGGGAATTGTTGATTGAAAGCAATCATCGGGCGATCGAAGCGTATCAGGAATTTTTGGAGACAGGACAGGGTAAGGTTGAAGACAAACTTTCTACTTGTAAAAAACTTGTTGAATATTTTCAGGATTCAGGAGAAGAGGAAAAACAGCTTAAATATATCTTAAAATCCTTTGAATATGCCGCCCCCAGTACTGAGTTTTGTTGTCACTTAGGTTTGTACTTCCAGAATAAAAAGGAATATGAGCAGGGAATTTTTTGGTATAAATTAGCAACACAACTAGAAAAGCATGTTAGCAGCAGGTTGATGTGGTTACCGCATATTCAGTTGTGTGTTTGCTATGATCACTTAGGTAAACATGAGCTGGCCTATGAGCATAATGAGATTGCTAGGAAATATTCTCCCGACAACAACCAGATTTTGCATAATAAACGATATTTAGAACGTGTGTTGGGTATTGGATCTACCGAATAGAAAGAGACTCTCAAAAAAAATTAGATAGCATTAAAAACGATTATTATCAAATTTATAAAGGTGGCAAAAAGATGAAAGCAATTAGTAGACCGACCTTTATTGATTACTCTAAGTTTGATTTGAACCGAACAAAGCTTGAAGCTAAATACGGTCTTCCTTCAGAACTAAAGTATTGCCGAAGCTGTGTAATATCAAATCAGCGCCCTAATTCTACAGTTGAATATCAACACACCAAGAACTCCAAGAAAGAGACAATACATTTTAATGAGGAAGAGGTTTGTGATGCATGCGCTTTTGCAGAATCCAAAAATAAAATTATTAATTGGAAGCAACGTGATCAAGAACTAATTGATCTATGTAACAAATATCGGAAAAATGACGGCTCTTACGACTGCCTTGTTCCTGGATCTGGCGGCAAAGATAGCTTTTACGCTGCTCATATTCTAAAATATAAATATGGAATGCACCCACTTACAGTAACTTGGGCGCCTCACATTTATACACCTTGGGGATGGCATAATTTTCAGGCATGGTTGAACGCTGGCTTTGATAATTTCTTGTGTACACCAAATCCTCGAACACATCGTTTGCTAACAAGACTCGCGGTAGAGAATCTTTTTCACCCGTTTCAACCTTTTATTTTTGGGCAGAAATCTCTTGCACCTAAGATGGCTTTATTACACGATATAAAATTAGTATTTTACGGTGAAAATGAGGCTGAGTATGGTAATCCTATATCCGATACTTCTACAGCTAAAAGAAATTGGAAGTATTTTACTGCAGAGAACAAAAGCGAAGTTTATCTCGGTGGAGTATCTTTAGAAGCCTTAGATAGTAATTTTGGAGTTGAGCCCGTAGAGCTAATTCCATATATTCCTGCTAATCCCGATGAATTAGAGCGAAAAAAGGTCGAGGTACACTATCTCGGATATTATTTAAGATGGCATCCCCAAGAGTGTTATTATTACGCTGTTGAGAATGGCGGTTTTAAGCCGTCACCTGAACGTACTGTTGGCACTTACAGTAAGTATAACAGTATTGATGATAAGATTGACGATTTCCATTACTATACAACCTATATTAAATTTGGGATCGGACGGGCAACCTACGATGCTGCACAAGAAATTAGAAATGCAGAGATTACACGGGAGGAAGGGGTAGCCCTAGTAAAAAAATTTGACGGAGAGTTTCCTGAACGTTTTGCTGAGGAAATCTTTAAGTATTTAAGTATTCCTGAAAAGGATTTTCCGGTAGCATTTAAGATGTTTGAACAACCAATTGTTGATAGGGATTATTTTATGGCACTTGCTGACAAGTTTAGATCCCCTCATCTATGGAAACGCGAAAACGGAAGTTGGAAATTACGATACCCAATTTACGAAGAGCGAAGTGTGGACTATGACTAATATTAGATTAATAGCGAGATTAGACGTAAAAGGACCTAACTTAGTTAAAGGGGTACAACTCGAGGGGCTTAGAAAAATCGGAGACCCAAATGTTTTCGCCAAAGAGTATTATGATCAGGGAATAGACGAACTAATTTATATAGATATTGTTGCAAGTTTATATGAAAGAAATAATTTATTGGAGATAGTGCGTCGCACAACAAAGGACGTTTTTATCCCGCTCACAGTTGGTGGAGGTATTCGTTCGGTAGAAAATGTAAGAGATGTATTACGGGCCGGGGCTGATAAAGTAGCTATCAATACAGCCGCAATAAAACGCCCTGAATTGATCCGCGAGATCTCAAAAAGGTTTGGCTCTCAGTGTATGGTCTTATCTATCGAAGCAAAAAAGGTTAGTGAAGGTAAATGGGAAGCTTATTACGATAATGGTAGAGAAAAGACAGGGATTGATGTTATTGAATGGGCTAAAAGAGGTTATAAACTTGGAGCCGGTGAAATACTCTTGACTTCAGTCGATATGGAGGGTACAGCAAAAGGATTTGATGTAGACCTTGTCAGGGCTATGTCGAATACTGTTTCCATACCAGTCATTGCTAGTGGTGGTATGGGTAATATACAAGATTTGATTAACGTTATTAACGATGGCTGTGCAGATGCCGTGGCAATGGCTCATGTCCTGCATTATAAAAAATTTACGGTACAGGAAGTTCGTGAAAAGGCTGTCTCTTGCAATGTAAACGTAAGGAGATTGAAACTATGGTCAAGATAACGTTGGTAGACCATGGAATAGGAAATATTCTTAGTGTACAAAGAGCTTTTGAATATTGTGGTGCTCAAGTGATGATCTCAGATAACCCTCAATATATTAAAAACGCAGACTACCTGGTTTTGCCAGGCGTAGGTGCTTTTGCTGACGGAATGAGGGGATTGTCTGAACGTGGTCTTGTAGAGGCAATTATTGACTTTGCTTCTAAAGAAAGACCTTTCCTAGGTATCTGTTTGGGAATGCAAATGATGATGGAGAAAAGTGAAGAATTTGGACTACATGAAGGCTTAGGTTTGATACCCGGACGTGTTGTTAGAATACCAGATCAAGATGTTCACGGATTTAGACAAAAAATACCTCACATTGGCTGGAACTCGTTAGAGTTACCTAGGGAAAAAGAAAACTGGAATGGAACGATTCTTGAGGATATTGAAATCGGCGAGACAGTTTACTTTGTACATTCCTTTACTGCGGCACCCGAAAATTTAGCGAATCGATTAGCAGATACGTATTATAATGGACAACTTATTTCCGCATCAGTACAATCTGGTTCCCTCTACGGTTGTCAATTTCATCCGGAAAAAAGCGGGGTCACGGGATTGAAGATTATAAATAACTTTATTAAACAGAAGGTTGAGCCATAGTGATTTATTTCATATTGAACTGCGGCATGAAGTTATTTATTACTGACTTGATTAAGGCATTTAGCTGTTGAATTCAGTTAAACGCCTTAATAGCATGACTTTCTAAGCTCATCGTTTCGGAGGATTATTCTACGGAAAGGATAGCGTGCTTGTGATTTGCACCACTGATGCGACCGAACAATTACATTATTACATTTTTAAGTTATGAAGGTACTCTGCCAGAGAAAAATCATAGAGGGTATCAATATCAATGGATCTTTCTTTCGGCATTACGTAGGCAAAAGAATTTCCATCATAGATATTCTGTGTTCTTAAAAAATATGATGTACTTACAGCATATATTGCCCCATTAATTCTAAAGAAAGTAGGCAACTCCTGTCTGGTTTTAGCCATGATTTCTGATCGGACAAAACCCTTAAGAGATTTATTTTCTGGCAATGTATTGTACCACAAGGGAGAATGGTCAGCCTCACACACTGACACTACTGAATCTGCATTAGTAAGTACCATTTGTTTAATTACATTAATAATATCTCTAGTAGTTCGTAATGGTGATGTTGGCTGCAATACTACAAAGATATCATACTCTTTGCCTATTGTATGGTATTGCTCAAGAGCCTCCCTTACACAATCCCATGTCGAAGCAGAATCTGAAGCCAGCTCATCCGATCTTAAAAATGGTACATTTGCCCCATATTGTATCGCAATACTAGCATATTCCTGTGAATCAGTTGAAAGGAATATTTCATCAAATATTCCTGCCTCCTGAGCCTGAATTATACTATAGGCAATTAAGGGCTTCCCATTAAGAATGCGTATATTCTTGTCAGGTAATCCCTTAGAACCGCTGCGCGCAGGAATGATGGCGATAATTCGATGATCATAGAACATTGCCTTATCCCCTCACATCATAAAAGCTCTTTTTAAGGTTTATCTTGTCATTATCCAGAAAATCCTTGATTAGTGCTACAATTTTCTCAGAGGTTTTCCCATTGCCATAGGGATTTACCTGATTAGCAATTCCCTGCAAAAACTGCTGTGACCTTGCCTTATTAATACTCTTGATTATAGCGCGCTTTTCCGCTTCACAAGTAATGACTGATTTTGCACAAATCCTGCCTTTTTGCCTGTCTCCGATATTGATCGTGGGTTTTTTAAAGCTTGGGGTTTCAATGATTCCGCTGGAGGAATTGCCGATGACCATTGCACAATATTTCATTGCAGAAAGGTAACGCAAAACACCCATAGATGTAAAGGCAATCGCATTTCCTTTTTTCTTACAGTAGGTATCTATTTTGTTATTTATTGCCCGACCATTTGCATCAGCATTAGCTTTTGTAAAGATATAATTCAACCCACTGGTCTCGTCAAGAGCAGATAAAAGTTCTTCAATTTGCTTTATCGCAGTATTTCTTTCCAATGTTACCGGATGAAAGGTTACAAGGGCGTATGGACTATTCAAATCAAAGTCTATGATTCGGGCCAGCTCATCTTTGGCCATAAGGGGCATACTTAAAATGTTTTCCACACCTGTTGCACCAACATTGAAAACCCGGTCCGGTGCTTCCCCCATATTTATAATACGCTGTCTGTATTGCTCAGTAGAAGTAAAGTGCAAATAACTCATTTTCGTAATAGAGTGACGAAAAAACTCATCTACCGCCCCCACTGTTGTTTCCCCACCGTGAAGATGCGCAATGGGAATACAGGCAACTGCAGCAGCTGTAGCAGCAGCAAATATTTCAAATCGATCTCCTAACACGACTACCATATCAGGTTGATTCTTTTCAAAGTACTCTGCAAAACCAATAACTCCGATCCCAAGAGCCTTGGACATAGCTTTATTTGAATCATCATTTTGCAAAACATCAATTTTAGCATTTACTGAAATACCATCCGCTTCTATTTCCTGATAAGTAAGTCCAAAGTCTTCAGACAAGTGTGTACCCGTTGCCACAATTTTTAATTCAAAACTATTAGTAGCTATAAGTTGCTTTATAATAGGGCTTAAAAGACCATACTCAGCTCGAGAACCTGTCACTATACAAATTGATTTTTTCATAAATCGATCAACTCATCCTCGCAAAAATCACGCATTGCGCTCATGCCTAGTACCTCAAACCATTTCATAGGAGAAATCCCATTACCGGGACGTTTAACAGTCAAATTATCTTGAGTAAAGATTTCACCTTTAACGATATTTCGCCTGGCGACAATGCTTTTCCGAGCTACTTCTTTATTCATTATTTCGGATACTGATGGTTGTTTTATGCCATCTCCTAAAGCGACTTCAATATTCCTGATAGATGTCACCATGGCTTTGAGCTCCTGCGGATCAAGGCTTGCCTTGTGATCCGGACCCACCAGACTTTTATTAAGCGTAAAGTGCTTTTCAATTACTGTAGCTCCTAACGCTATAGCTGCAATAGGAGCTTCAATCCCTAATGTATGATCTGAATAACCAACTGCTAAGCCAAATCGTTCCTTTAAAGTAAGCATCGCCTTGAGGTTGGCGTCCTCAAAAGGAGTAGGGTACTGAGTATTACAGTGCAGCAGAGTCATCGTTCCTACACCATTATCCCGGAGCACCTCTAATGCCAAACCCACCTCATCTAAATCACTCATCCCCGTTGACATTATCACTGGCTTGCCGGTGCTTGCGATTTTCATCAGGTACGGCAGGTTAGTTATCTCTCCTGACGGTACCTTATAGATAGGCATTTCAAGACTTTCTAAAAAATCTATGCTATCGAAATCAAAGGCTGTGGAAAGAAACAATATTCCCTTTTCTTCACAATACTTTTTAAGGTCCTTAAAATCGTCATAAGATAGCTCTAGCTTCTTAAGCATTTCTAGCTGACTTTCATCAGTCTCAGAAACTTGTTTTTGATAATCTGCTTTTTGCGCAACTTTTGAGACAAGATGTTCTGCTTTAAAAGTTTGAAATTTTACTGCATTTGCACCTGCGCTTTTTGCGGCGTCAATTAATTCTTTAGCTATGCTTACATCGCCGTTGTGGTTTACTCCAGCCTCGGCTATTATAAAAATGTTACTCATTTATTTCTCACTACTTTACACGGGTTACCATAAGCAATAACCTTACTTGGCACATCATAGACAACAATACTTCCAGCTCCTATGATGCTGTCATCGCCAATAGTTACACCTTGGATAACCGTAGAATTTGCGCCAACATGTGTACTGGCGCCTATTTTAACGTCACCGCATATAACAGCACCTGGCCCAATATGTGTGAATTCATTAATACAACAACCATGCTCTATAATAGCGCCGGTATTTACGATCGCCATGTCTCTTATAGTGCTCTTGGCATTTACTACCGTGTTCTTTCCTATATAAATACCCGCGCCAAGCCATACATCACTTCCGATATTTGAAGAATTATCGATGATCGCAGGTAAGATAAAACCTTTACTCTTAAGCATAAAATATAGTTTTTCTCTCAAAGCAGTGTTGCCAATACTTCCAACTGTAATAAAAGCATACTTAACCCCGCTATCAAATATTGAATTTAATATGGCATCATTTCCTAAAATCTTATAGCCTAATACTTCCTCATCGACAACATAGCCCAATTCAGTAATTCCAACGATTTCGAATTCCTGATTTGATTGGATGCTATTGATGACACTGAGTGCATGACCACCTGCACCTACAAGAACAATTTTTTTCACGCATTCACACTCCCAATTCCTTCCTCATTCTCTCCAACTCTTCAAGTTGCCCCATATCGAGCCAGCACCCTTCGCTAACAGGGAAAACTCCAACCTTTTCTCCCAGGCTTTTTTGCTGCTCAATTATATCTGTGAACCCGATTGCTTTATCATCCTCAAGTTTATTTACAATGTCTGCTTCCACAACATAAAAGCCAGTATTGGTCAGAAATGAATACTCGGGCTTTTCTATCATAGAAGCTATTTCACCATTGTTTATCATGTTAATGATTCCATAAGGAATAGTGAGATGCTTATAAGCTGCTACTATCGTAATCATATTTCCGTTTTGCTTATGAAAATCATATATTTCCTTATAATTAGCTCTAATGAGAATATCGCAATTAGTCATAAAAAAGGTAGATTCCAGTTTCCCTTTCAGCAGGCTAAGCCCACCACCTGTACCCAACTTTATCTCCTCATTATGAAATTCAATTTTATAATCCTTTTCAACTTCGCTAAAATAAGCCTTGATCATATTTTTTTTGTGGTTTACGATCAAATGAAACTCGTTGCATTCATACTTCATAAAATGATTAATGATATGCTCAGTTATGGGTATTTCGCCAATAGGAATGAGTGGCTTCGGTAATATTTTAGTATACGGATAGAGCCTCGTCCCCAATCCACCCGCCATGATTACTACAGGTGCACCAACAGAAAGTTTACGTCCAATCTCGTAATCTTTGAGAAAAGCGATGGATTGTATTTCGAGCGTTTCATTCACAATCGGCAAAGATAAAATTGACCATTTCTTCATTAGTTCTTGAGCATTATCCTTATCTTTTTCAAATATAAATTTTGGATTATAATTGGCAATTTCTTTTACTCTATCTTCTAACTTTCCTCCGCGCAGTAAATGCCTTCGAATATCTCCATCAGTAATAATTGCTTTCAATATATTGTTCTCAGCAACCAGCAATATTTGATTGGCTGTTGCATCTATCTGTTTCATGGCTTCCAGAACACTTTGATCTTCTGTGATAAATAATATCTCTATATTCAATATTCCCACCCCTTTTATTATATGAACGCAATAATAAAATGGAGCCGGAATTATGGATAATGATGGTAAAAAAGTAAATAACTTGCAATAAAACTCTGGATTACTCAGAGAGTTAAAATTCTGGTGATACGGAGGTAGAGGAGTGCATCGAAATTATGTCTCAACGTTCCGAGCGCAGGTCTTTAAATATCAAGGAACGCAGTGAAGTGGTACTTTAGTGGCGAACATGTACCTTGGAAAAGGGAGGAAATTACGAAATAGCATTAATTTTATTAATAACCTTATACACATTTTCAACGGACAGATTGCTACTACAAGGAAGATTGACAATGCGGTTAAAATAATCATGCGCCTTCTCGATCAGATAAGCTTGGGCATGTAAATAAGGTTTTTGTTCATGAATAAGCCCCCATATAGGACGAGTTTGAATATTTTCATTAGCTAAACTTTTAATTATCTTCATACGAGAATATTTGTCTAAATTCAATATATATAGGGAAAAGA